>Ga0247841_10009840_pt1 | contig 13220 bp, 14 predicted proteins | sample LaCruzMarch2015__2_FD_192410 | JGI IMG/M metagenome (GOLD analysis project Ga0247841, IMG submission 192410) | Freshwater microbial communities from meromictic Lake La Cruz, Castile-La Mancha, Spain - LaCruzMarch2015_18m | ecosystem: Environmental > Aquatic > Freshwater > Lake | place: Spain... | reverse complement strand
CAAGGTGGAGCTGAGCAGAAAAGTTATCGACATTAAGAAGCTTGAGAAAACGATGCAGAGCTCGGACAAGTTCTTGGGAATAAAGATGTCTAAAGAACTCGGCGTTGTGAAAGCCAGTTATAAAGGGGCAGAAATCTCAATATTACAGAGCGGTAGGGTCGTCGTGAGGCAGGCCAATGATGAGAAGCATGCGCAGGAGCTGTTGGAAAACCTGGCACCGATGCTGAAAGACGCTTTGATGTAATGGGTACATTATTTTCAACCAGGTCCTCAGTTTTATCCCATAATCCAGTGCTCTGTTTTTAATCCCCTAACCCCAAAACTGACCTATGGATTTTTCGAAGGAAGTCCTGAGGCTCAAGAAGGAGAAGAACGCTGCCATACTAGCCCATAATTATCAAGTTCCCGAGATACAGGACGTCGCGGACTTTGTCGGCGACTCGTTAGAGCTTGCAAGGAAAGCCATTGATGTAGATGCTGATATCATACTGTTCTGTGGTGTGGACTTCATGGCTGAGACCGCCAAGATACTAAACCCAAAAAAGAAAGTCATAGTCCCTGACAAGGACGCATGCTGCCCGATGGCAGAGATGCTGAAACACGATTACTTGGTCAAATTAAAGAAGGAGAATCCAAAGGCGCAAGTAGTCCTTTATGTCAACACGCGCGCTGCAGAGAAGGCTGAGGCGGACTGCATATGCACTTCTGCAAATGCAGACAAGATTGTGAATGCGATGAGTTCTGATACGATAATCTTCGGCCCGGACCAGAACTTGGCGTATTATGTGCAAAAAAGGACGGATAAGAAGATAATAGTCGCCCCGCCCACTGGCATGTGCATTACGCATCATATGATGACAATGGCAGACCTCATGGATGCTAAGGAAAAGCACCCGAAGGCGGAGGTAGTTGTGCACCCCGAGTGCATACCCGAGATACAAGAGGTTGCAGACGCTGTGAAGTCTACTTCTGGGATGTTGCGATACTGTAGGGAATCCAAATCAAAAGAATTCATAATCGGCACAGAGACTGGGATGCTTTATAGGATGTCCCAAGATGTCAAAGACAAGGTGTTCTATCCGCTTACGCCAAGTGCGGTCTGCAAGAACATGAAGAAGAACACCTTGGAGAAAGCGTTCAGGGCTCTTGAGACCGGGGGGCCAGAGATAGATGTGCCCAAGGACATCGCTAAGCGCGCTAAACGGGCGATAGATAAGATGCTCGAGCTGTCGAAGTGAGTTTTTATACTACATTGCATTTATTATAATACAAAAACCCGATAGGATAAAACTGGTTAAACTGGAAAATGGCTTACAAGGAAGGTTCGATGGGGTTGGCGATTCTCGCCGCTTTGGGATTGTACATAGTAATCGACATGGTATTAGGGCTCCTCTTTTATAGCTATATGGGCGGATACTCCCTGTTGTTCGGTCCCCTTGGCGGAGGTTTCTCAGCAATCTTCTCTGGAATAATACTGCCAGTCAATCTCTTACTGGATATTGTCATCCCACTAGTGTGCGGAGTCGTAGCAGGCGTTATCGCTCGCGGCTCAGCTGGCAGAGGATTTATTGCAGGCCTTGGAGGTACCATAATCGGATACTTCGTATGCTTCCTAATGGCGTTCCTTGCAGTCCAGCTTTTGTATGGTTCAATGATGTCCAGCATGTATGGAAACACGTATGGCGGAGTAGATTATAGTGATTACGGCGACTACAGCGGATATTACTACGCAACGGCGGCAGGTGCCCCCGTCGCCCAGATCATGCCGACGAGCTCGACAGCCAGTATATTGGCACTTGTCCTCGGACTTTTAGTGATACCCGTCATAATGGGCGTAATAGGCGGCCTCGGCGGTGCGATAATGTCTGCGGTTCTTGCCAGTCCTGCCCCTGACCAGCCTGGAGGCTCATCACCTATGATGTCCACAACGATAGTGCAGTCCCCGTCACAGCCTTATTATCAGCAGCCGGCATATGCTCCGCCGGTCTATATGCAGAACGCACCGCCGCAACCCTCACAGCAGGCTCCGCAGGCGCAGATAATCTGCCCAGCATGCAAGACCACCAACGAGCAGAACTCGATGTTCTGCCAGGGGTGCGGGACCAGGCTGAAGAGCTAATGCCTCACGGCGCTTCTGCTGCGTTTTTAATCCTTTTCCCTAAAACCTAGCGATGGCTATACTCTTGGTCCCGTTGTTCGCCCTGAGCGAGACTATGATAAGCGACTTGAAGGAGATTATAGGCAACACCTTCCTGTCAAAAGTCGTTGTAGCCCAGCCAGTTTCATCGCTCCCCGAGGAGAGCTATGCGAAAGCTAGGGAACAATACGACGCGGCTAAAGTTGTCCTGTTCATATCAAAGTTATACAGCGACTATGATGTCACTAAAATAATAGCAGTGTGCAATGCCGACATCTTCGTAGGCGAACTGGATTTCGTTTTTGGTGTGGCTCAGAAGGGCGGCAGGGTCTCTTTGATTTCCTTATATCGCTTGGATCCCCGATTCTATGGCAAAGAATCGGTGTATGACAGGCTCAAGGAGCGCGCAGCCAAAGAGGCTATCCACGAGCTTGGCCACTGCTGCGGCCTGGACCACTGCAAGAAAAACAGTTGCGTAATGGCGTTTTCAAAGGATGTAGTCTCTGTTGACACAAAAAGCAGGTTCTTTTGCGAGGACTGCAGAGACTCAATCAGGAATGCATTATAATCCCTAGCGAGATTAAATTTTTTAGAGAGGTTAACTCGGTTTTTTCTTTAGAGGAATCACTTCTCAAACAACCTTTCCGCCCTGGTACCTGCCCTTATACAATTCAGTCCCGCCCTTGACCTCCTCAAAGACTATCTGCGCTATCTTGGCACCGCGCTGTATCGAGAAGTCATGGTCAGAGATGTTCTTTAGGCCGAATGTCAGCGCCCCCTTGTAACCAGGGTCGACAAGTGCGTTGAATGTAGAGGCGCCACACCTGAATACTGAACTGCGGTTCAGCACGCGAGCAGCTATGTCAGCAGGCATGTTAACCTTTTCAATCGTTTCTACCAGTACATACTCATCAGGCTTCATCAATAGCGTGTCTTCCGGTATCTCTTGGATGTCGGGCAGCTTTCTTTCGTCCTTTCCCAAGTAGGTCTGTCCAGAGGCGCTGTAGAACTTGGCCACGCGCAGGTCATATCCCGCCCCGCCGAGGCAGGACTCGTCAAAGCCCTCTATAAGCTTGCTTTTTTTCACTCTTTCGAGTATCTCATCTTTCCCTAGAATCATTTTCTATCCTTCCTTAAAATCATTTTCCGTATTTCCTTTTGGTGTTCTGATACTGCTCTATAGCATCATCAAAGTCCTTTTTGGAGAAATCCGGGAACATCTTTGCGGAGAAGAAGACCTCACTGTACGCAGACTGCCATAGCATGAAATTGCTTATGCGCTTCTCTGCGGTCCTGATCAATAGGTCTGGCTGAGACCTAATCTGGAGGAACCGCTCGAAGTTAGCCTCAGTGAATGCCTTCCCGCTTTTTGCCAGTTTTTCGGCAGCTTCTAATATCTCCTCACGCCCAGAATAATTGATGCAGAGAGTGAGCTTGCATTTGGTGTATTCCTTTGTGTTAGATTCGACCTCGCGTATAAGATTCTTCAAGCCCGGTGGGAAATGCGACAGGTCGCCGACGAATGACACCCTCAGCTGCCGTTTTTTAACGGCAGGCGACGATAGCAGCTCGCGAAAACCCCCTTCATACAGCTTGAACAGGGCGTCCATCTCAGCCCGGTTCCTCTTAGCTAAGTTCTCTTTGGAGAGTGAATACGCAGTCACCTCTTCGACACCAGCATCATAGCACCAGTCAAGGAACTCCTTGAACCTGTCGATGCCTGCCTTGTGTCCATCCCATGGGTTCAGCCCCTGCTTCTTTGCCCACCTGCGGTTGCCGTCAGGTATGAGAGCTATGTGTCTTGGTATGGTCATTTAAAATTCAGTCTAAGAACACGATATTTAGAATACACAATTAACAATCACGTTTCACTCGCTCAAACCCCACAGAACGGTAGCAAGCTTCCTTTTCTCGCTCTTAACCTCAGACATCTCCTTAGTTATCTTCACTGAGACTTTCTCTAGTCCTAAATTGCCCGTAGCGCCGGCATGCTTCTTCTTCTTGATATTCGCGACAGGGTCCTCTGCCTTGAGCTTCGGCAGGTCCTTGGCCACTTTTTTGTACGCGTCCCGCCATGGCATCCCGGAAGCAGCGAGCTCTATAGCCTTGTCTGTAGCGAATATCTCAGGGACGCATGCCTTGATGCACTTTTCCTTATTGACCTTCAGCCCTTTGATCACCAGCTCCATCACAGCCAGCGATTTATTTGTGACCTTCAGCCCCTTCATCAGCGGCCCTTTAGTCTCTTGGAAGTCCCGGTTGTAGCCGGACGGCAGGTCCTTGATAATAGCGAGCACCTCAAACTGTGCAGCAATCACCTTATTCGCCTTGGCCCGGACTAACTCCAGCACGTCGGGATTCTTCTTATTCGGCATTATACTGCTACCCGTAGTCAGCTCCTCCGGCAGCTCAAAATAACCCAGTTCTGGAATAGTGAACAGAATTAAATCAGACGCCATCTTTGACAAGTCTATCATTACCTGTGACAGGGCTGCTAGTATTATCGACTCGAACTTGCCCCGGCTGTTGTTTGCGTAAAGGACGTTGTTCTGCACCTTCTTGAAGCCTAGCAAGTCCGCGACCATCTCCCGGTCGATAGGCAGTGCTACGCCATAACTCGCAGCGCTTCCCAATGGGCACTGGTCGTTTATCTCATAAGCCTCGTCAAGCAGCTCTAAATCGTCAAGCAGTGACTCTGCGAAAGCACCTGCCCATAGGCCTACAGAGGAGGGCATCGCGAGCTGCGTATGCGTCCGGCCGGGCATAGGGACTAGTTTGTTCTTCTCAGCGAATGCTACTAATGTCTTTGCCAGCTCCAGCACAGCCTCTTCGATTTCAACCAATTTCTCTTTGGAATACAGCCGCAGGTCCACCAACACTTGGTCGTTCCGCGACCGGGCAGTGTGTATCTTCTTCCCAGTGTCGCCAAGCTTTTTAACCAAATAATTCTCAACAGCGGTGTGGACATCCTCATCCTCAAGAGTGATTACAAATTTCCCTTTTTGGTAAAGTGACAGGACCTCAAGCAGGGCAGCCTTAAGCTTCTTCAGCTCATCAGGGGTCAAAACACCTATCTTTGCGAGCATCTTGGCGTGGGCTATGCTGCCGGCTACGTCTGCGGGGACCAGCTCCTTGTCGAGCTTCCAGTCCTTTCCGACAGTGAACTCCTCCACTAGCTTATCCAATTTGCCTCCCTTATCCCAAAGCTTGGCCATAGGTAAGTTTGACTGTTTCAAAAGAAAAAGAGGGCGCTTACTTTATTTCTAAGTATCGTGGGTTGCCTTTGAACCCGAATTTATCTTTTAGACCCTGGTGATCCCTCAAGAACTTTACTATTTTCACCGAGTTACAGATGCAGTACCGACGCGTGCCAATAGAAATGCTCCCGTTCCCCAGCAATATCTTTATTTTATAGCCTGGCGGATACCTAGGACCCAAGCCCCGTACCCAGTCTTTTGTCGATGACCCCCTTTTTATTTCTTCGATAGACATCTTTTTAATATCGGCGATGGCTATCCTGTTCCACTCGAGAAAAGGTAATCTCCTGAATTCAAAATAGTTGGGGGATACTCGTATGTGTGGATTTGGGTATAAAGCAGAAATCGTAAGAACCAACAACAAAGGCAGTATGAACCCAAGGAATCCAGCGATACCCTCAACAATTCTTCCTGGCGCAACTATGGCGCATGCTACTATCGGCAAAATCGAAAATATGAGGAACATAGCCAGAATTATTTTGAGTTCTCCATGAAAGTCGGGTTTGAAATCTGTAGTCTGACCAGTTTTAATGTCTTTTTCTAAATGTTTGGCCATGGTACGTTTGATGGCGGCGGAAGAAAAAGTCAGCCCAATGCCCCTTTATATTCGTATTTTCTCAAACTATCCGATGGAAAAGCACCTTATTTCTATACGCGACGTCTCGAAGGACGACATCCACTCACTCATCAAACTAGCCTTGAGCATAAAGAAGAGCCCTGCGAAGTATTCAAAGGCCATGGACCAGAAGACCCTGGCGATGATATTCGAGAAGCCCTCCCTGCGGACACGCGTGTCTTTTGAGACGGGCATGACCAAGATGGGCGGGCATGCGATTTACCTGTTCAAGAACGATATACAGCTTGGTCGCGGAGAGACCATTGCAGACACAGCTCGGGCACTAAGCCGGTATGTGGACATAATAATGGCGCGGACATTCGAGTTCTCGACTGTCGAAGACCTTGCGAAGAATGCTTCAATACCTGTCATCAACGGTCTCACAAACGCGGACCACCCCTGCCAGATACTAGGGGACCTTATGACTGTGCAGGAGAAGCTTGGCAGTATAGAGAACCTAAAGCTCGCCTTTTTGGGCGACTGCGCTAACAACACTTGCCACTCGTGGCTGCAGGTAGCCCCGAAGTTAGGTATGGAGGTGCGGTGCGCTTTCCCAAAGGGCTACGGGCCGGACCCTGCAATACTTAAGCACTCGGCAGGCTATGTCCTGACTCAGGACCCAGAGGAAGCTATAGAGAGCGCTGATGTAGTCTACACAGACACATGGATGAGCCTGCATATTGATGAAAAGGAGCGCGACAAGCGGATAGATGTCATGGAGCCTTATGAAGTCACACCTAAGCTTATGAAATTAGCTAAGCCTAAATCTATTTTCATGCACTGCCTCCCAGCCCACCGGGGCCAGGAGATGGATGCTGCAGTGATAGACGGCCCGCAGAGCGTAGTCTGGGACGAGGCGGAGAACCGGATGTGGATACAGAACGCCATAATGCTGCGGCTGCTCAAGCTGGCATAAGTTTGCGTGAACCTACTTTTTTAGTTTATTATAAGGTTTATCCACCGATTTGAACAAACCTACGTTTTTATACGCTTTCGTACAAATTTATACGATGAACAAACAGATAAGTTTGACAGTTCCAGAAACTCTATTCAAAGCGTCAAAGGCGTACTCAAAGGAAATGGGGTTCAGGAACGTACAGGAGTTTATTCTCGACTCGTTAAGGCAGCGAACTATGATAACCGAGGACGCACGGTTGAGACGGATAGAGGAAACCATGGACAGGGATCAAGGTATCAAGACATTCAAGACAAAAGAAGAGGCTCTTGCACATTTAGATTCTTTATAGGAATGAGTTATCAGGTCGAATACAGTCCGCAGTTTGAAAAGACCATCGCTAAATTAAAGAAGAGAGATGCTCTGATCTATGGGCGCGTCAGGGATAAGGTAGCCGAGATAATCGACAATCCCGAGCACTACAAGCCGCTTCGCGGTTCGGAGTTCGGAAAACGGCGGGCGCATGTTGGATGCTTTGTAATCAAATTTGTGGTCCGAAATGACATAATCAAGATACTGGAATTTGGGCATCATGATTAAGTCCGTTGATATTTTTACACTACAAACTGCTAATTACAGTCGATAAAATGGCAAAGGAAAAAGTAGTATTGGCTTACAGCGGTGGTCTTGACACCTCTGTGATACTCAAGTGGCTGCTTGACAAAGGATACGATGTCGTAGCATACATAGCCGATGTTGGCCAACAAGAGGACTTCGAGGCTGCGAAGAAGAAAGCGCTAGCCATAGGCGCGTCGAAGGTATACCTCGAGGACCTTAAATCCGAGTTCGCTACAGACTTCATATTCCCAGCAGTCAAAGCAAATGCCATCTATGAGGGTCGGTACATGCTAGGCACCTCCCTTGCACGGCCGCTGATAGCGAAGCGACAGGTTGAAATTGCCAAGAAGGAAGGCACTAACATAGTCGCCCACGGGGCTACGGGCAAGGGCAACGACCAGGTGCGGTTCGAGCTGACCTATTTGACTCTAATGCCGAATGCGAAGATTATAGCGCCTTGGAAGGACAAAGAGTTCCTCTCGCAGTTCCAGGGCCGAAGCGACATGATAAAATACTCTGAGAAGAACCACATCCCGATAAAGGCTACTGTCAAGAAGCCGTATTCCTCGGACCCTAACATAATGCATATAAGCTACGAAGCAGGCGAGCTCGAGGACCCAAAGTTCCGTCCAAATAAAGACATGTTCGAGATGACTGTGGACCCGAAGGATGCCCCGGACAAGGAGACAAAGTTAGTAATTGAGTTCAAACAGGGTGTTCCCGTAGTTGTTGAAAATCTCGAAGATAAGACTAAGAAGACAGGCGCCCTCGAGATACTCACTTACCTTAACAAAGTCGCGGGGGCAAATGGCGTCGGCCGGATAGACATGGTCGAGAACCGGTTTGTTGGCATGAAGTCGCGCGGCGTCTATGAGACTCCCGCAGGAACAGTCTTGCGCGTGGCGCACATGGACCTTGAGGGCATCACAATGGACCGGGAGGTCATGCACCTGCGGGACATGATGATACCCAAGATAGCTGAGCTCATATATAACGGCTTCTGGTACTCACCTGAGATGGAGCTGCTCATGGCCATGGTTAACAAGTCTCAAGAGAATGTAAGCGGCAAAGTGACTCTTAGTTTATACAAGGGCAATGTGATGCCGATTGGGCGAGAGTCCCAGCAAAGCCTTTACAATGCGAACATCGCTAGCATGGACGTGCATGGCAGCTATGACCAGACAGATGCAATAGGCTTTATCAAGCTGAATGCCCTGCGGCTCAAGATGTGGGCAAGCAGGAAGAAGCCATGATAGGTGTCTTGGGGTGATGCATCTTAATCAGATTGTTTCCGAACCCGTCATAATGCTATTTAGAATTAACTAAAAATGCCTTCAATCAGACCTGAACCAAAGCTACAGGTGCGCAAGTTCCATATCCCAGCTAATCTTTGGCGCATACATGCTTTTCGCCATCTCTCAGACATGATGCCGGCATTTAGCCTTAGAGTAGCACCCAACTCGCGCCTGTTCGCATGGAATGTAAAAGTGAGAGGCCCTAGAGAGGGTGGTATGTTAGGCGGAAAGCCCTTTTTCAAACACGGTGAAAAAGTCCTTAGGATGCACCTCAATGCTACTGATAAGCAACATATCGTTACCTTGATGAGGGGATTACCCTCAGCGATCCCCGAATTAAAAAAACAGGGATATGTTGGGGTCTTTGGATTTTCTCCAAGTGAGCCGGTTATAGCTTCCCTCCGCAAGCATTTGGAAGCTGGTGGGCGGGAGGTGCATTCCGTAGATGTGCCTGCCAAAGAGGCACGATACGAATTAAGGAGATACCGTAGGAATGAGCGAGTCTATGGATTTCCGCCGTTACTCAAAGATGCGCGCGTCACGGGGGTCGCAGCGCGGTTCTGATATAACAAACCAGAATTCCAAAAATAGAATCTTCAAATCAAATTTCAAAATATCATCACTTGAACTGCAGCCCGCTCTGCAGTCTCTCGCAATACTCGCACCTCAGAGTCAGTGGGTCTTTCGATTCTATTATAAACCTTGATTTGATCGGTTCTACATGTGTCACACATACGGGATTTGTGCACTTGAGGATACCCTCAACCTCTTTGGGCAGCTCGACGTCATATTTGCTCTTGACCTCAAAATTCTTTATCAGGTTGACAGATGACTTTGGAGATATCAAAGCTATCTTGCTGATCTCGTCCTTGCCTATCTGTTTCTTCTCAATCTTGATTACATCCTTCTTTCCATAGGTCTTTGAGTAAACGTTTGAGAGTATTGTCACAGTCTCAGGATAAGTCTCAAGCCCGAGCAGTTTTACGACCTCCCATGCTTTGCCTGCGGTTATGTGGTCGATAACAGTCCCATCTGCTATCTTCTGCACCTTAAGCATCTTTTCGATCATTTTGCCTCGGTTATTGCTTTGTTCAGCACAGCCATCCTGACTGGTATCCCGTTCTTTGCTTGTTCAAAATACTTTGCCCGCGGGTCACTGTCCACTTCCACAGATATCTCATCCACCCTCGGCAGCGGGTGCATGACTATCATATCCTCCTTAGCCATGGACATGAGCTTTGGGTCGACGACATAGACACCTTTGAACTTCAGGTATTCCTCTTCAGTCGGGAATCTCTCTTGCTGTATCCTTGTCATATACAAGACGTCCAGTTCTTTGATGACATCCTCCATCCTCAATACCTCATTCACACGCAGCTTCTTGTCACGCAGGAACTTTATGGTCCCCTTGTCCATGCTGAGCTGCGGCGGGGAGATATAGTGTAAGTTGACATTCCAGTTGCTGAGCGCGATTGATAGTGGCCTTCCTGTTCGCCCGTACCTCAAGTCGCCGCACATGCCTACATTCAGGCCGTCAAAGCCCTTGAAGTGGTCTTTTATAGTGAACAAGTCTAAGAGAGTCTGTGTCGGGTGGTCGTGGCTGCCGTCACCCGCGTTTATCACAGGCACAGGTGATATGTCAGCAGCCAGTTTTGCTGACCCTTCTTTTGAGTGCCGTATCGCTATCGCATCGACATAGCTTGAAATGATCTTTATCGTGTCAACAAGGTTCTCGCCTTTCTTTACCGCAGTCCCTTCCACACTGGAGAAACCAAGCACGCTCCCACCAAGGCGCTCCATCGCACTCTGGAATGAAAACTGCGTACGCGTAGATGGCTCGAAGAACAGGGTTGCCAGGACTTTGCCCTTAAGGGTCTGGGAGAAATCTTTTTTCGGCTCGAACTTTTTTGCGCTTTTGAGAACGTCTTCTATGAGGTCTTTGCTCATAGACCTTGTCGAGATGAAATCCATCGTGTAGTTTTACCCCTTTAATATTAAAAACAACGCTGCACTTCGTGCAGCGAGTTTTTACTGGTTTCACTTAGCGTATGAATTATCAAACAGTAAAAACGACTCAGCGTGTGTCATCCTCTGTCATCTGCAATCGTCTGCAAAGTACTCATTCAAGCTTTTTGTCTCTATGTCCCCGGCCCTTGCGCTCTTTATCGCATCCACGGCCGCGCGTGCAGCAGCCATCGTAGTCACATATGGGATATCATAGTCGAGTATCGCAAACCTGATCTTCTTCTCGTCCTCTTGTACCTTCTCCCCACGCTTCGGGACGTTGATGATGAAGTGCACGTCTTTGCCCTGTATCATGTCGATAGCATTAGGACTCCCTTCATGCACCTTTTTGATGGTCTTTACTTCGACACCCTGCTTCCTTATAGCGTCAGCAGTGCCTTCAGTAGCATAGATCTCAAAGTCTAGCCTCTCTAATTCTTTCACGAGCCTGGCAGCCTCTGCCTGCTGTTTGTCCCCGCTGACTGAGACGAACACGCCGCCTTTATCTGGCAGTTTCAAGCCTGCCCCCATTTGTGCCTTGTAGAACGCATTGCCGAAGCTGTGGTCAATGCCCATGGACTCACCGGTGCTGCGCATCTCAGGCGAAAGTATAGGGTCTATCCTCAATTTGTCGAACGGCAGGACCACTTCCTTCACAGCCACATGATTCACCCTCTTCAGGTAGTCAAAGTCCTTGATAAGGTCCTTCAAGCGCTCGCCCATCACAGCCCTTGCAGCGATCTTAGCCATAGGCACTCCGGTGGCTTTTGATATAAACGGTATTGTCCTTGAGGACCTCTGGTTTGCTTCTATCACATAACATACCCCGTCTTTGACTGCGTATTGCATGTTGATAAGGCCGATTGTTTTCAGGCTCAGCGCAATCCTCTTTGTGTATTCCTCCAGGTCCTTGATGACCTTCTTGCCGAGCGTTTGTGGCGGCACGACACAACAGGCATCCCCCGAGTGTATCCCGGCTTCTTCAATATGCTCCATTATCCCGCCGATATAGACATCCTGCCCGTCGCTTATGGCATCCACATCTATCTCCACAGCATCATCTAAGAACTTGTCTATCCTTATCGGCCTGTCCGGTGAGATCTCAGTCGCATGCCTCATATACTCTTCCAGCTCTTCGTCATTGAACACGATTTCCATAGCCCTGCCACCAAGGACGTAAGACGGCCGAGCAAGGACTGGATAGCCCAGCTTCTCTGCGACTTTGACAGCTTCGTCAAAGGAATTGGCCATGCCGAATTCCGGCGCCGGTATGCCCATCTTCTTAAGCAGCTTCCCGAAGCGGTCCCTGTCTTCCGACAAATCGATGTCGTCCGGCTGCGTGCCAAGAATCTTAACTCCCGCATCAGCAAGACCTTTTGTTATGTTAATCGCGGTCTGCCCGCCGAACTGCACCATGACGCCCAAAAGGTTCTTGTTCTCGCGATCGACCACGTTCAGAACATCTTCTATAGTCAGCGGCTCGAAGTAGAGCTTGTCCGATGTATCAAAGTCAGTTGAAACCGTCTCCGGGTTGTTATTGACAATGATAGCTTCATAGCCCAGTTCTCTCAGGGCCCACACTGCATGGACTGTGCAGAAGTCGAATTCTACCCCTTGCCCTATCCGTATAGGCCCACTGCCGAGTATGATGACCTTCTTTTTGTTTGAGGATACAGCCTCATTCTCAGTCTCATAGGTCGAATAATAATAAGGCGTCTTTGCCTCGAACTCTGCAGCACAAGTATCAACAATCTTGAATGTCGCCTCTATGCCCATCCCTTTCCTGAGCTTCCTGACATCCTTCTCAGTCGAGCCGGTCAGCCGGGCTATTTGGAAATCCGAGAACCCGAGCTTCTTTGCCTTCAACAGCAGCTCTTTGTCCAGCTTGCCTCGACTGTCTTTCTTGAGTTCCTTCTCCATCTTGACGATGTTCAGGATCTTATTCAGGAAGAAGCGGTCTATCTTAGTCAGTCGGAAAACATCATCAACGCTCCAGCCCTTCTTCAGTGCGTCGTACACATAGAATATCCTTGCGTCGGTGGCGTTCTCAAGGTTCTCCTTTATCTTCTCGTCATCAGTTTCTTCCACTCGCCCGTCAGCGCACATCCCCATCCTCTTCTGGTCCAACGAGCGCACCGCTTTCTGCAGGGCCTCTTCAAAAGTCCTGCCTATGCTCATGACCTCGCCGGTGCTTCTCATTTCAGTCCCTATCTTCCTCGGAATGCCCTTGAACTTGTCGAACGGCCATCTCGGCACTTTAGCGACTATGTAATCGATAGAAGGCTCGAACGACGCGGGCGTGGTCTTTGTGACCTTGTTTGGTATTTCATCTAGTGTCATGCCCAGTGCTATCTTTGAGGCGACCCTGGCTATCGGATAACCAGTGGCTTTCGACGCC
>Ga0247841_10009839_pt1 | contig 13222 bp, 13 predicted proteins | sample LaCruzMarch2015__2_FD_192410 | JGI IMG/M metagenome (GOLD analysis project Ga0247841, IMG submission 192410) | Freshwater microbial communities from meromictic Lake La Cruz, Castile-La Mancha, Spain - LaCruzMarch2015_18m | ecosystem: Environmental > Aquatic > Freshwater > Lake | place: Spain... | reverse complement strand
ATTTTGGTAATCATTTAGCTTTACTACTCCCTGGCTAGCTACATTAATTTGTACTTTTTCCATAAATTTAGATGATTAGTATTAATCACCTAATTCTAGCAAACAGGATATGAAGAAAAGATAAAGTTTTTTAGCTTTGGGGATGACGCGAGTATATCGCATCTCAACAAATAAAATACATTAAAAAAATAAGCCTTTTTTCTAGGCTTATTTTTAAGTCGAAGTTATCTCAGATCATTTTTACTTAGTCCTAAAACTTAAAGCGCTTGTATTAAATAATCCGCGATATTCCTCAAAATTTTCTGGTAAAGAATTTAAAGAAATCATCCAAACGTCATTATCTTTTCCCGGCGCTACATACATCAAAAACTTAAAGTCGACTCCCTGCTGCGTAAAGTCGGCGCTGAAAACTTTTGCTTCACGACCATCAATAAAAATCTTGTTCTTTAATGCCTCATCTTGAAAAATCATATTCGGAACCATTTGCACTAATTTTTCTTTGAGGGCCACGACATAATCATCTAAAGTTTTGCCGTCTAAAGTTCCGTAGGAAATTGAAAAATATGATCGAAAATTAATTTTTTGCACTTCTGGTCTTTCCATTTTTTCTAGAGCGTTAACCATGAGCAAAGATACTCCAGGCGTAAGCGCCGGGCTCTCTTTCCAGTAAGCCGGCGCCTCGATAGAAAATGAACCCCTATCAACGAGACGTGGCGCAGAAATATTAACTTGAGCTATTTCTGAAACATTGTTTATCGGTGCACTAATTTGCCTAGACGTAGTAGGCGTCTCTGTCTTTTTTAGGGAACAGCCGGAAACAAACAAAACTGAAATAAGCATGAGAGATAAAAATAATCTGGCAATGAATATTTTTTTCATATATTTTTTTCTATTTTTAATTTATTAATCTCTTCGGCCAAAAACATGAGCGTCTCCGCTTTTAGTGTCTTTCTGATTTGGCGAAAACGTTCATAAAGAATAAGCGGATTTAAGTCTTGATCTAGAATCGTCTCGCTAATATGTTTATCAATAAAAGTTTCTAGATTTTTAAAAAATTCAATTAAGCTTAGGCCCGTTCTTTCCTTAATAACTTGAGTATTATATTTATATCCATTAAAAAAGAAATGATGAATATCATAAATATCGCGCCCGGCGATAGAGTTATTCCGTTCAAAGCGATCGACAGCAGCCACTAGTTTATTAGCAAACATGGTCGCAATATTTTGGCACATTACGATGCGATTAATATCGTTTAATTTAATCGGCTCATAAATATTTGCGCTCGGCGCCGGAAAAGTAATATCGATTTTCAATGTGTTGCGACTGCTACTATCTTTAGTCGGATACTTTAAAAAATACTGGGGAACTTTAGTGCTTTCATCCTTAATTTCTAAACCTAAATCCTTAAAAATCTTCTTAAGCTCACGGCGAATATCCGCGATGTCCGTCTCGGCACCGACAAAATCAAAATCAAGATCAACTGAAAATCTATCGAGATATCCAGCCATCGCCGCGGCCGTCCCTCCTTTAAAATATAAATGCGCCAGATTTTTATTATCTACAATCGCAACTAAAACGCGATAAAGCCAAGCCTTATGAGCAGAGTCCTGGGAATTTAGAGTAATCATAGATTTTTATTTATTATAAACAGCACGCTGAATTTTTTTTAACTCTATTTGGTCAATCGTTTTTAGGTTATCAAAATGATAACGGGGATTGAAATATAGAATATCGGCCACGGCGCGCTCTAAAGAGGCTATATTATATGATCCAGTCTTAATAACGCCCGTATCATTATAAAGAAAGTCATCTTTAAGTTGACGACAATAATAATTATGAGGGCCAATTTTGAGACGTTTAGTATTTTGTCCGATGAAGGTAAAATAATTCACCTCTTGAAAAATTACCCCATATTTAGCTAAAACTGTCTCGCCGCTTAAATAACAATAATTATTTATAGCCTTAGCGCCTAAAGCAAGTGGCTCAAGTTCATCGGCATTTTTTAAGGAATAGAGACCGCGGTATAACCTCTGAATTAAACCGGCATCAACGTAGCGTTTTAATGTTACTAGTAAAGTATTACGGCTATTTACACCCCAAATTCGAGCAAAATCATTAATACTAAAAATAGACTCCCCAAGCTTCGCTATTGATAAGAATCTATTTTGTTTAATATTAGCTATTTTCATAATTTTAGTTTATTTATAACATACATATATGTACATTATAAACTAACAAAACTAAAATGTCAAACCTTCTCAACTTTCTCTTCCCCGCTCTTCATTTTTTTTATTTTATAGACTCCTTTTTGGCTTTCTTCGGAATCATATATAACGACATTATCAATTCCTTTTTTATTGGCGAACTCGAGCGCCTTACCGATTTTTTGCTCCTCAAGACCGACTAAAACGTTTAAACCGCGCCCGCGCAAAACTTTAGCGAGTCGGCTCGTCTCAGCGCTAAGACTAACATTTAAAAGTGGCAAATAATATTTTTCAACTTGCGCCGCCTTAACTTGGTCTAAAATCTCCCAGCTTTCTAAAAATAAGCGAGTCGTTTCGTCTCCGGGCGCAAAACCAACGGCTGGGAAATTCTTTTCTCCAAATATTTCGGCCAGTCCGTTATAGCGGCCACCGCCAAACATGGCGCGATTATTTTCCGGGCTCTTATCAAATACTTCAAATACTATTCCGTCATAATAATCAAAACCGCGAATGACCGCTGGATTAAATTCAACCCAGTCGCCATAGCCTAATTCTTCTAAACTTTCTAGGGCGTTAGATATTTCTAAAAGACCAGGATTATTTTTTAAGTCGGGCAAATCTTTGAGCAGGGCTTCAAGGCTACGGCTCGTCATAAACTTAGTGATAACTGTCTGCGCTTTTTTATCAAGCCCTGCGTCTTCTAAACGGCCAGAAATTTCCGTTTCTTTTAATTTATTCCATTTATCTAAAGTCCGCACAACTAATAATTTTTTATCAGAGGCGAGCGCACCTGCCCCACTTAATTCTAGGACGGCATCAATTAACTTCCGATTACTTATCGAAACTACAAAGGACTCTTGCGGCGGATCAAACTCAAGCATTAAGTCTAGCGCCAGTTGCAAAATCTCAATATCAGAGGCAATGACAGAGCTCCCAAAAATATCGCAATTCAATTGCCAAAATTCCCGGTTGCGTCCTCTCTGGGGTTTTTCGTTGCGCATAAAATTCGCAATCGAAAAATATTTCAAAGGTTTTGGACTAGCGGCATAGACTTTTGTGACCATTCTGGTGACAGACGGGGTCATTTCTGGTCTAATGGAAAGTTCTCTACCTCCGAGGTCCTCGAAAGTTACAAGCTCTTTCCCGCCGATATCTTCGCCTGACTTAGCGCGGTAAATATCCGCGCTTTCAACCAGTGGCGTTAAATATTCTTCAAATCCATAGCGCAGGCAGACCCGGCGCCAAGTATCAAATATATATTTCCTAATCAAAAACTCCTCCGGTAGCCAGTCGGAAGTTCCTTTGGGTTCTTGATTTGATAAACATTTATTCATATTTTTGTTTTATTTACAGTAAAAATAGGCCGGAAAATCAATTCTTGCCTAATATTATCTTACTATTTATTCCGCCTTTAGGCAAATACAAAAAAGACTTCATTACTGAAATCTTTTTTATTATGCCTGCCTTCAGCTTACGCAGCCGAATAGGGCTGACGCCCCACAAGCATATTAAAATTATATATTCACCGTTTGAGTTTGTCAAATTTATCATACACGCTATCTTCTCTTGCTTCATTTTTTATTCATAAAAACTTTAGAAAATTTTCATATTTGTTTTTGTATAATTAATTGACTAATTAATTAACCGGGCTCGATCTTCTAAGGTAAATATAAACCTTAAAAAACGCCCGCCAAATCTATGAAAATATTAATTATTGACGACGAAGCCGCTATCGCCGAGTTTCTTAAACAAGGGCTAGAGGCACAATTTTTTAATATCGAAATTGCCTCCGACGGCGAACGCGGGGCCTTTCTCGGGAGAACGGGTAACTTCGATTTAATAATTCTCGACTACAACCTCCCAAAAATGAATGGTCCCGAGGTTCTCAAAGAAATCAGGAGCGAGAAAAAACATATCCCCGTTATTATGTTAACGGTCAAATCGGAAATTCAAAATAAGGAACTAATGTATAATCTTGGCGTTGATGACTATTTGACTAAACCGTTTTTATTCGCCGAGCTACTAATGCGCATCAATGCTATTTTAAAACGTCCGACAAAGACCGAAGGTGAATTATTTAAAATTGATAATCTGACCCTGAGCACAAAAACGAAAATAATCCGCCGCGGCGGCAAAGAAATATATTTAACGCGCCGCGAATTTGCCCTCCTTGAATATTTACTGCGCTACCGCGATCATATTGTTTCCCGCCAGCAGTTGCTCGAACATGTCTGGGACTATAATGCCGACCCATTTTCTAATTCAATTGAGTCTCATATGGCGAGCCTGCGCCGTAAACTAAACCAAAACAAAAACCGCAACCTTATTCATACCTTCAATGGTCGCGGTTATAAATTATCTTTAACTAAGCTCGGCGGAAGTAGGAATGAGTAAGTAAATATGATTAAGAAAAGATTAAATTTACTAATTAATTAGGGGCTAGACATATTATAACAATATTGTTATAATAACAATATTGTTATAATAGCTGCCCGATTGGACCGCTATGGAAATTGAACATTATACTAACATTGCCGGTAATACGCCAACTCTTAAATACTTAAACAATTTAAACGAAGCGTTGCATGCCAAAAAAATAATTGAGACGATTGAACGATTAAACAAGTTTGAACTACAGAGATTCTTAGACTCGACTGATATCGAAAAAAAAGATTCGTCGGGCGGAAATAACTAAAGCAATTTCTCGCCTAAAATAATTATATGACTCACGAAGAAGTAAAAAAAGAATTATTAAAAAATAAGAAAATTGCGGCCGCCTTCCAACAAAATGATTTAGCTTACAATATTGGTTGCATGGTCGAAGAATTACGACTCAGAAACGGACTAAGCCAAGCGGCTCTTGCGCAAAAAATTGGCACTAAACAAACCAGCATCGCGCGACTAGAAAGTGGCAGTAGTTTGCCGAGTCTTAGTTTTTTGAAAAGAATTGCTGACGCTACCGAAACAACTTTGATTTTACCGCAATTTTTAGTATTAAAAAAAGAAACAGAAAGACAGCCGGTCTTATAAAAACTTCCGTCCCTTTAATTTCTCCGGCAAATATTCTTGGTTCGAGTCATCCTCTACCGGCGTATATTTATATCCCTTGCTATAGCCGATCTCTTTCATAAATTTCGTTGGCGCGTTACGCAAATATAGGGGCACGGGTAAGTTACCCGAGTTTTCGACCTCAGCCTTAGCTTTTTCGTAGGCCGTATAGGCAACAATACTTTTGGGCGACTTGGCCAGATAAATTGCGCAGTGCGCTAAATTAACGCCACACTCCGGCATTCCTATTTTGCTGCAGGCCTCATAAGTTGCGGTCGCGAGCATCAGGGCACTATTATTGGCTAGCCCAATATCTTCACTTGCAAAACGAATTAAGCGTCGTGCGATATAGAGCGGATCTTCACCGGCCTCAATCATCCGCACCAAATAATAAACGGCCGCGTCGGCATTACCGCCGCGCATGGATTTATGCAAAGCGGAAATTAAATTATAATGTTCTTCCCCGCTCTTATCATAAAGCAGATTCGGCTTGCTAATTATGTCTTTAATTAAGTCCGTCGTAATCTTACCGTTAGTTTCCACAGCACTCTCTAAAATATTTAAAGCCTTACGCGCATCACCATTCGCGAGTTTCGCAATTAAGCCACTAACGTCAGCTGATATTTTGGCTTTTAATTCTTTGGCCGCGCGCTTAATGATTACTTCTAAATTTTCCGCGCTTAACGCTTCGAGCACGACGACTTTAACGCGGGAGAGCAAAGCGCCGTTAACGGCGAAACTTGGATTTTCGGTGGTCGCGCCAATTAAAGTTATTGTGCCGTTTTCTACTTGAGGTAATAAGGCATCTTGCTGCGCTTTATTCCAACGATGAATTTCATCGATAAATAAAATTGTTTTGGTACCTAAGCGCTTACTCTCTTTAGCGCGGTCAACGATTAATTTTAAATCCTTAATACCACTTGAGGTCGCGCTCAGTTCCCGAAACTCAGATTTAGTTTCCTTGGCCATAATAAAAGCCAGGGTCGTTTTACCGCTTCCGGGCGGACCCCAAAAAACCAAAGATGGGACTTTATCATTTTTTATCGCCTGATAAAGCCAGCCATTTTCGCCAATATTTTTTTCTTGACCAACGAATTCGCCTAAGGTTTTCGGGCGAAAATAGGTGGCCAAAGGAATGTCTTTGAGCATATTTATGTTTCTATTTTACTCTGAATTAGATGTTAATAAAAGCCTTGACAAAATCGTATATTAGTGATAGCATTAATAATTAGTACCTTATACAATTTACTCACAAACATAAACCAAAAACCATGGAAAAAAGAATGTCACTTCTGAAATCTTTTGCAATTAAAGCTTTCATCATTTTTGGCCTTTTTTTTGGCCTTAGTTTTATTCCTGATTCTACAAATGGTCTCCCTGGGCTTTATACCCTGGCATCTACCATTAGCTATCTAATTATTGGGGCATTATTTATTGAGCGCGCTAAAATCAGTGTAATCACTACGCTCTTAAATGCCACTTTAATTATTTCCCTTGGCCTATTTTTGGTCTTTATCATTTCCTGGTTCAACGTTTTTACCGGTCCTTACGGAGACGCTTGCCGCTGGCCAGTTTTATATTCAGCCTTAATTTTAGATCTCTGCGTTTTCTTCGGTTGGTGTGGCATTTTCGCTCAAGAACAAAACGGGTCCTACAACCAAGAAGAAGAATATAATGGCTACAATGGCTATCCGGTTTCCCCAAATTTTTCAACAAAACCCTAAGCAAAACCCAAACCATGAAAACACTGAAAATTATTGGAATTATCCTCTTTATTACCGGCGTCGTCATTCAGGTAATTTCCTATTTATCCGAAGGTGCTACCTCCCCTAACTCTTTCCTGACTGATACTTTTGTTTGGGGAGCAGTTATCACCTGCCTCGGAGCGCTTCTCTGGACGATTTATCGGCTCATTTATCTCTCGAGCACAAAGCCTAAACTTGAGCCAATTATTTTTCACGGCCGCAATCATCGCTCCAAGGCACATGATTCTTATAAAAAATATACCAACGCTGGTCATGAAGAGCACAACAAGAATATAATTGTCGTTGACACCAATTTTACGGAAACCGTATCCGACGAGGACAGGAAAACCCAGCAAATTCACTGTCAACTAACCACGCCTGGTTTATGGCCCTGCGAATAAATTTCGCATCAATCTCGCTCAAACAAAACAAATCAAAAACCCAAACAAAAAACCCTCCGAGTAGAGGGTTTTTAATTTACCTTATTATATGTTTTCTTGTTAATCTCGGGGCTCGACAAATATATTCTACTTTTTAAATTTCTTTTCCCGAGCATAGAGAACATAGGAATAAATCGGTAGGGTAAAGATAATAATTGCAATCGAGAAAATAAACAAAACTATTTTTGCTTTTTCAGAAACGAAAGCAGTTGCTGCCATTAGTAATCCGGCCACCATTAAAACGGGACTACTTAACTGATGAGTTTTCTTCCAAACCGTTTCTGACGACATTGTCCAGGGCGTACGAATGCCTAAAAACCAATTCATTTTTATGTTCTGAAGCAAGAAACCTAAAATCATAAATAAGACGCCGACCATGATTGGCACCAGGAAACCGATATTCATGGTGTAGCCTAATCCGTTTATGCCCGTTAAAAAATAAAGAATAAATAAAAAAACAAGGATTAAATCTTTAAAGTTATGGTAGACCTTGGCAAACTCCCCGTACTGATCCTTTTTTGGATCAAGATAGGGTAAAAATATAAACATTAGGTACATACCAATCATCATTAGCGGTACTAAAAAAGCAGCAGTAAAAGGACCACTGAAACTATCAACTTCACCACGAATATTCCAGTGACTTGGCACTTGAGCGGGAAAATTTTGATAGAAATAAAAAGCAGACACAAAAGAGATAAGCAACAAACAAAGCGCAAACCACTCTGTTTTAATGCTTAACTTAATTGGATTAGACATAAATTTATTTATTATAATTCTTCTTTTCTTTAATAAACGTCATAAATAGGGTTGGTACTATAAAGAGCGTTAAAAATGAAGATAAAAGTAAACCAAAAATAATTGCTCCCCCGAGCGAGCGCCACATTTCATTAGAAAAAGTAATTGGAATTATTCCCAGTATCGTACAAATTGAAGTAATAAAAATCGCTTCAAGTCGAGACTTGCCGGCGTCAACAATTGCATCCTTAAATTTAATTCCGCTATTTAAATTTAAATTAATCTTATCCATTAATATAATCGCATTTTTTACAACGATTCCGCACAGCGCTAGAATACCGATTAAACCCGGAAAAGATAAATTTAGTCGGGAAATAGCCAGCCCGAAGAAAACGCCGATGAGGGCAAGCGGAATAGTCACTAGAACAATCGCCGCTTTCTTAAAAGAATTAAATTGAATAATGAGCGTCGAAATGATGAGTAAGAAGGCGACAATCATGGCGCGTAAAATAGACAAGACTGATTCAGTATTTTGTTCGCTCTCGCCGCCATAAGTAATTTCATAACCCGAGGGTAATTTATAGTCTTTAATTTTTTTCTGAAATTCAGAAACAACTAGGGTTGAGTTCGCGCCCCCCTTTAAATTAGCCGTAAGCAATACGGTCCGCCTTTGATCAATACGAGTAATAGTCGCCACCGACGGTTTTAATTCTATCGTCGCTACGTCTTTAAGAAAAACCGGCTGATTTTTTGTATTAAGTATTTGCAAATTTTGAATCGCCTCTAAACTAGGAATTCTATCAGACGCAAAACGAGCCATTACTTTTATTTCTTTACCGCCTTGAATCACGGTGGTTACTTCGGTACCAGTAATCGCTAAGCGCAAAGCCGAGCCAACGTAAGCCGCACTTAAATCATAAAGCTCGAGTCGTGCCGGTGAAAGCATAAAAGTATAGTCAGCCGGCGAATCTTTTAAAGATATATCAGTTTTCGATACGTCAGGCAAAGACTGCAAAGGCAGCTCTAATTCTTTAGCGATTTTATCTAACACTTGCAAATCATCTCCGGCAATATTTGCTTGGAAGGCGGCGCCTGAGGGCGGACCACCGGCCGGAGCCTCGGCTTTAATAACCGCTTCTTTAATATCTAAAACATCCGCATTAATTTTATCAGCTAATTGATATGCTTTTACTTTTCTTTCTTTCGTTGGCGTAAGTTTCAAGGTGAATGAGGCGAGATGAGACGAATTACTTCCCGAAACTAAACTACTGGCCGAACCACCCGTTCCAACAATCGTTGTAAAGTTTTCAATTTCGGGATATTTATACAAACGTTCTTCAACGCGTCTGGCGAGTTTATCAGTCTCTTCTAAATTTAAACCGATCGGACCTTCTAAACTAATTATGATCATAGTCGAGTCAGATGGTGGAAAAAATTCGCTCTGCACAACTCCAGTCGCTGGCAAAGCCACGGCCAGAATAAACATCGCGAACACAACTAGCAAAGTTTTAATTCGCGACGCTTTAGTGGCTAATATTCTTCTCAAATACTTATCGTAAACTGGCAAAAATACATCAAAACGAATTATGCCATGTAGCAAGCGATTACCAAAATTTTCGTTATCATGGCTACCTTGCTCACGTAATTTTTTCTTAATCAACTCGTCGCTTTGCCATTCACGAGCGACTAACTCGCTATTAGTAATTAATATGGTTTTTCCCTTTTTTACGTACCAGCGCGCGAGCACTACTTCAACTCCTAGTAGTAGTAAAGCGATTATTAGGCCGACAAGACCCGCACTAATCGCTAAAAAGAAAGCAGCGATTAATATACCTCCAAAAATAAAAGAAAATAATTTTCTCGTCAGTCGAATACGCTCGAGTACTGCGGCGAGAGGATGATTAATAATTAAAGCAATAATAAGCGAAGAAATTAAAGTAACCGAAACCGTAATCGGGATTGATTTGATAAATTCACCTATAATTCCCGTCGACATTAATAGGGGCAAAAATGCCCAAACAGTTGTTAAAGTTGTCGTTAGTAGGACTACTTTAAAATCATTTAAAACTAAAAGGACGGCTTCCTCTGGAGTAAATTTACCGGTACGTAAATATTGCTTAGTCGCTGATACTACGACAATTGCATCATCGACTAATAATCCCAAAGCCAAAATTAAAGAGAATAGTGATAAAAAGTTTAAACTAATGCCCGTCCATAGCATAACGCCAAAGGTAGCAAAGAAAACTAAAGGCACGGCCAAACCAGCCACGAGAGCCTCTTTAAAACCAACTATTAAAAATAAAATCGCAAATACTAAAATTATAGTTAAAAGAAAATCATCTGTTAACTGCGTAAAACTTTCATCTATTTCCTCACTCATATCAACCGTAATGTCATAGTGCAAACCGCTAGGCATTTTCTTAAGTTCATTATCAAAAGTGCTTCGCACTAACTCGGCCGTGCCAATAACATTCCCTCCAGTTTTTTTAATAATTTGCAAAGTAACGTCACTCGCCGATTTCTGGCCACCAGTCGACAAACGAGAATAAACGGTTTTTTTAATGGAAGTATCTTTAACAGTAGCAATGTCTTTTAAATAAATTATTGCCCCGGTATCGGTATGCATGATTGGCGTATCCGCTAAAATAACAGCGGTAAAAAAACGACCGTCCGCCCGCACGGGATAAGAATAATTTTCGCCTTCAAAAGTTCCGGCGGGTATCGCTAAATTCGCTCCCTGAATTTTTTGATTAGCTTGAAAAGCGGATAGATTATATAAAGCTAATTTTTGCGGGTCATATTCAACACTAAATTCCCTTTCATCCCCCCCGGAAATAATTACTTCACGCACACCTGAAATTTTTTCGAGCTCATCCTTAACCTTATCGCCCGCCTGACGCAAGGCAAAACCATCGTATGGACCGGATAATGACATGACCATAATCGGCGAGTCATCGAGAGATATTTCTTTAACTATTGGGTCATTGGCATCGGTCGGTAATTTAGTTTTAACGTTTGAAATCGCGTCCCGTAAACTTCTGATTGAATCATTTAAATTAGCTTTCGCGTCAAACTCAACTGTAATTAGAGAAACGGAGTTGGAAGATTGGGAAGTAATTTTATCAACATTTTTTACGCCGGCAATACTAGTTTCAATTTTTTTGGAAACAAGTTCTTCAATATCCGCCGGCGAGGCTCCGGGATAGGTCGTCATGACAACGGCAATCGGAATTTTTACCTCCGGATTAGATTCGCGTGGCAAAGACATAAAAGAATAAATGCCTAAACCAGTTAAAAGCAGAATTAATAAAACAACCACGCGAAAATTTACAATAAAAAAATTCAACCAGCCTTTGCGTAGCTCTGGGTTAAATTCTAATTTTTCTAAATAAAGATGATCGGAAGTTTTATTAATATCAGCTTCTTCGCTTAGCTCCTCAGTGCTCGGCATTTCTTCGCTCGATACTTCTTCGCTCGACATTAACCCTTCTTCAACTAGTGGTTGATTTTGCACGGGGACCTGATATATTTCCTCTTCTTTTTTATTAATATTTATTTCCATATTATTTCGTAACCGTCAGCACTTGGCCGTCAGAGAGAAGCTTATTACCATCAGTTATAATAATTGTTTCTGCCGGCAGTGCGACTTTAACTTTAGCGACTTCACCAATTACTTCAACGACTTCAACTATTTCTTTTTTCGCTACATTATTAACACTCGTAAATATATAACTCCCATTTTGGCCAACCGTGACGGCGTCTAAAGGAATAATAATTAAATCAGGGGCATTAACTGACTTGCTTAAACTTAATTTTACCGTCGCGACCGTTCCTAAAAACAGACCATCAGTCTTTTCTAATTTTACTTCAACTAAAAAGCGCCGCGTCATTGGATCCGCTTGCGGTGAGACCGCAGAGACAACACCATCATAAGTACTATTGGCATCCGTCATAACTTTGACTGCTAGCCCCGGTTTAATGGCGGCTAAATTTTCTGGCGCGACATAAAATTGCACTTTAATATTTTGTGTTTGCGAAACTGTTAAAATCGGTGAACCCGGAGCGACCGCTTCACCGTTAGACGCAAATACTTTAGTAATCGTACCGCTTAAGGGAACGATAATTGAGTGCGCATCATATAAACTTTGAAGCGAAGTGACGGCGTTAGTATATTGGAATTGTGCCGTTTCCATTTGCGTTTTCGCGCCCAGAATTTGCGACTCAATCTTCACTCTTAAATTATCATATTGATTCTGCGCCAAATTATAGGCAAAGCCGGCTTGATCTTTTTGGCTCGTATTGCCAGCTTTCAAATTATTTAAGGCTTGCTCGGCGCTCGCCTGCTGCTGCTTCGCTAAATCATAGGCTTGGCGCAAACTATCGAGTAAACTTGTATTATTTAAAGCGATATTAGTTAAAGCCTGAGTCGTGCCGTCGATTTGGCTAATCGCGCCGCTCATTTGCGTTTGATAACCCGCAACTGCGGCCTGCAAACCGGATAAAGACGGGCCTGCTAAAGAAGTCTGGGGCAGATTAGTCGAAGTAATTGTTTTATCAAATAATGTTTTTGCATCATCGGTTAATTTTTTCGCGGCCTTAAGCACAACGGAGACGGCGTTTAATTTTTCTGTTAAACTATTAAATTTTTTCGCACTATAATCGGCGTAAGCATTTTTGGCCGCCTGATAAGACTGCTTCGTCGCCTCATACGTACTTGAATCAAGTGCTCCTAAATTTGAACGATAGGAAATAGAGACAGTATTATTATCATCAAGCGCGGTAATATTGTTAATATTTGTTATAACCGTACTTATTGAACTAATGACTGAGTTCGCCGTGTTTTCCGCATTCGTATTCGCATCCTTGACTGCTTGTTCGGCTAAATTCTGGCGATTCTCTAGAGTCAAGCGCGATTGCTCAACGGCGATTTTTGCAGTATCATAAGCGAGCTCCGCACTTTTAATACTTTCGGTGGCGGTAATATCTAAATTACTTTGCCCCTTGGCCGCTTGATCGCGACCAATTTCGGCACTACGCAAATCTTTAACAG
>Ga0247841_10009835_pt1 | contig 13231 bp, 8 predicted proteins | sample LaCruzMarch2015__2_FD_192410 | JGI IMG/M metagenome (GOLD analysis project Ga0247841, IMG submission 192410) | Freshwater microbial communities from meromictic Lake La Cruz, Castile-La Mancha, Spain - LaCruzMarch2015_18m | ecosystem: Environmental > Aquatic > Freshwater > Lake | place: Spain... | reverse complement strand
GGTGATTTACCTAAGGAATACACGGTTTTTGAGAATTCAAAAATTGTGATTGTTCCGGTTCCCTATGATGGAACCAGCACCTGGATAAAAGGTGCCGACAAAGGCCCCAGGGCGATTATCGAAGCTTCGGCAAATATGGAAGTGTACGATATTGATACGGACAGCGAAGTTCATAAAATCGGGATTCACACGGCTGAGCCTGTGCTCGAAAACTCATCGCCCGAAGCCATGGTGAACGAGGTTTATACCAGGGTGAAAGCCCTTTTTAAAAAGAAAAAATTTCCGGTGGTGATCGGTGGCGAACACTCGGTAAGCATTGGCGCATTTAAAGCTGCCAGCGAAACTTTCAGCGACCTTACCATTTTACAGTTCGATGCCCATGCCGACATGCGTCAGGAATATGAAGGTTCAAAGTACAACCATGCCTGCGTTATGGCAAGGGCTTCGGAAATGGCGCCTGTCGTCCAGGTGGGCATCCGCAGCATGAGTGCTGGCGAGCGCGAGGACATCAAGCCCGACTGCATGTTTTATGCCATGCAAATTTACGACCATCAGACATGGATGTATGAACTGTTGAACAAACTCAGCCGCAATGTATATATCACCATTGACCTTGATGTGCTGAACCCTTCCATCATGTCGTCAACCGGAACCCCTGAACCTGGAGGCATGAACTGGTTCGATATCATAAATATCCTGAAAAAAATCAGCGAACAGGTAAATATTGTTGGTTTCGACGTTACTGAACTCTGCCCGGCAAAAGAAAATAAAGCCCCTGACTTTGTGGCTGCCAAGCTGATCTATACCCTGCTGACGTATAAGTTTATTTCGGGGATTAAATAGCGAAAAGCCACTTGCCACTTACGACAAGGATCAAAAACCTCTACCTTCTATCTTCTGACTTTTCTACCACCCCAGCAACCACGCAAATATCAGTGGGGCAACAATGGTGGCATCGCTTTCGATGATAAATTTAGGGGTATGGATATCCAATTTCCCCCAGGTGATTTTCTCGTTGGGAACGGCTCCTGAATACGAACCATAGGAGGTAGTGGAATCGGAAATCTGGCAGAAATAACTCCAGTACGGGACATCGTGCCACTCCAGGTCCTGGTACATCATGGGAACCACACAAATCGGGAAATCGCCTGCAATGCCGCCGCCAATCTGGAAGAAACCAACCCCCTTGCCGCCTGAATTCTTTCTGTACCAGTCGGAAAGCCAGACCATATATTCAATGCCGCTTTTCATGGTGGAGGGGTGAAGTTCGCCTTTTATACAATACGAAGCAAAAATGTTGCCCATGGTGCTGTCCTCCCAGCCCGGAACCACGATCGGAAGGTTCTTTTCGGCGGCAGCCAGCATCCAAGAGTGCATGGGGTCAATTTCATAATCCTCCTCCATCACTCTGCTTTTCAGCAACTTATACATGTATTCGTGCGGAAAGTAGCGCTCACCGGAGGCTTCGGCCGTCTTCCAGATTTTTTCGATGTGGTGCTGAATCTTGCGGAATGCTTCCTCCTCGGGGATGCAGGTGTCGGTTACCCGGTTGAGCCCTTTTTCGAGCAACCGAAATTCCATTTCAGGGGTATAATCCCTGTAATCAGGCACCCTGCGGTAGTGCGAATGCGCTACCAGGTTCATAATATCTTCTTCGAGATTGGCACCGGTGCAACTGATAATCTGCACCTTATCCTGCCTGATCATTTCGGCCAGCGAAATTCCCAGTTCCGCGGTACTCATGGCTCCTGCTAAGGTAATCATCATTTTGCCGCCTTCGAGCAGGTGCGTTTCATATGATTTTGCTGCATCTACCAGCGTTGCCGAATTGAAATGCCGGTAATGCTGTTGGATGAATTGAGAAATAGGGCCTTTGTTCATGGATATATTTTTTTACAAAAATAGAAAAACAGCTGACAAGTTGGATGTTTTTCTGAAAACAGATTAATCACTCTCATAATTAAGGAATCTGCAATCCCAGCCCAATCCATCAACTATTCATTTGTCGATATGCAAAACATTTAAACTCATTCTCTTCCCTTTGGTCATATCTGGTTATATTGCATAATAATTCCTCCTCTGGTTCATTATCCTTGATACAAGTGAGACAGATAGCTGGTTTTTTGATTAATTCTGTATTTATCTCGTATCCATCGTCATCAAACAATCCCTTGATTTGTGTTTTGTCTATCTGGTCAATATGTCTTCGTCCCTTTATATTCTCTCTCTTTTTTTATTGCTATATCAATTTCATAATCGCTGTCAGGCTGGCTCTCTCCGGTAATGCAAGCAAAACAACTATTCCCGACTGATGCTGAACCTATCACCCAAATGTCGTTTCCGCAAGTGCATTTTACTCCTTTTTGATAATCCGCCAGCGCTCTGATTAAGCTTTTTCTTAAATCTGCCTCATTCCATGAAGGATTGCTCTCTAGATGCTTTTTTATATAGTTTTCAACCGAAATTGGTACAAATCCCATTTTTTTTATTTTAAATTCAATTTATGAAAGGTCATACCTGCAAGCTTACTTTTCTTGATAATCGGATTTTGAAATCCTGGCAACCCAATATGTTCAATAATTCATGAAATACAAATTCTTCTTTTGATGCAAGGGTGGGGTTATCAATCCTGCCGGGGAGAAAAGTGATATTGCGTGAAAGAATGCGTCCTGATCCTTCATCCAACGTAGCGCATATACATCAGAAACTGTGGCTGACATTAACGCAATATCAAAGGGAAATAACCTTGAACTGTACTGGCTTTTCTCAACAAACCAACGGGAAGAAAAATATGGGAAACGCCTTATTAATAGCGATAATGCTCGGCTTTGTATGGCCCATCCATGTCAACGCTGATGTATGCAGCCTGTTCAGGGGTAAGCCGGGTGAGTTTCACGCCGATCTGTTCAAGGTGAAGGCGGGCAACTTCTTCGTCAAGCTTTTTGGAAAGGCGGTAAACGCCAACTTCGTAATCATTCTTCCAAAGGTCGAGCTGGGCTAAAGTCTGATTCGAGAACGAATTGCTCATCACAAATGAAGGATGTCCGGTGGCGCAACCTAAGTTCACGAGGCGGCCTTCGGCAAGCAGGAAAATAGCGTGCCCGTCAGGAAAAATATACTTGTCAACCTGTGGTTTGATCTCAATTTTCTGTACCCCTGGTGCGTTGTTCAGTTTATCAACCTGTATCTCGTTGTCGAAATGGCCGATATTGCAGACAATGGCCTGGTCGTTCATCCCGGCCATATGTTCGAGGGTGATTACATGCAGGTTGCCGGTGGTGGTTACGAAAATATTTCCTTCGGCAAGCGCATCTTCAACAGTGGTAACTTTATACCCTTCCATGGCGGCTTGTAGCGCACAAATCGGATCTATTTCGGTAATGATGACCCTTGCGCCGTAAGCCCGCATCGAGGAGGCGCATCCTTTGCCCACGTCACCGTAACCGCATACCACAACCACTTTGCCGGCAAGCATCACATCGGTGGCACGTTTTATGCCATCGGCCAGCGATTCGCGGCAGCCGTAGAGGTTATCGAATTTGCTTTTGGTAACCGAATCGTTCACGTTGATGGCCGGAACGAGCAATTCGCCCTTTTCCATCATCTGGTAAAGGCGATGGACTCCGGTAGTGGTCTCTTCCGAAACGCCTTTCCACTCTTTAAGCACATCGTGCCAACGGCAGGGATTTTCAATATAAATGTCGCGAAGCAATTGCATGATGGTTTCCTCTTCCGTGTTGGAACCTTTCACTTCGAGCAATACCGGATTATTTTCAGCAGCAAAGCCTTTGTGGATCAGCAGGGTAGCATCGCCGCCATCGTCCACGATCAGGTTCGGGCCTTTTCCACCGGGGAAGGACAATGCCATGTTGGTACACCACCAGTATTCTTCGAGGGATTCGCCTTTCCAGGCAAAAACCGGAATGCTACGGGCGGCAATGGCTGCTGCTGCGTGGTCCTGTGTGGAAAAAATATTGCAGCTCGCCCAACGGACATCGGCACCCAATTCAACAAGTGTTTCTATCAGCACGGCGGTTTGGATAGTCATATGCAAAGAACCGGTAATACGGGCACCTCTGAGCGGTTTGTCGGCAGCATACCTGCGCCTGATGGTCATCAAGCCCGGCATTTCCTTTTCGGCAACTTCTATTTCTTTGCGGCCCCAGTCGGCAAGGGCAATATCTTTTACTTTATAATTCAGGTAGGTGTCAACAGTCATTTGTTCCATTTTAATTGTTTTAAGGGGTGCAAAATTAGGGATTATTTTAATGCGTCAATTTGAAAATCTGCGTTTGGAAGCAACCTGGTGCTGCATCCCTGCTGTTCGGGAGGCCCTAATGAATAGGTGGGATCTTAAGGAAACTACGTTTGAGCCATTGTAGGAAATGAAATCTATGTTTTATTTATTCTATTCAAATTTCTGGCTATTCGAAATCCCAGGTCATCAATCTTAAACAAGGTTGGATGACTTCGTCTGCGATTCGTTGCCAGGCATCCTCTTTTCGCATCATTCCACCCCCCTCCACGAAAAATCCGGTATGAGCCATACGTTGTTTCATCATAAATATCCGAACACCATTCCCATACATTCCCCAGCATATCATACAATCCCCAGGCATTCGGCTTTTTTGTTCCGACGTCATTGGTTTTTCCGCCTGAATTTTCCCTATACCAGGCAATTGCATCAATCTCTCCGTATCTGTTTTCCGAAGTTCCGGCTTTACAGGCATATTCCCATTCAGCTTCGGTTGGAAGCCGATAGCCATTCGTTTTTGAATCAAACGTTATTTCATCACTATCCTTACGCAAGAAATAACAAGGTTGTAATCCTGCTTTAGCAGAGAGTGAATTACAGAACCTGACTGCATCATTCCACGATACAGTTTCAACTGGTCTTTTATTCCCTTTAAAAGTGCCGGGCGATTCCTTTGTGATTTCGAAATACAAATCCTGGGTTACTGGGAACTTGGCGAGTAGGAAAGGCTGCATCTGAACTGTCCATTTATGTCTTATCCTATCATCTCTCAGTGCGATTTCACCTCCAGGAATTTCTACCATAAGGTCATGCAATGCCTTAATGTCTGCAATATGCAATAAATCCTGATTCATTGGTTTTTAACTTCAAATCTATCGGCACAAATGTCCGAAAAGGCTTTGTGTGATTATGTTACAACTCAAAACTTCGTATTACCTCTCAAGCTTTATCCTTTCATTTCAGGTGGCTTTTTATCCTAACCATCATATAATATCACTGCAAATAATCAGCACATGAAGAAAGCGAATACTTTATCAACCCTACACAGATCGAAAAAAGCCTGAATCGTTTTAATAAAGTATTTTGATGCCTTCATTGATGATGAAGTAAATTAAGCCGTCCTTTTGAATCATCATTAAAGTCAGAATCGTATTCCCGGAACTTAAATTTAGTGTCAGTTATTAACCTGTTAACCCCACACACCGGATATCCGCTGGCCGCAAAACCTGCAGTTCCCGTTTGTAATATTTTTTTGCAGTACCTGAAAGCCTTTGCGTTCCACAACAATTTTCCTGCATTTCGGGCAAACGGTATCTTCGAGATCAGTTCCGGGAAGGTTGCCAACATATACATATTTCATGCCTGCAGCGAGGGCGATGTCGCGCGCTTTTCGGAGGGTAAGAGCCGGGGTGGCTGGCAGTTGAGTTAATTTGTGTAAAGGTGAAAAACGGCTGAAATGCAATGGGCTTTCGTTTAAACCGTTTGCAACCAGCCATTTGCACATTTCTTGGATGGTGTTCAGATCGTCAGTCCACGAAGGGATGACTAAGTTGGTAATTTCAAGCCATACACCTTCCTCTTTCAGCACCTGGAGCGTCCGAAGCACAGGTGCAAGCTTGCCGGAGTTCAGTTTCAGGTAGGTGCGTTCGCTGAAAGCCTTTAAGTCAATGTTGGCGGCATCGAGGTATTTGCACAACATCCTGAGCGGCGGCTCGTTGATGTAACCATTTGATTTATAAACATTTTTAATACCGGTGGCCCGGGCAAGGACAGCCGTATCGTAAACGTATTCATAAAAAACCGTGGGTTCTGAATAGGTATAGGCAATGCTCTGACAGCCATTCTTTTTGCAAGCATCCACCACAGCTTCAGGCATAAGGTCAAAATTCGTTGTTTCCTTGGGGCTTTTCTGCGATATTTCCCAGTTCTGGCAATTCAGGCAGGCAAAATTACATCCCGCGGTGGCAATAGAAAAAGCCCTTGTTGATGGCAGGAAATGAAAGAAAGGCTTTTTTTCGATTGGGTCAACATGCACGGCACAGGGGTTTCCATAAGCAATGGAATATAACTTATCCTTTACATTGATGCGGTTGCGGCATTTGCTGGTTTCCATGCGTTTGAGGGTGCATTGGTTGGGGCAATTAATGCACTCCACACCTCGTGCAGTCACTTTGTAATGATAGGCTTCGCGGCTCCATTTCCATAAAGGATTTAATGGAACAGCACCGCTGAATCCTTCTGCGCCTGCCAGCAGCATTTCGTTGCGGCACAGCAGGCAAGTGGCTGAAGCCAGACCGGAAACTAGGAATGTGCGCCTTTTCAATACTTCATATTATTACGCTGTAAAACTATATTTTTAGAACAAAACTTAAAATTAAATCAAAATCAGCGAAAATCAACTCTTTCCGCGTTATCCGCGTTTTGTTTGTTTGCAGCCTGATGTTCTTTTTAGGAATCTCCTTGCAAAAATACGCTACCTGTCAGTTCCTTTTGCGAAAAAATGGCAAAAAACCAGTTCAGGGCTTTTTTATCAGCATAAGCATAATGGCCATCACGTTTGCGCAAGCGACAATAACCAACGAATTAGTAAATCCCCAAAATGGAACCAGCCAGGCATTCACCAATAAAGCCCCTGCCGCCGAACCAATCAGATCGGCAGCATAATTTGTTGCAGCTACTTGCCGGATACCGCCTGATTTCAGCATGGAAGCAATATGAAACTGGGTGCCGGTTGTAATTGCCATAAAAATCAGAAGTAAGCTGAAAACTATATGTATCAATACCACCGGCGATTGAAAGTGCCTGAAGAAAAGAATTGCCGCGAGGCTCATTAAAATGATGCCTGCTGAAACCAACTGTAGTAAAACCAGGGATGGGTATGTGGCTTTTTTCAGAAACCGCTTAGCTAACATCACTCCCAATGCCAGCCCTGCCATAAACAGGGTAATAAAAATCCCGGTCACCAGGTAAATATAACCATAAAGCACCTGGAAGGTGAGAATAAGAATAATTTCCAACGAAAATGAACTGCAACCTGCGGAAAACAAAGCCACGGTAATCCCCCGGGCTTTTATTGCGGCAATCAGAATCACCAGGATTAAAGGAAGCAAGAAAAATAAAATCCGGATATCCCCCGCGTAACCGAGCCAATAAGAAATCTGCCTGAAACATCCGACAGGTTTAAAGTCAAGGTTGAGCGGGGTTTCTACAGATATACGCATCATGATGTTTTCCGAGCGTTCCAGCAAAGAGGCATCGTCAAGGTAATACCCATTGACATACTCGTTTTTTATCCCCCGTTTTGCAGCAAGCGTAGCTACGGCGGCGGTTAGTACTCCATCCGAAGCAAGGAAATAATTCTTTTCACCTGGAATTACCAATACATTTCTAAATTCAGCTTTCAGTGTCTGGTAGATGGCAGATTGGATTTTCAACGCATCGCTTCCTATATAATCGGCTGTGGGCATGAGGTTTAGCGAAACAATTCCATCCGTGACGAGCAGGTTTTTCAGCATGGCCAGAAACTCCAGGGTATAAAAGCGGTTGACCTGTAAGGTGTTAGGTTCGGGCAGGTCAAGGATTATGGCTTCGTAGTCCAATGAATCAGCAGCCGTTGACACTTCTTTTGAAAGGGAATGCAATCTGTGTTTTTGAGTTATAAATTTTTTCACTACAAGTCGGGGATCACCGGCCTGCATCCGGAAGCGCTTATCAGATGGCAAAAGATTAAAGGCTTTGCCGATCGAATGAATCCCGGGGTTGATTTCCACGCAGTCAAGTCTTTTCAGGGGATATTTCAGGCATTCGTCAGCCACCCCCGAAATGCTGCCGCCCAACAGCAGCACATTGCCGGTAACAGGGTGCTGAAGCAGTGCATAATGAACCACTTCCTCGTTGGAAATAATATTGTTGGTCGTAAAAAGCAGGGTGTTGTTCTCAAAGAAATTCAACTGTCCGGCATTCCGGGTAACCATGAGTTTGCCATAAGGCGTATCCTTAAAGGAAACAATTTCCTGTCCAGGAAAAAGAAACTGCATGGCCGGATTATCGAAGTTGGCGATAAAAGCCGCTGCTGCTACTATGAACAAACCAGCGATGTAAAGGCTCGTTTTCTTTCGGTATTGGCTGACAGCATCCCAACCTGATAAGCCGAGCAGTAAACTATTGAATAATAATACAATGGCCAGATTTTGAAACGGCTCGAACAGGAATACGAGCACCATGCTGCAAAGAACTCCTGCGGCAAGGCTGCCAAGGGTTTCCCAACCATAGGTCAGGCTGATGGCGTTATGGTTGAGCGAACCGGACAAATAGCGGCTCACCGCACTGAACAACCACCCCGATAACAGACAAAAAGGTGCAAGCAAAACGAATGTTCCTGTAATTATCAACCCTAAGCCATAGAGACTTCCGACAGGTACCACAATATTCCTCAGCCAGTAAATCAGAAAAAGCGCTATCACGGGAATGACTGCCAGCAAAAACAAAGCAGTTAATATGGTCTTGTGGCCTGTAACGGTTGTCGTTTTGCGGTTTATCAGTCCACCAAGGCCGGTAAGCAACATCCAGTTAGCCAGCATGATACCTATTGTGAGTTCGTTTCCGTTGAAAATGGATAAGAACTCCCGCATCAAAATAAGTTGGGTTGCCATGGCCGTAAATCCAAGACTGAAAGGAAGATATCTCAACCGTAGCCCTGAATCACCGGCAGGATTGCTGGCTATTGATTTGGAAGTAGATTCTTGGTTTTTCCCATTGTTTTTTAGCACATTGAAGATGAATCTGTAATATTTTATATGCCAGGAGAAGTGGAAAACAGCAATCAGGACAAGGGCTGTTCCAAAATCTACATGCCATACCAGCAGTTGGTCGGTAACAGGAAGGTTGATCTTAAAATTTACGGTGATTGCAAGCAGGATACCGATGCTTCCCGCAACAGCTATACTCAATAACAGCAGGGTGTTCCAGATCTTTCGCTGCCGGAAGGATGAAATAATCCCTAACCGAACCATCCCTACTGAAATGCTATAAAACAGCAGGCATAAAATACTGATCGAAAGTACGGAATAGGGTGAATCCGGCATTGTTGAATTTACAGGTTGTTAAAGTCTATTCTTTCTCTCCAAACACAAATGCCTGATAAACAAAAATTTCTGTGTCTTTATCTTTCCAGCCTTCCCATCCGATACCGGCTTTGTCGCGGGCACAATAGCCGAGGAAGTCCTCCAGTCCCCAACACGTTTCGGTAGCAACCTGTGGCAAAAAAGTGCCACTCCGGCTTCCTTTTTTGATATAAATACCATCAGTTCCCAGTCTGATGGAATTCACGTTGCTGATCTTTTGCATGGGCGTGAGCACCGAAATTTCGAGGTCAATTGATTTCATTTCAGCCATGGTAACCGTTGGGAAGCGGTAATCCTGTGTAGCTGAAGCAATTGCCATTTGCTGTACGATTTTATAAAGCGGATTGTCGGCTTCAAAATGGCCAATACAACCACGTAAATCTCCTGATTTTTTCAGCGTTACGAATGCTCCTGCCTTTCCGCGCAATGCCTGTGGCAATGCGGAGGAATCAATAACCGGAATCCGTTTTTCCTGTAAAAAAGTCAGGATTGTAGTTCTTGCAATCTGAAGCAGTTCGCTTTTTTCGGATTCCGTCAGCAAACTACTGTTTTGTTTTGGTTGAGAAACGCATAAAGCGTAATATCCGACCACCCTGTCCTTTTCGCCAAATTCCGAATCGCCTGAATTCCTGTACAATAGCTGTTTATAGGATATTCCCGGCATCCCTTGGGTCAGGTACATCAGGGTGACCACCGATGGCCACGAACAGCATCCGGTAACCAGGTTTTCAACAGGTTTTTGGGCACAGCTTTCCACGGCATCCAGAAACTTTTCAGGGTTGTTGGACACAATGGCATCTGCAATCTTCCTGTCACTTTTCACGGCAACATCATAAGCAGGATAATGCGAAAAGTCGGTGCTGATAACGAAAAGATTTTCAGGTGTAAAGTACGTCTTCAACGCGTTGGCTATCTGTTCGCATTTGCCGGGATCCTGGGTTCCCAGCAAAACAGGGACAATTTTATAATCGTTTTTAAAACAATATTGCAGAAAAGGAACCTGTACCTCGATGCTATGCTCGGCACGGTGAAATTGTGGATCGAAAGCCATAACCTTGTTGGTGGAAACCAACTTCTGAGCAATTTCGAGATCAGTTTGCACTGTTCCCAGCGGCGTGATATAATTCCCGATACTATAGACCGATGCCCCTGCAAATGAATTGTGGTGACTGCACCCTAAAATGAAAATTGTTTTATAATGCTTTGTCGGATCAAGCTGGTTAAAAGCTGCCGCCGCCACCCCACCCGAGAAAACATATCCGGCATGGGGCGAAATGATAGCCATCACTTCTTGGTCAGCCTCACGACCGGGAACATTGAAAAAAAATTTCCTGAACATCTGCTGTATCTCAGCAGGGTTGGAGGGATAAAACTGGCCTGCCACGGCAGGTTGGCGGTTTTGCAAGGAGTCTGGTGATTTCATGGTTACCGGCTGGTTAGGATGAGATTGACAGTTGCTGAAAAGATACAAAGCCAGCATAAACGCTAGCATGATATTCTTCTTAATAACACAGAAAGGTTTCACGCTTGGAAAGGTTAATTCAACACGATAAAATTACAATTATTTGTATCTAAAAGCAATAGCAGGTTGCTTGAAAAACCCTCTTCAGTTTTCTGTTTTAATCATCGTATTAGGGAAAGCATCCATCTAAGCATTTTGTAGCCAGGTATTTCAAGGTAGCTATGCCTAAACATCCGAATCGGGAACCTATTGGGGTTACTACTGGTTGGTGGAAACCTATTATGACCCTGTTGACAGGGTGCTTAGGTGAACCCAAGGCCTTTCATCTCAACCTGAATTTCAACAAAACTGCTTGATTACGAATATTTCAAACAGGTTAAGACCGATGATTTCGGTGGGGTTGCCTGGAACAACGGCTTCGATTTTTGCCCCAACTACATGCGTGAAATAGCCGAACAACAATGAAAAAAGTCTTACACGATGCTTTCCCCTGTATAACAATCAAAGAGGATGTGTTACGGATGTATCCCATAACCTGGGAGTAGGGGTGAAGGGTATTAGAGTGCAAAAGTCAAAGGGTAAAATTCAAAGGGCAAAGTGAAGATTAGGGGATTTGCTGATTGCTGAATTTTGGGTTTCAGTGGTTGCTGAGGCTGGAAAGAATTATTTTATGGATGAGGATTACAGGAACTATTGTAATTATTTTTGGATACATCAATCAAAGGAAAGAAAATATTAAAGCAATATACATACTTGAAATACATTTAGTAAAGTCTCTTAAAGTAGATATAAGATCATTATAATATTTTTTGTCATAAATCATTCTCAATTTTTTTTTCAACCAACCAGTCATGTAACTCACGTAGGAAACTATATTCCTCCTCTTTTACGCTATAGGTGTGAAAATTATTATTTCGAATTCGTTCAAGTTTTTGCATCCAATCAGTTTTTGTATCCTTTCCCCCTCGTAATTTTTCCTCACCAGGTTTAGTATATATTTTTTCAAAAATTTCATTCCAGTTTTTGCCATATGTAGCAATTTTTCTGTAATCAATAATGTTTAAACAGTCCCAAGGGACGACCTCTTCAGCTTTAGTTTTTGCTTCATAGTTTTTGTCGGAAGCCATCTGGTTCGCAGAATCATAAACAACCTTTGGAACCCCAAGCTTAAACCAATTTTCACCATAACTTGCTTCCAATTTCTCTTTGAAATCACGTTTTAAAAATTTTTCGAGATCTCGAATCATTTTGAACGAATCTTCGTTATAAGCCTGTGCTTCATCATTCCAATATTTTTCTAATAATGGGGGATTGAATTCTGGCCTTGATGAGTTAATTGCTTTTTGCAATGTCCGCCAATATTTAGCTCGACCTCCTGTGCCGTAACTTCTTTTTAATTCTATTTTTTGTTCTCTATTTAATTCTTTAAAAAATTCAACAAGTGGATCTAAATAATAAATGGCTTCATTAAAGATATCTTCTACGCATGCAGATTTTGGTTTTATCTTTTCTGACTTCGACAGATGGTCAACAATATCGCTAAAAATACGTATAAGGCTTTCTATGCCAGCATTAATGGTTAAAAAGCTGTCATCTGATTCTCCTTTATTCCATTCTTCTGGAATACATTTCTTAATATAGTCAAAACATTCTGTAAGTAGTAAGAGTAGTTTATCATAGGTATCATCGTTATTGCCATTATATATAGTTCCATCTTCTTTTATAGCATTTTTTGAAACTTGGCCGAAGAAATTGCTCCGATCAAGACCTATTTTGATTGTGTCAATTGTTATGCACCTTGTATTAGTCTTCGGATTTTCTCCTACTAAAACTCGATCATATAGAGGAGAAGATTTTTCTTCACCAAGATCTTGTGCAATTTGTAGTTTAAGTGCTCTTAATTGATCATGAAGATTATCAGAACTCCAAAGCAGATCAGAATTAAGTGTATTCCTCAAATTTTTAGGTACAGCCTTTTGATTTTCATTAATTTGCATGAACAACTTTATTTGTTCTCTTCTATCAAGATTGACGAATGCTACTACAGGAATACAGTTTTTGTTTTTATACTCTGAATTAGCATAACCATATAAACGATGTTGTCCATCAATAATATAAGCCGAACGGTATTTTTTAGGTAGATGTAAAATTCCCAACCGGGAAAGTGCATTCTCTAACTGATTGCCTGAAGGTTCAAATCTAAATTCTTTCTTTTTTTGTACATCAATGCTAATAATAATGGAGTTAGGAAAAAATCCACCATCTTCAACGAATTCCTGAATTGATTTAAGTCGTGCCTTTTTTATAAGACGTTGATACGTGGGCATTAATTTTTTGTTTGCTTTATTGCGATGTAAGATATATCCAATTTTTAGGAGCTTATCTGGTTCG
>Ga0247841_10009833_pt1 | contig 13234 bp, 10 predicted proteins | sample LaCruzMarch2015__2_FD_192410 | JGI IMG/M metagenome (GOLD analysis project Ga0247841, IMG submission 192410) | Freshwater microbial communities from meromictic Lake La Cruz, Castile-La Mancha, Spain - LaCruzMarch2015_18m | ecosystem: Environmental > Aquatic > Freshwater > Lake | place: Spain... | reverse complement strand
GCCAACATAGTGACTGCGATTGATCGCGATGGAGCCACCGCAACCCACAAAGATATTCTTGTTGTAATTGGCCATGCCGATGACCTCGTGAGGCACGACTTGACCGACAGAGAGGATTAGATCGAAGTTGCCCTCAACGAGCAGGCGGTTGACTTGTACGGGCCAGTCAAAGTCGAGTTTCCCTTCGGTGAGCTGGCTGACATATTCTGGGGGTACGGTTCCGAGGGTCACAACATCGTTTCGCCAATCGTGATCCTTAAAGAGCGAGTGTGGCATCTTGCCAAACATTTCTTGAATCTGCTTTTCGGTCATTGGTGAATGGGTGCCCAGTGCAGGGAGAACCGCGACGAGGGCCTCTCCGTAATACTCCCACATAAACTGAGTGAGCAGGCCAGCTTGTGAGTGAAAGCGGGTGAAATCGGGTGGAATGACAAGAACACGCTTACGCGGCCCGAGTTTGTTAAGCGCCTCAAATAGAAGGGACCGCAGTTGGGCCTTGCCCAGCTGTGTAGTCAAAGAGCCTGTCTGAGAGTAGATCATGAGTGTCTTATCCTTTTGATAAAGAGTTTACCAGAATTTCCACCATGGCTTAACTTCCTTGTTCTCCTCCTTTTGCATCTCTGAGTAGAGAGAGCGTACACGCTCGGAGGAAGAGACATCGGGGTCAACCAAAACGTTTCGCTCAGCAATTTCGATGGCGTTGGGGAGTGACCAGATCACGGTTCGGATGAAGGCATCCTGGGTTGAGCGATGGATGACTGTCACCTCGCCTTTTGGGGAGATGTCGAGCTTCGGTTCCGTCACCTTGGAGAGAATACCGAGGTCGATTGTATCCCACGCCTGGGCTGTTGGAGAATCCTCGATACGCAAGAAGAGTCTGTTTGCCTGCTCTCGCATCCAATAGACGAGTTGAAATTTACGCTGTAAGTGTTGCTTGTCCACAAACATTTGCAGGCCCTCTTTGAGGGGGATGCCGGGGACGATATCAAAGGCTCTCTTTCGTGTCTCAAACCGCAGACCCCCTTTGATGACTATTGTTCGTATCAGGTATTTTCCTGTATCGCAGAGCGTAAACCATTTGTCAATTTCAATGTTCTGTTGAGCCATCTGCCCTGGATTAATCTTCATGGCAGGGAAGAAAGGGGCGCTGTTTCGCGAATCAAGTTCTGTCTTGTCGGTTTCGCGGGTAATCTCAATCTCAACTTTGTCAGCGGAGCCCTCTTCGAGAATCAGTGCATTACGACTGTTGTTAGCAAGGGAGACTTTGATCACAATAGGCTCACCAAGGATATACACATTATGGGATAACTCGAGACGGACGTCAATTTGTTGAGCAACCGAACTATACGCCACGATGAGCAAACTTGCGATTATTTTCCATGTTTTCATAGGCCAGCCTTTCGAGGTTTAATCCTCTATTTCAATGGGCGTTCCCTCGCTTGCCATCTTGAGTAGTTTCTGAGCATTCCAGTTTGCAAGTCTAAAGCAACCCTTGGATTCTGCATTCCCAATACGCTCAGGAAAGGGGGTGCCGTGGATGCCATAGCCATGCAAGGGTTTGTCACTTTCGTTCTGTAATGCAAGCGTCATCCATGCGAGACCGACTGGGTTATTAGGACCAGGCGGGATGATCCGTTTGGAGGTGTTGGATCCTCCAGGGACAAACAGTTGTGGGTCGTATGTGTAGGTTGGATTGGAAACGAGGAGTTTGACTTCCAGCTCACCGACAGGTCTTTTAGCCTTGTCCTTTGCAATCGAGCAGGGGAAGAGGGCGATCAGTTTTCCTTCAATATCAAAGGCCGTGACCTCCATACGTGACAGGGATATCCGAATGGAACCAGCATATTTTTTTGAGGCAAAGGGTGTGCTGTCAGGGATAATCACCACCGTGCCGGGGTCGGGATTGGGCCATTTTGCGATTGAATTAAGAAAGGTGATGAGCTTTTGGCTGCAATGGCTTTTTTCAGAAAGCATCTCCAAGATCGTGACATACTTAAGTCCAGGAAGCTTTGCACGTTCTTCCCAGTCTTCGGGGAAAGGCCCAAGTTGAGCTAAGTCATTCGTTGTGACGAAGTAACGGGTAAACAGGTTTGTCGAATTCCCTCCAAGGGAAGAGAGTATTTCAGGAGTGGGGACTCCTGTGACAGGGAGGCCCTTAAGGGTTTGCCAAGTGACGAGGGCGATCTCGGTACGGCTTCCCCAACGGCCATCGATCATATTGCAAGAGAGATCCTCACGATCAAGAAGAATCTGGAGTGTCAGAACGTCCTTGTTGAAGCCCTTCTTGTAGTTAAGAAATGGAGTTTCTTCTGTTTGTGCGTTGGCAAACAAGGCCTCGCAGAGCAGGGCGATTGTAGAAAGCCTGAGCAGCTTCATCAGTACCTCTATTTTTTTGGGCTTAACCATTGGTGGGTCCGATAGGTTGGATCTGGGGTTGCCTTCTGACACGCGGTGCTTTGACCAAGCCCGTGCTGACCTCCTCTGGTAGGAGATGCCGTTTCGTGGGGCCTGTGTAGATTTGACGAGGGCGTTGAAGCTTGAATCGAGGATCTTCGCGAGCCTCCTTCCATTGTGCAATCCACCCTGGAAGCCGTCCGAGAGCAAACATCACTGTAAACATCTCTTTCGGGATGCCAATGGCACGATAGATGATGCCGCTGTAAAAGTCCACATTTGGATAGAGGTTTCTTGATGTGAAATACTCATCCTGCATCGCGAGTGCTTCAAGCTCCAGTGCGACATCCAACATGCGATCATTGACCTTCAGTGTTTTGAGAACCTGGTCGCAGGTTTTCTTAATAATCTTTGCCCGCGGATCGTAGGTCTTGTAGACGCGATGGCCAAAGCCGTAGAGTAAGGTTTTGCCCTTGGACGTTTTGACATCCTCAACATACTCCTTCACGCTCTTGCCACTGGAGATGATGTCTTCCAGCATCTCGATCACCATCTGGTTCGCACCGCCGTGGAGGGGTCCCCACAAGGCGCAAATGCCCGCTGAGATGGAGGCATAGAGATTGACTCGTGCGCTACCGACTAGACGTACCGCCGAGGTTGAGCAGTTCTGCTCGTGGTCTGCATGTAGGATGAGCAGAACCTCTAGCGCCTTTACAACCTCAGGATGGATCTCGTAAGGACAGACAGGGGAACCGAACATCATGTTCAAGAAGTTGGCGCAATATTTCAAGTCATGACGGGGATAGACAAAGGGCTCTCCAATAGATTTCTTGTAGGAGAAGGCTGCGATTGTACGCAGTTTACTCATGAGGCGTGTAGCAGCAAAGTTAATGGCTTCTTCCGGCTCATTGGGACGATGCTGCGAAAGCTCAGGATAGAAGGTTGAAAGCGAGACGACCATTGCCGAGAGCACAGCCATCGGGTGCGCATGTTCAGGAAATTGACGAAAAAAGTAACTCATGTCCTCGTGGATCATGGAGTGCTGGTTGAGCAGGGCTGACCAGCCAGCACGCTCTTTTGCATCGGGCATGCGACCGTTGATGAGCAAGTAGGCGACTTCGGTGAAACGCGACTTCGCCGCCAGTTCTTCGACAGGATAGCCACGATACCGCAAGACTCCCTTTTCGCCATCGAGATAGGTGATGGAGCTTTCGCAGGAGCCAGTGTTTAGGTAGCCATAATCGAGTGTAACACCACCTGTCTGTTTGCGCAGATTGGAGATGTTAAAGGCGATCTCGTTCTCCGTCCCGATAATAACGGGGAGATCAACCGTCTGGCCTCGAAAGGTCAGTTGGGCGAATTCAGGTTTAGGAGGAGTCTTAGCTTTTGGCATAGGATGCTTTCAGTTTAGGGGTTCCGCTGATGGCTACTTTTTTGAGACCAACGATTGGACGGCTGCATGGATGTTTGAAAAAAGCGTCTCGAGTTTGTCGCAGGGCACGGCTGAGAAAGCCACGCGAATGAGGCCAGAGAGATTAATGACCCCCGTCTTATACTCGGAGAGGAGGTGCTTCCGCAACACCTCGGGTTCTACGCCAAATGGCTTGACACACATGAAGTAACCCGAGTTGTAGGGCATAGCGACAAAAGAGCGCGCATATTCGGGGTGCTCGTTGAACAGAGCTTTGATTCGATCATACCGGCGCTTCAGGAGGGCGAACTTCTTTTGCTTCTGCTTGGCGTATGAGGGATCATTGTAGCATTTCAAGAGCAGATGCTGGCCGATGCTTGACGCATTGGAGATGGATCCGCGAACGACGCCAGCAGCTTTAGCTTCCAACGCTTTGTATTGTTCGGGTGTAGCACCTTTTGCCCCAAACGTAATAAAGCCCACACGTATGCCCCAGACGTAATCTTCCTTGGTAGGCCCGTCCAGTTTCACGGCCAAAACGTTAGGATGAATGTCCGACAACTCGCCAAAGAGGGATTCCGTGCTGACGCCAGGTTCATAGACAAGGCCGAAATAGGCGTCATCCAAGATGACGATGACCTTCTTGCCTGCCTTCGCTGCACGCTGCACAGAAGCGCATATAGCCTTTGCATCCTGCTCTGTGGCGGTATAGCCTGTCGGGTTGTTGGGAAAGTTCAGGATCAGCACCTTCTTTTTGCCTGGAGCGAGTAACATCCGTTCCATTGCGTCTGTATTGAAGGCCCCCTTTTTAAACATTGGAAATGTTTTGAGCTTGGCACCGTATGACTCTTCAAACATCAGCTCATAGTTGTCCCAGTAGAGATCTGGCAGAATCACAGAATCGCCTGCATCTAAAAAGAGATATCCCGCAACACTCAACCCGTGTGTCAAAGCATGGGTTACCACAGGAAGACTAAATGACTTTGTGGCCAACGAGGGATTCTTTTCGGTCAGCATTTTGCGCCATACCTCACGGATTCCAGGAAGTCCATAGCTCGGAGTGTAGAGAAAGGCCGTTGAGGGAAGCTTGACAATCTTTTCAACACACTCCAAACAGAGAGGGGAACCATCCTCTTCAAAGGCGGTGCCGATGGTTGCGTTAATGGCGGTGTCCTTCGCCTCAGCACTCTGTCCAAGAATACCCTTTGAAGGGAAGAAAATACGGGTGCCTCGCTTTGAAAGCATGGTGAACAGGGAACTCTTGTTCGCCTTGAGATCCTGATTGAGCGTTTGAGCAAGCGGGTGTAGCGACGTGGCCATATTATGGTCTCCTTGTTTTTCTGTAACGCAGTATCGAAAACCCCATTATCCAGAAAGATTAAATAATACTCAATCTTGCTATAGACAGTCAAGCGATGCCACGGCAAAAAGTGGATTTTTTTTGCGATTTATCGTGAGTTTGTGGTATAGTGACCTCTTGTTGAAACGAGATGACGCAATCTGAAAGATTATTGGTGATTTGTCGTTGAACTAATATGCAGACTATACTCCATTTTTTTCATTCGCTGACCTTACCAGAATCAATTGGTTTAGGAACTTTTCTGCATGTCGTCCTTACCCTCTCGGTCATCTTTCATGTGCTTGCAAAACCACGCGAAGCGCGTACATCCCTGCTCTGGATCTTTGGTGTGACAGCCTTCCCTCTTTTCGGCTTTGTTGTCTATCTTCTCTTCGGAATCAATACCACCCCGCGTAAGGCCTTTAAGAAGCAGACCTCAGATCGTACTTTTTTTGAAAGCTGGAGTGGCGGTGTCGCTGGCGCGGAAGAGGAGGTCGCCCCTGTTTTTCATCGGAGTAAATTTCAGATGCAACTCCCCAACTCTGGTGCTGGGCGATTGGCTCACCTTTTGTCTCACTATGCGCCGGACTTTCCGCTGCTGGGTGGAAATGACATCCGTATCTGTGAAAATGCCGAACAGGTGTTGGAGACGATGTTGAAAGAGATGCAACAGGCAAAGGATCATATTCATCTTTCGACCTATATCTTGAACGATGACGATGTGGGGCGGCGCGTGATGGAGGTCTTGTGCGAGCGTGCGAGGGCAGGGGTTCGCGTACGGGTGATGTACGATGCCTTCGGGTCTGCAGGGGCGAGTTTTCGACTCTTCTTTTGGAAGTACCGCAAGGTGCCGAATCTCCATATGGCGGGGTTCTCACAGGCGAATATTTTTAAACGGAAGTTCCAGTTCTCGTTGAGAAACCATCGCAAGATCGTCGTGCTGGATGGCAAGGTTGCCTACACAGGCGGTGTTAATTTTCATGATGTCTATCTCTCGAAGGGAACGGCTGCTGGCGTGAGTGATTATCATTTTCGGGTTGAAGGCCCGATCGTGTCGGAACTTCAGTACACGTTCCTTCGGGACTGGTATTATATGAACGATGAGTCGTCTGAAGACTTGCTCTGCGCGAGCCATTTCCCGAGACCCAACGTTTCAGGGAACATGGCCGCATGTGTCCAGAATAGTAGTCCCACTAGTGATGAGCTCCACGCAGCCTTGAACGCCTTTTTTGCTGCGACGAATCTGGCCTGCAAACAGATTCTCATCGTGACGCCCTACCTGGTGCCTCCGGAGCCACTCGTGATGGCTTTACAACAGGCTGCTTTTCGTGGGGTAGATGTTAAAATTCTTGTTCCCGCTGTCAATAATCATCCCAGTATCCGTTTTGCCTCGCGGGCACTCTATACGAGACTACTGATGGCAGGTGTGCGGATTTTTGAGCGTAAACCTCCTTTTATTCATGGGAAAGCTATGGTCATTGATGGGGAGGTTGCGATTGTCGGGAGTACGAATATGGACTCCCGAAGCTTGAAGCTCAACTATGAGACCAATCTTGCAATCTTTGATTCGCTCTTTGCCGAGAGGCTCCGCTTTGTGATTCAAGATGACTTGGATCATGCGGAGGAGATCGAGTACTCGCAGTGGCGTTTAAGGTCTAGGAGCCAGCACCTGCTAGAGAACTTCTTTAATCTCTTCCATCCGATCGCTTAAACGGATGATCAGTCAATCTTAATACCGAGGATTGAGAGCAGACGGTCAAGATCGTCGTTATCATAGAAGTCAATTTCGAGCAGTCCCTTGGTGTGCCTACCATTAGCATGTGTGACACCTGGCGTTAGGCGTACGGCCGTGCCAAAGTGCTTGTGCATGCGGTCTGTCAGATCGCGCAAGTAACTCTCAGGAAGATCAGGGGTGCCCCGCTTACGCTCTTGTGTGCCATCTACGGAAGCTTTGCGCCGCTGAATGAGCTTTTCAAGCGAACGGACCGTCATCTCTTCGGTGACGCACTTTCGTCCTAACAAGGTCTGCTCGGTGACATCGGTCAACCCCAGGAGTACCTTGGCATGGCCAGTTGAGAGGCGTTTATCAGCGATAAACTGCTTCACCTCATCGGGAAGATCCAGAAGTCGCACAACATTCGCAATGCTGGTACGGGGCTTGCCGACGCGTTCAGCTACCTCCTGTTGCGTGAGATTGAAGTGGTCAGCAAGTGTTCGGTATCCCTCCGCCTCTTCAATGATATTCAGGTCTTGGCGTTGAATGTTCTCAATAATCGCAATTTCAGCAGCGACGCGATCCTCTGCCTCTCTCAGAATCACAGGAACTTTTTTCAGATCCGCTGCAAGCGCTGCGCGCAGGCGGCGTTCGCCCGCGATGAGCTCGTAACGTCCGTTGGAATTCTTACGGCAAATTAAGGGCGAGATGATTCCCTTAGACTTGATGGATTCGGTGAGCTCTGCAAGCGACTCTTCGTCGAAAATGTGGCGGGGTTGCCACGGAGAGCGCTCGATCTCTCCGGGCGGAATATCATGAATGGAATGCGAGGGTACAGCGGTCGGTGACAAACTAGCGCTAGCAGGCGATTGATGCGTAGGAATGGTCGGCATCTGTGACGTATGCTTCGAGATCGTTGTGTTGCCAATAAGCAAGCCAAACCCTTTTCCGAGCCCTGGGCGTGGATGCTTATTCGTAGCGACAGGGGTGGGGGTTGACTTTGTTGTCGTCGCTTGGACGGCCTGTTTTTTCTGTTTTGCGCTTTTCGTACTCATGGATAAATTCCTGAACGATGAAGGCCCATACTCTCCGGGAGGCCAAACATCAGGTTCATGTTTTGAAGGGCGGAGCCGGCTTGTCCCTTCATCAGGTTGTCAATATGAGCTACGATGCGGAGGCGGTTAACGCGCGTATCTACGCTGACAATGAGATTGCAAAAGTTGGTGCCACGCACGTGGAGCGTACCGATTGCAGCAGTGCTGCCGTAAATACGGACGAACGGGCTTTCTTTAAAAAATTCACGATAGAGGGCGATGACTTCAGCTTCGGTCATGGGGGCAGTCAAGGTCCCATAGAGCGTTGAAAGGATGCCACGGCAGACGGGCACCACCTGTGCGGTGAAGGTCACCTTGATGTCGCGACCAGCTTGCAAGCTGAGTTCGCGTTCAACCTCACAGACATGCTGATGGCCTGCGAGCTTATAGGCATTCATCTGCTCGTAACGTGCAGGGTAATGAAACGTCGGACTGACCTTTTTGCCTGCGCCAGAGACTCCCGTCTTACAGTCGCAGATGATGCTGTAGGGCTCCACAATGGCCTGCTTCACGGCAGGTGCCATGCCGAGAATGCAGCTACACGCAAAACATCCTGGATTGCCCACAATCTTTGCCTGAGCGATCTCTGCGCGATGAAGCTCAGCGAGTCCATAGGCGTTACTTCCGAGTAGGTCAGGAGAGGCGTGTGTTGGAGATTTTCCGATACGCGTGGCATAGTCGGCGTAAGCTTCTGATGTTGTGAAACGAAAGTCGCCACTGTAGTCAATGACTTTGGCGCCCTTGGCAAGTTCTTTGCGTGCGTCATGCATTCCGACTTGATCGGGCGTTGAGAAGAAGACCACATCAGCGGGTTCATTTGCTTTGGGATCGTCAGCAGCCAAGACAGGCATGTCACAAAAGCCATCTAAGTGGGGATAGACATCAGAGATTTTTTGTCCGACATCGTCACGCGCAACAAGAGCACACAACTTCGCCTCTGGATGTTGCAACACTAATTCGGTAATTCCCACCCCACCATACCCGGTGGCACCAACGACTTTAACTCGAATCATAATTCCTCTTCTTTCGAAAACGTTTTATAATACTATAGTTCGGCTCTAATTTCAAAAAAAGAGTTTAAAAAAAATTCGAGTCGGCTAACTGCCCCCTCTGATCATCCCCTTGTGATTAACCCCAAATGCGCCAGCCCATGAACCAGACAACACCAGCCGCGTAGATGGCACTCACCACATCATCCAGCAAAACACCCCATGCATTATGCCAGTTTCTGTCGATATATCGGGCAATCGGGAGCTTGATGATGTCAAAGATCCGGAAGGTGAAAAACCCTGCCAAAGGAATATACCACCATGGAGGTGTTGTGTAGGCTATCAGGATAATTGGGACAACCAAATATCCGACAATTTCGTCCAAAACGAAGTTGCCTGAGTCTGTGTCGTTCCAGTAACGCTCTGCCCACGGGTTGAGAAGGAAGTGGACTAACGCGGTTCCCATGAGACACGCTACGAGCGCCGCGAGTTGATACAGGAGCTGGCCGGGAAGCCAGTAGAGGATGCCCAGATGCATCGCAACACCCAATAGAGCCCCAAAAGAGCCTGGCGCAATCGGCATGAGTCCTAGGCCGAAGGCGCTTCCAATAAAGACAAAGAGAGAATCTTTAAATGATTTCATGCGTTAGGCATCAATAAAGAGGTCGGCAGAGGCAAAGAAGGGGTCGCTCGTGCAACGAATACCAAGGCGTCTTAAACCAGCCTCATCGCCCGGCGTGACCATGTGCGTCATGTGCATCTCGCAATCCCGAAGGTCAATCAAGCGTTCCATGGCGATCTGGGCTGCAGGATTCGTTGCGCAACTGATCGCGAGACCAATCAATGCCTCATCTAAGTTCAGTGTGCAATAATCGCCCTTGAGGATGTCATGCTTCATGTGGACAATCGATTGCACGACTTGAGGTGCGATGAGGTGAATCTGGTCTGGGATTCCGGAGAGTTCCTTGATTGCATTTAGGACCATGCTGGCGGCTGCATGGAACTGTTCCGAGTTCTTGCCGGAGATGATCCGTCCGTCACGCAGCTTGATGGCCGCCCCGCAGAAGATACCCTTGCGTCCTTTGCCATGCTCCATGGCCTCTTGTCCGGCCAGGCGCGCTGGCTTGACGACCTCGCGGTCCTCGGGCGAGAGCGACATACGGAGCATGATCTCTTCACAACGATCAACGGTCACAAATTCGACCTGCCCCGAGGTGTGTTCGCATAAATGGCGGAAATAGCGGCGGATGATTTCCTGCTTGGAGGCCTGACAGACAATCTCGTCATTGACAATACCGAAGCCAGCCCTATTGACCCCCATATCGGTCGGGGACTTGTACGGACAAGGTTCCTTCGTCATCTTCTCCCAGATCGCACGCAACAAGGGGAAGGCATCAACGTCACGGTTGTAATTGATGCAGATCTCGTTATAAGCCTGGAGATGGTAGGGGTCGACTAAGTTACAGTCGTGCAGGTCAGCAGTCGCAGCTTCGTACGCGACATTGACGGGGTGCGATAAAGGAAGGTTCCAGATCGGAAAGGTCTCAAACTTTGCATATCCGGCAACGCGGCCCGCGCGACGTTCGTGATAAAGCTGGGAGAGGCAGGTTGCAAGTTTGCCACTTCCAGGTCCGGGGCCGGTCACGACGACGATCGGTCGCGTTGTGGGCACAAAATCATTTGCACCATATCCGTCGTCGCTCACAATCGTTTCGACATCGGTGGGATACCCTTGCGTTACATAGTGATAATAGACCTTAATGTCGCGCTTTTCTAGTCGCGCCTTGAACTGCTTGGCGGCATGCTGACCTGTAAAACGGGTGATTACAACGGCATTGACGACGAGACCCCAGCTCCGTAACCCATCAATCAGCTTCATGGCATCCACATCGTAAGAGATGCCGAAGTCCGCACGCATCTTTTTCCGCTCAATATCCCCTGCGTAGATGCAAAGGAGAATTTCGGCAGAATCTTTCAGTTTTTGGAGCAAGCGGAGTTTGACATTCGGATCGTAGCCAGGGAGCACCCGAGCAGCGTGCATGTCCTGCATCATCTTGCCGCCAAACTCGAGGTAAAGTTTGTTGCCGTTTTGCGCAGCCCGCTTCACAATGGCTGCAGTCTGTTCTTCTAGATATTTGTCATTATCAAAGCCAATGGGGGTGTCACTCATAACTACCTGCTTTCATTTAAGGGAACAAAATTGTCATTGGCTTGATATTATAGCGAAACAAACGTAAAACAGGCAGGATTTTTTTCATGTTTTCAAATTTTGCGGAAGAGTCTCATTCCTACCTGCAAACGCAGAACTGCGCCCCCCCATTTTCCGGTAGACAAAAAAACAGGGATGATGTAAATTTAACGCCATAATTGGAGGTGAATCAGTCATGAAAATTAAACGTGCACGCAAAGGATTGGATGACACCTCGTTTCTGAAAGGCTCCTTCACACGGGCATCGGCTCTGAAAGAACTGGCGGAGATGGAGGACCCCGAAGCGGCTGAAGCACTTGTTTCGGCTGTGGATGAGAATAGTCCTAGCGCAACGAAAGTGCGTGAGCTTCTGGAGGCTGATCGTAAGCCGGGGTGGGGTGACAAACTGTGGATGATTTGGGCTCAGAAGCGTCAGCCCTGGTTGCGGAAGACGCTACAAACTCGTGGGACAACGTATAGTCGTACCGATTGCAGAATTGGCGTTCTTAGTCGCCTCGTTCTTGGGGGACAGTGGAAAGCTGATGCAGGTACAGCTAAGCTTGTTAGCGTCTTTTTGAATGATGCGGACTTGTACGTACAGGGTGCTTCCCGCCAGTATTTCGCGGGACTTCAGAAACATGTCCCGAAAATGTGGATGGAGATACTGTTGCGGGCAAAACTCTTTAATGTGATCAGCAGCGGTCGTAAAGCTGCCGAAACATTGAGTTCATTTTTGTATAGCAACGATAGTACACTGGCCTGTTCTGCTGGGGAGTGTGTGTTGACGTGGCCTGTCGCAGACCGCGTACTGGCGTTACTATTGGCCGGCAAGGAGTTGGAGTTGCCGTTGGATCAAGAGACGGCTTTTGCAGTGGCTGAATACCAACAAGATGTTCGGGAGATCGTCGCGATGGGTTCGATGGTGTATCTTGATCGTGTGATGGCTTCCGGGGCCGACTTTACTGTCTCGCTGGCCTTAAAGTCTGGCCGTCCTACCAAGTTAGCGGTTACTCCTGCTACGATTCTTGAAGCCTTAGGGCTTTTACGTGCAGAGAATGTCGAGATCGCCACGGCGGCCTATAAGTGGCTCTCGGTTCTCCCACGTGACAAGCAGGTTAACGACCTCATGGTTGACGACTGGTTTCGTACTGAGGATCCTCACGTGGGCAAGCTACTGCGCTTTGGCAAACGGTTTCCGTCCGATACCGGACGCGAGGTCTTGCTCCGTCTGCTGTGGGGGGACATTAAAGGGTATCTTGAGATGGATGACGCTGATTGCGCCTTGCTCGCGGAGGCTCTCATTGCGGCCTCTGCAACTCATTGTGCAGCGATCGTCAAGACCATCAAGGGTAGTGGCGATGACGAGATGGCTGACCGCTTCAGGCGAGCGTCACTTCTCGCGCAGAGCAATGGATCAAGCGATGCTTTCTTCATGTGCGACAGAAAATAACATTATTTCAGCGTGGAAGCGAAGGAGACGAGGTTACGTTCACGGAGGCTGATGTAGTTGACCTCCACGGCGAGGGTTGAATGGGAGCCAAGGATGACATGGTCAAAAACCGGGATGCCAATGATGCGGGCTGACTCGACCAAGCGGCGTGTAGCTTCAATATCCTCGCGTGAGGGGGTCGGATCCCCAGAGGGATGGTTGTGGACAAGGATGATTGCGGCTGCATTGCATCGGATCGCCTTCTTGAAGACCTCGCGGGGATGGGTAGGGGTGGAGTCGAGAAGCCCGCGCGTGGTTTCCACAGGGCGTCCGATCATGCGGCTTTTGGTATCGAGCAGGATCACCCAGAAGATCTCCTGACGCTGATTGTGGAGGAGGGGGGCAATAACCCGGCAGACCGCAGCAGGCTCTTTAATGATGTGAGGTTCGGGGGTTGCTGAGGCGAGGGAGGCGCGGCGTCCCAATTCAAGCGCAGCAGCGAGCTCCATGCACTTGACCTTTCCGAGTCCTTTGATCTTCGCGGAACGCAGCTCGTCGTAGTCTGCCTCGGCCAACTTTTCGAGGCCGCCGAAGTGTTGAAGCACGGCGCGCGCAAGTGCCGAGACGTTCTGGCCAGGGAGTCCTGTGCGAAAGAGAATGGCAAGAAGGATCTCTT
>Ga0247841_10009832_pt1 | contig 13235 bp, 10 predicted proteins | sample LaCruzMarch2015__2_FD_192410 | JGI IMG/M metagenome (GOLD analysis project Ga0247841, IMG submission 192410) | Freshwater microbial communities from meromictic Lake La Cruz, Castile-La Mancha, Spain - LaCruzMarch2015_18m | ecosystem: Environmental > Aquatic > Freshwater > Lake | place: Spain... | reverse complement strand
AATATTAATCCCGACAGGGCATACGAGTTGGCGCTCAGATGGTTTGGCTCTATTCCATCAGGCGAACAGCATGGCAGGAGCCTGCCCGCCGAACCTGTCCAGACCGAAGAGAGACATATGACAGTTGAAAGGAATCTTCCTGCCTCTGCTCTTTACAAAGCATGGCACATGGGATCACGCTCCTGCTCTGATTTCCATACAATGGATCTGATAACAGACCTGCTTGCAGGGGGTGAATCAGGCCGGCTTTATAACAGGCTCGTCAGGGACCTTAACCTTTTCAGCGAGATAAATGCATATATAACCTCTGACCTGGATCCCGGACTTGTGATCGTGACCGGGAAACTAATGAGGGGGGTTAATATCGAAAAAGCCGAAAAAGCTGTCAACCAAGTTATTGATGAACTTAAAGACACTGCCCCTTCTGATACTGAGATCGACAAGGTGAAGAACAAATACGAATCATCATCCGTACTTTCGAATACAAGCATCCTGAACAAGGCGCTCAATCTGTCTGTTTTTGAATTGCTTGGGGATGCATCCCGGATAAACAGGGAAGTTGAAAGCTACCGGGCTGTAAGCAAACCAATGATAACGGATGCAGCGATCCGGTACCTTAATCCGGAGAATTGTTCTAATTTGTATTACATCGCCTCAAAAAGAACAGGCAAATGAACAGGTTCCAGAGAATTCAACCCCAGGTGCATCCTTTTGACGCACAAATTGATATTCCATTGAAGTCGCTTGACTTGAATAACGGGGCCCTCGTTTACATGATTGAGGCAGGTACAGAGGATGTTATCAGGATTGAGTGCGTATTCAGAGCCGGAATGATAAAGGAACACCTGCCCCTTCTGGCCAGTTCAACCAATATGATGCTCACTGAAGGTTCCGAAAGGTATACATCGGAAGAGCTGAACGCTTTGCTCGACTATTATGGAATATTTTTCAACCTACAGGCAGAAAGGGACACCGCCGGTCTGACCGCTTATTTCCTCAGCAGATATTTCGACAAGGCTCTGGAACTGCTTGCAGAGGTTCTCTTCAGTCCGGTTTTCCCTGCAAAAGAGCTGGAAAAACTTATGAAGAAAAGACTGAACTGGTTCAGAATTAACAGGGAAAAAGTCCAGAACATCGCCAGCGACAGGTTCTTCGAATCCATTTTCGGATCTGGTCATCCTTACGGCAGGATGGTCAGTGAACCTGATTTTAATGTTATGACTCCATCACTATTAAGGGATTTCCATTCCCGCTTATACCGGCCCGAAGAAATGGCTGTGATAGTTTCAGGCAAAATTCCCGGTTCTGCAGTAGCCTCTCTGGAAAAACACTTCGGCGGTCTCAGATCAGAAAAAATTCAAACCATTGAAACAGTAAACATAATTGAAGGCTCCCCTGTAAGAAAGGAACATATAAAGAAGAAGGGAGCGGTTCAGACTGCGATAAGGATAGGAGCGGCGACAATAAACAAACGACACCCCGATTACCCCGGGTTGAAGTTCCTCAATGTGATCCTGGGCGGTTATTTCGGATCACGCCTGATGAAGAATATAAGGGAAGAAAAAGGTTATACCTACGGGATTCACTCTATTGTCTCATCTTTCGACAAATCGGGCTTCAGGATGATTTCTACCGAAGTGGGAAGGGAAAATGCCGGCAAGGCTGTGGATGAAATAAGAAAGGAAATAAATCTGCTTCTTACAATACCGGTTCCGGCTGATGAGATAAAAGTAGTAAGCAATTATATGGCCGGAGAGCTTGTCAGATTATTTGACGGACCCATGGCGATTGCAGAAAGCTTTAAATCAGCATGGGAATTCGGCCTGGATCTAAGTTATTTTTCCACAATAATGCATACCATCAGGACAATAACGCCCGAAGAAGTGATACAACTTGCGAACAAATATTATACCGCAGAGGATCTTTACGAGATCACGGCAGGATAATGAGATTCATGCACATATACATTAGTTTTTTTCTGATGATCCTTACATGTCTGCCGGTGAACAGCCAGACTGACGAGGAGCAGCCTACGGCCCCTACACTACTTTTTGCGACCATAAACCAGGATAATGGGTATACAGAGTTACGTTGGACTGAAAATGATGAACCCGACTTCCATAAATATGTAGTTTATCATTTCAGAGATGGGGCTGGGCTGATAATCGATTCAATTTTAGATCGTTCAATAACAAACCTATCATTCATTAATTCCTGGTCTCTGGAAAGACCTGAATGCTATGTTGTCGCAGTCGTCGATACAGTCGGGAAAGGTAATATTAGTCCTCTTTCAAATGCATTATGTACCATTCATGCCAAATCCAGCCCTGATCCATGCAATAACCTTATTAAGATCAGCTGGAGCGAGTATAGCTCATTTCCCCATGAGGTATCACGATACGAAATCATGGCATCTGAAAACGGGGGGCCTTTTTTCCTTGCCGGACAGGTGGAGAGTGAAGAAACCGGATTCAATTTTCAAAATATAACTGAAGGCAGCAGATATGATTTCATAATAAAGGCTGTTCTTGAGAACGGACAATCTTCCTCATCCAACCTTACCTCAGCCGTTGCCAGTCTTACAACTCCCCCCCAATGGGTAAATGCCGATTATGCAACGGTTACGGATGACGGAGAGATAGCCCTTTCGTTCCATATCGACCCGTCATCGGATATCGACACATTCGCACTAGAGAGAAGGTCAGGATTTTCAGGACCGTTTCAACAGATAAGCCAGTTCACCGGTGGTGACATTGAGTCTCTTGTCTATTCCGACAGGTCAGTCAGTCCTGATACGGTTTATTTCTACCGGCTTTCTGCAGTCATCTGCAAACAAAACACAGCTACCTCCAACATGGCATCCAACATTCATCTGACACTGACAAATAACGGCAACGAGATTTTCCTGAAATGGAACAATTACCGTCAGTGGCGTGGATCCGTTTCATCATACACCATACTTGCCGACAAGGGAAACGGATATGAATTTGAAGCCACAACAGAGCCGGCAGATACTATTCTTTCGATCAGCATTCCGGAAATAATGTACGACCTGAAAAAAGAAGAGATTTGTTTCAGGGTAAGGGCTACAGAAACGGGAAACCCATTCGGAATCGAAGGAGAAACTGTTTCCGGAATTGCATGCACGACAATTGAGGAAACAGTAACGGTTCCGAACATTTTCACTCCCGACGGTGACGGGATAAATGATCTCTTCAGGCCGGTAATGACCTTTACACCTTCCGAATACAGGCTGATAATCACCGACAGGCGGAGAAACACCCTTTTTGAGACCCGCGATTACACCGAATCATGGGATGGAACGGCAGGAGGATCCCCAGTACCTCAGGGCGTCGTAATCTGGCACCTCCGGGTGACGACTCTACCCGGAAGGATTATTGACCGGACCGACACACTGACCATTGTCAGGAGATAACAGACAAGGCATTGACTGGATGTTGCCACAGACTTTAACTTCCGGCTTGCAACAAATCATCTGGCAGTTTAAATTTAACTCAATTACGTTATCTTTGTATCTGGCATAGAAGAACACAAGGAGTTTTTATGGGCAGTAAGGACATATTTGACGAGGAGGACATAAAGCTTATTCAATCCGAATACGATTCCCTGATTAACAACATGGTCAGATGCAAGGAGCAAGGCGATCATGAGCTTATTGAGAAGGCATTCAATATCTCCAACCAGGCTCACTGGAACCTTCGCCGCAAATCGGGCGAACCCTATATTATCCATCCGATAGCTGTTGCAAAAATCGTTAATCAGGAAATAGGTCTTGGGGCCCGTTCAATTGCCACAGCCCTCCTTCACGACGCCGTGGAGGACACCGACTACACCCTGGAAGAAGTGAACAGGGATTTCGGACCAAAAATAGCCACGCTGATCGACGGTCTTACAAAAATTTCGAGTACTACCTACGACAAGGGCAACTCATCATCGCTTCAGGCAGAGAACTTCCGCAGAATGCTCCTGACACTGTCGGACGATCTGAGGGTAATTCTTATCAAGATAGCCGACCGGCTTCATAACATGAGAACCCTTGAGTCTATGCCCGAACACAAAAAGATGAAAGTAGCCGGCGAAACCATCTTCCTGTATGCCCCCCTTGCAAACAGGATAGGACTGTATGCCATAAAAAGTGAATTGGAGGACCTCAGTTTCAAATATCGTCAGCCGGTAATATATGAGGAAATTTCCTCCAAGATGAAGCTGGGAGAAAAAAAGTATTACGCCCTCATCAACAAATTCAGTCTCCCAATCATAAACAAGCTCAATGAATCTGGCCTTAACTTCGAAATCAGCGGCCGTCCGAAATCGATATTCTCGATCTGGACCAAAATGCAGTCGAAGAATGTGCCGTTTGAGGAAGTTTATGACGTGCTGGCTGTCAGGATTGTTTTTGATCCTACCCCCGGGATACCCGAAAAGACAACCTGTTGGAACATCTATTCAGTGATTACTGATACTTACCTTCCAAAGCCCGACAGGTTGCGCGATTGGGTGAGCAGGCCGAAGCCAAATGGCTACGAGGCACTTCATGTAACCGTAATGGGTACTGAAGGCCATTGGGTTGAGGTCCAGATCAGGAGCCGGCGCATGGATGAAATAGCGGAGAGAGGTTTTGCCGCTCATTACAGGTATAAGGGCGACAACACTCCCGAGACTGAGCTCGAGAAGTGGATCAAGAAGATCAGGTCGATGCTTGAGAACCCACTGGAGAATCCGATCGAATTTCTTGACGAGTTCAAGATGAACCTCTTTTCATCCGAAATTATGGTCTTTACTCCCAAAGGGACCCTTGTCAGCCTTCCAAAAGGGGCATCAGCCCTGGATTTTGCCTACGAAATCCATACTGAGATAGGGAACAAAGCCATTGGCGCCAAGATCAACCATAAGCTGAATCCGATCAGCACAGTACTTATGAGTGGCGACCAGGTGGAGATTATCACTTCCGACATTGCCAAGCCTGAAAGAGAATGGCTTTCGTACGTAAGCACCTCAAGGGCAAAGGAAGCTATCAAAAGTGTGCTAAGAGCCGAATCGACCAACAGGATCCAGAGAGGGATGGAAATCCTTGAAATGAAACTTACCGAAATTGGAGAAACCCCGAACACCGAGATCCTCAGAAAGCTGATGCAGGTCTATGATGTACCGAATAAGGATGAACTCTATTCCGGAATAGAACTGGGAACAATAAACCCCGACAACCTAAAGAAGATTATCAGGAAGTCGCCTGCAAAGAATGTTATAAAATACTGGGAGCTTAAGCTCCTTGGATCGAAAAAAGACAAAAAAGAAGAAGGAGATGAGACATTTACAGGCAGGATTGATCCGTCAGCGCCTTTCCTTCTGAGGGAAAACATCGAGAATGCAGGTCAGTCATACGAAATAGCAAAATGCTGCAACCCTATTCCAGGCGATGAAGTTGTCGGATACCATTCACCACAGGGATCAATAGTAATTCATAAGCCCAAGTGCCCTGTAGCAATCAGAATAATGTCAAATGAGGGGAACAGGATTCTGCCGGTCAGATGGGCAATTCACAAACTGGTCTCCTTTCTGGCAAGGATCAAGATGACCGGAGTCGACAGGATCGGACTGGTTAATGACCTGACGAATATTATTTCTTCGGAGCTGAAAGTTAATATGACCAATATCAATTTCAACGTCAGGGAGGGAATTTTCGAGGGAACGATCGACCTGTATGTTCACCACACTCAGGACCTCAACAACCTTATCCTGAAATTGTCGAATGTGAAGGGAATTGACACTATAACGCGTGTCGAGGATTTTTCCGGATAGCCACAAAATAAATCTTATAACACCACTCCGGAAAGACTATAAAAATGACAAGAAAAAACCGGTTTTTAAATGGCTGAAAATGATACAAGATCGACAGTAAAGCAGATTTTCACCGAATATCTGGAAAAGAAGGGACACAGAAAGACCCCCGAAAGATTCGCTATTCTTGATGAGATTTATTCCAGAACAGGACACTTCGACGTCGAATCGCTTTACATTTTCATGAAGAACAAGAATTACAGAGTCAGCAGGGCCACGCTATATAATACCATTGAATTGCTCCTCGACTGCAATCTTGTAATAAAACACCAGTTCGGGAAGAACATTGCCCAGTATGAACGGGCCTACCAGTGTGGTCAGCACGACCATTTGATTGATACTGAGACTGGCAAAGTAATCGAGTTCTGCGATCCCAGAATTCAGGAGATCATCCGGACAGCATGCAACATGCACGGGTTCACTCCCCAGTATCATTCTCTTTACATCTACGGCAACATGGACAAGCCCGTGAAAAAACAAAAAGGGGACTAAATCATCCCCATTTTGTCGCAGACATTTGATTCCTAAAATGCGAAACCAACCGCCAGACCCACCCTGGTTTTAAAACCTTCAAATTTAGTTATTTCTTCAGGCTCACCGCCCTGCTGAATATCAAGGCTCCCGTCAGTGTAATGGCCGCCGAAAAAGAAGTCGATAACGAATCCCTTCCTGAAGATCCATTGCCTTCCAAATGCAACGCCACCTCCCACCGAGGAGAATTTACCCTCATCTTCACCACCGTCGTCGGATTTATAACCATACTGATTATACCTCAGGTAAGGAGAGATATAGAAGCCGTCGATGGCATTTTTCCTTATATAAAACTTAGCTTCAGGGGTGAGAATCAGTCCGGTAAACTTGAAATCTCCGAGATTATAATTCATAAAGCCAACTCCCATCTGAGCAGAAGCCAAGTCAGATACTTTCCGTTCATAAAAGATTGAACCAGTTCCGATAATCAGTGATAATGTATTCACTTTCAATACATTCTTTTCAGGTGCAACAATTACCTCATCCTGGCCGAATGAGCTTAGCATGAACGCTGAAAGCAGAAAAAGTACTACAATTTTTTTCATTTTACCAAGGCAATTAGTGAGTTTATCGATCATTAATAATAAAGAAATATAACGTGAATTTCCCCTTCAGTTATCAACATAATATTATCAACGTGATCTCAGGCCGTATTATTTTGTACCTTCGACACTGTTTTATAAATGTGTAGGATTCATCATGAAGATTGATATACTACTTGGCCTTCAATGGGGTGATGAAGGTAAGGGAAAGATTGTGGATGCCCTGAGCCCTGAATATGATGTGGTTGCCCGTTTCCAGGGAGGGCCAAATGCCGGTCATTCTCTTGAATTCAATAATATCAAACATGTCCTTCACCTTATTCCGTCCGGGATATTTCATCCCGGCAAGCTTAACATAATAGGAAACGGCGTTGTACTCGATGCGGCAGTTTTCAAGCAGGAAATTGAGGAACTGGGTATTCCCCTTGAAGAGTTGACCGGAAGGCTTGTCATTTCCACAAAGGCAAACCTTATCTTACCCACTCACAGAGTACTCGATGCAGCTTATGAGCAAAAGAAGGGCAGGCTGAAGATAGGTTCAACACTTAAAGGTATCGGACCTGCATACACCGACAAGACGAGCCGTAACGGCCTCAGGGCCGGCGATATATTGCTGAATGACTTCAGGCATAAGTATAACGGGATTACTTCCAGTCATGTGGCTCTGCTTAAGAACCTCGCCTATGATTTCGATATCAGTGAATATGAAAAGCTCTGGTTTGAAGGAATTGAACTTCTGAAGAAATTCAGGATTGAAAACACCGAATACCTTATCAATGAACTGTTTTCTGCCGACAGAAAGGTGCTTGCCGAAGGTGCACAGGGAACGATGCTCGATCTTGATTTCGGATCATATCCTTTTGTCACTTCGTCAAACACCATTAGCGCAGGTGCGTGCACCGGACTCGGTGTCTCTCCAAAAACAATAGGTGAAATATTCGGGATCTTCAAGGCGTATTGCACCAGGGTGGGCAGCGGACCTTTCCCGACCGAGATGAACGACGAAACCGGGGAGTTTTTGAGAAAAAAGGGAGCTGAATTCGGTGCAACCACAGGGAGGCCCAGAAGATGCGGTTGGCTGGACCTGCCTGCTCTCAGATATGCCATAATGATAAACGGCAACACAAGGTTATTCATGATGAAAGCCGATATTCTCTCTGGATTCAGTGCAATAAAGGTTTGCACCTCCTATAAAGTCGGAGGAGAAACCATCAATCAGGTACCGTTTGATAATAATACCATGATTGAACCGGTTTATACTGAACTGCCCGGATGGGCGGAAGATATAACCGGTATCAGGAGATACAACGATCTGCCGGTCAATCTGAAGAATTATGTTGAATTCATTGAAAGACAGACGGGCGTACCCATAACCATTGTATCTGTGGGTCCCGACAGGAATTCTACAATTTTCAGGTAGCTTCCGGTTACCTCCTCACATAAAGCCAGGCATCGATCTCAACTGTATCATGGAACTGTTCAAGCCTCCTTACAGCCATTGAATACTGTTCATGCGATTCTGCAACAACAAGATCAAATCTGCTTTCGGTCATCCGGATTATCTGTGGATCATAACCCATCTTCCTGTACTCTTCAGCCCACGCCTTGGCATATTCCGGTGTTATAAAACTTCCGACCACTATGTTGTATTTCGGACGGGCTTCATATGCCGCCTTTTCCTGTTCGGCCCTTATAAGGCTGTCAAGCCTTGCTTCCTCAACGGCCCTTAGCCGGTTTTCAACCCTAAGGATGGAATCAGCCACCCTGATACTGTCCTGCTGGGCAAGCAGCATCTCAAGTGTTTTAGCCTTCTTTCCGAACAGCCCTCTTTCCTGTATCTTCTTGCAGGAGACAGGCAGAATGAGCAAAATCGCCAGAAAAACTATCACATAATGCTTCATAATTGAATTTTAATAGGTTTTTATTTTGAGGCTAAACAACAAAGTGTCTTCATTCAAAAGTACAAAATATTGAAAACCAATCCAAAAACTAAAACTTTTTTACAAGCACTCAACTATAATTGATATAAAAGGTTTTTGTATATTAGGCTCCGGAAATTCCACTCCCTAACATAGTAATTACAATGTAATTACATATTTAGTTTCATTAATAAAATCTACCTGCCTGATGAAATCAATTATTCAGTTTTTCGAAGAGAGCGTTGAAAAGTATGAAAGCAATGTTTATCTGTGGGAAAAGCCGCAGGATAAGTATGAAGGAACCACCTATGGTGAAACGAGGAAACAGGTATATGAGTTTGCCGCCGGTCTCATCACAATGGGTATCAGACCGGGCGACAGGCTGAGTATTATCTCCGAAGGCCGTAACAACTGGGTCATCGGTGAACTTGGGATTCTTTATGCCGGTGCAGTCAACGTACCCCTCTCTGTCAAACTCAATCCTGAAGAGATCAAATTCCGGATAAATCATTCTGAATCACGGATGGTTCTGGCCTCTTCGATACAGGCTGCGAAGCTGAAAACAGTGATCAAAGACTGCCTTACCATTGAAAAGATAGTCCACCTCGACACACAGGAGGAGTATGAAAAAAATGAAATACATTTCAATGAGATCAGGAAGGCAGGAAGGGAGTGGCTGGAAAAACCGGCTAACAAAGAAAAATTCAAGGAGATTAATTCAGCTATCATGCCATCCGATTTTGCCAATATCTGCTATACTTCGGGTACTACGGCCGATCCCAAAGGTATTATCCTTACCCATAGTAACTATGTGACTAACGTTTATCAGTCATACAGCCTGATGGACATTCCCTCATTCTACAAAACACTGCTTATCCTCCCGTGGGATCACTCTTTCGGACACACGGCAGCTATTTACGCTTTCATGGGCAAGGGTGCCAGTGTGGCGTCGGTGAAAACCGGAAAAACCCCCATGGAAACACTCAGAAACATGCCGGTCTGCCTCAGGGAAATCAAGCCCAACCTGTTAATGAGTGTTCCCGCAATTGCAAAGAATTTCAGGAAGAATATAGAAAAGGGTATCAAAGAAAAGGGCAAACTAACCGAGCTCCTTTTCAATCATGCCATGAAGATATCGTATTCATACAACAAGGAAGGATGGAACAAGGGGCGTGGATTGCAGAAACTGAAAAAACCACTGATCGACCTTTATGACAAGATCCTGTTCCGAAAGATTCGTGAGAGTTTCGGCGGCGAGCTCGATTATTTCATAGGCGGAGGAGCCCTGCTGGAAATCGAACTGCAGAGGTTCTTCTATGCTCTTGGGGTACCCATGTATCAGGGTTACGGATTAAGTGAAGCCTCCCCGGTCATTTCATCGAATTCAACAGCCAGGCACAAGCTGGGTTCTTCAGGTGCCCTTGTAAGCAATATGGAGCTCAGGATATGCGACGATGAAGGCCGGGAACTACCTGTCGGAGAAAAAGGCGAAATAGTAATCAGGGGCGGGAATGTCATGTACGGTTACTGGAAGAATGAGGCGGCCACGAAAGAAACGATAAAGGACGGCTGGCTGTATACTGGCGATATGGGCTATATGACCACTGATGGTTTCCTGTATGTCCTCGGACGATTCAAGAGCCTGCTTATTGCTGATGACGGTGAGAAATTCAGTCCCGAGGGAATCGAGGAAGCCATGTCGGAACAATCGAAATATATCGATCAGTGTATGCTTTACAATAATCAGAAGCCATATTCCGTGGCTCTGGTTGTTCCTAACCAGCATGCGCTCAAATTCTATCTAGAGGAGAAAAATCTGACTGCCGATTCGGATGATGGGAGAAGGGCTGTTGCAACACTTCTCGAGAATGAGGTGAATGAGTACCGCACAAACGGGAAATATGGTCATATGTTTCCCCAGAGATGGCTTCCTGTTGCTATCGGCATACTCGATGAAGGTTTCAATGAGGAAAACGGTTTGATGAACTCAACGATGAAAATCGTCAGGGGTAAAATCATGGACAGGTATCTGGAACTTATTGATTACCTTTACACTCCCGATGCCAAAGATGTTTGCAATGAGAGGAACCTTGAGGAGATCGAGAAGATGAAGCTGGGATAATAATCCACTGCAGTTTTTCAGACCACAAGGCGGCTCTTAAAAGGAAGAAAGGTCATAAAATCGGCATGATGTACGATATATGCCTCTGTTGTCCGTTTCACAAGATCACCCTCGTGGGCATGAGCGGCAATTATATGACACACCTCGGCCGGCACACCGCATTCTTCAGCCAGCGACACCCCTGAGAACGGGTGACGCAAATAATGGCCATACCGGCCCTGAACTGCTTTCCCGTTAGCATCAAGCTCATATTCAAGAAGTTTTCCAACATCTGCAAGTATTGCTCCTGAAATCAGAACATCCATATTCACCCTCAGTTTATCCCCGAAAAACGAATTCATCTTCTCCCCGCTCTCCCTGGCAATATGGACCACGCAACGCTTATGCTCCATAAAAGTTACCTTCATATCGGGTCCGCATAGGAGGGTGAATGGAATAAGGTCGAGATCTTCGGCAGTGAGAACACTTTTCTCCAGAGCTGTTTCCCACGTTCTGGCTGTCTTTTCACGCAGCGACTCATCCTTAATCCATTCAAGTTCGGGCCATAGTTTTTTAACATTGTCGCTCATTTTCAGCCTCCTTTTTACTTTAGTTTTGAGATTATGGCATCTGCCATCTCTATGGTCGATGCTGCACCGTTCTTCACCACATCCGGAGAACCGGTCATCTTCATCATGTCGTAGGTTCTTGTCTTTCCTTCCAGAATCGTTTCAGCAACGGCCTTTCTGATTCTGTCGGCAGTGGCTTTTTCATCAAGATAATCGAGCATCATGCATGCTGATTCTATCATCGCAATCGGATTGACTATAGGAATTTCGTATCCGGAATATTTCGGAGCAGATCCGTGAGTTGGTTCAAATACTGCAATCCCGTCTTCAGAGAACTGGGCACTGCATGCAAAACCCAGTCCGCCTATGAGTCCGGCAAATCCGTCCGACACTATGTCGCCAAACATGTTTCCTGCCACAATCACCCCGTAGTCCTCGGGATTTTTTGTCAGCCACATCATCTGAGCGTCAATATTTGTATTGAGAAGTGTAATCCCGGGGAAGAAATGCTTTTGTGTTTCCTTTGCCATCTTCCACATAAGGCCGGAGGTCTCCCTGATGACATTTGGTTTTTCACAGACGGTCACCGAATTGTATCCGAATTTTTGAGCGTGTTCAAAGGCTGCTGTCAGTATTCGTTGAGTGGCTTTTTTTGTGAAAATCCGTGTTGAAATTGACAGCTCTTCAGTGGGCACGTTTCCATAATTGGCCCTGAATTTCGGGTGAGTCAAAAGTGCCTGATGAACCTGTACGGGAGGATTGGTCCACTCCACACCTGAGTATAAACCTTCGGTGTTCTGACGGAAGATCACTACGTCAACAACAGGCTCCTCAATTGCTCCTCCCCTTCCCCTTCTTATAAAGTTCAGCGGATTTTTCCTGTACGATCTGCAGGGTCTTACACAAATATCCAAATTGAATTTCTGCCTGAGTCCGACAATCGGACTTGAATACACAAAGCCTTTATCCCGTAATGAGACGTCGAGTTCAGCTTTTGCCTCTTCGTTAGGTTTTGAAGTGATGGCGCCAAACAGTGCGATCCTGTGTTTGCTAATAAGGTCAAGTGTTCGCTGCGGGAGAGGATTTCCCTCGCTGCACCAGAGATCCCAGCCAATATCACCGTGTTTATAATAAGCTTCATATCCTGAAGCATCAAGGACTCTCAGTGCCTGCTTCATTACTATATTACCGATCCCGTCCCCGGGCAGGGTAACTATTGTTCGCTTTGCCATATGTAACCAAATTTTTGTTGCTCTGTAAATTTAACAAAAATTAAGTATATCAGCTTGTTATAATTAGTAGTCACTTCACTCAACTAATATAAAAAAGAAGTACTTTTGGTTCATTAACGCTATACTAAAAGCATGAGCACCTTATCTCATTTAAGTCCAGCGCCAATCTGGATCTATTTCGAGGAAATATGCAGAATACCGCGTTTAAGCAAGAATGAAGGTAAGATCAGAAAATATCTTCTCGATTTTGCATCGAAGCATAAGCTCGAATCAAAGGAAGACTCTGTCGGTAATATTCTTATTACCCGACCGGCCTCACCGGGATACGAAAACCGGAAGTGCATTGTTCTGCAGAGCCACATGGACATGGTGGGTGAAAAAAATGCCGACTATCCTCACAACTGGCTTACAGATCCCATCATTCCCTATATAAATGATGGCCATGTTGCAGCCAAAGGGACCACTCTGGGCGCTGACGATGG
>Ga0247841_10009829_pt1 | contig 13237 bp, 11 predicted proteins | sample LaCruzMarch2015__2_FD_192410 | JGI IMG/M metagenome (GOLD analysis project Ga0247841, IMG submission 192410) | Freshwater microbial communities from meromictic Lake La Cruz, Castile-La Mancha, Spain - LaCruzMarch2015_18m | ecosystem: Environmental > Aquatic > Freshwater > Lake | place: Spain... | reverse complement strand
AGCGTACAGTTCGTGTTCAATTAGGATCTCTCGATTGAACATCACCCATTCAAGCAGATCGCGCTTCTTGTTGTCGTGAGCTACCAGTGCGATCTTCTTCCTCTCTTTCATTTGGATCGTCTGGTATTGCATGCGCGGCGCCTCGCTTTCTGATATTCTCGGAAGCCTTCTTTTCTCATGGCAAAAGTCTTTCCGCAAGGATCAAGTGAATGGTCCCTACAGAGCTGTCGAGCAGGGCCCCGGCTATGGCGAAACAACATTTTTCGAACAAAACCAGGGCGGCTCCGAGACTGACCCAGACCACGAAGCCCCTGTACTTCGGAATTGCCGACAATAATGTCTTTCCTACTGCCAAGCGCATAGCGAAGGCCCTTCTCTACGGTATACGCGCCAAATTAGACAGGACCTCATTCAATCCGCATTCGCAACAAGTTAAATCTTTATTAGGAGAGAATGCCGCTCTGTTCCGTTGTAGAGGGATCTTTGAGCGCAGCACTTAACCGGGCCGTTTCTCCGGCGCCTGCATATCCGGCGGTAGCGGAAGCACGATTCGCTTGACACCCATGGCTCATACCGCTAATATTTTTTAAGGTGCTCTTTTTTTAACAGAACCCTAACATGAACGTAACAGAGCGCTCATATTATATGGTCGATTAATAGCAAAACCGACGTAAGGGAGGGACTGTCAAATGGCGATTTGGGATTACAGACCGAAAGCTGACCTATGGACCGGTGTCGCAATCGGAGTCGGGTTGTTGGTAGCTCCCGTGGTCATTCCCATCATTGCAGCCGCGGCCAGGCCGGTGCTGAAGGCAGCCGTGAAAGGTACTTTCATGGTTTACGAAAAGGGGAAGGAAGCAGTTGCCGAAGCCTTGGAGGTCGTAGAGGATCTGGTTGCGGAAGCACGGTCTGAAGTTCATTCCGAACTGGCCTCAACCAGAGATCAAGAATAGGTTATCGACACTGCAAGAGAGGGGATAAATGATTCCTCATGCTCATGTGTCGCACATTATGTCCTGTAGGCTGAGGATAAAGGTCCCTTCCAGAAAAGGTGATCTCTCATACTTTGCCGATGTGCAGGAACAGCTTTCCATGTGCCCTGGCGTCCAAGAAGTCAGCGTGAGCCCGCACACCGGGGGCGCCCTGATTCTGTACAATTGTGACAAAAAGTCCATCTCCGAGTACGCACAAGAAAAGGGCCTGTTCATACTCAAGCACCCCGCCCGCTCGCAGAGGACACTTTTCAGCCATGTGGCCCACACCTTCAAGATGTACAACACGAGCCTGAAGAAGCTTACCGATGGTCAGATTGATATTCCAAGCCTGGCTTTTCTGAGCCTCATGATTTCGGGAGTATATCAGTTAGCCAGAGGTAACTTGTCTGTGCCCGCGTGGTACACGGCCTTTTACTATGCTCTGGGGGTTTTCACACGAGCCCAAGTGGACGAATGGGATGAAGGCGAAGAGTTTCCGGAAGAGTTCGATAACGGTGACGGCGATTGACCAGGCTGTTTTGTTTCCTCCGTATTTGTAAGCGTTGTTGAATGCTGAACCATAGAAGCTGGGTTGGATAAAGGTATGAACTGATGACAGCTTACGTTCAAGTCTATCCGCGCGGCTAATTTGAGGGAAATTCATTTGCTGAGAGAAATTCACAACGCTATAAGAGGCAGGGTGAGATACAAGGTCAAAGGACTTTATCGCTCAGCCGCTCTTAGATACAGACTTGAGACGATTCCATCTCGGAGTCAAGAGGTGAACCACGTCTCGGCAAGCACTTTGACGGGAAACGTGCTCATTCTCTTCAATCCTGACTGTAATTTGCGTGTGATAGCTTCCCTGGTCGAAAAGGCTGCGGTCGATCATTTCAGGCAACACGAAACCGGAATCGGAGACGTGTCGTTATCCGGCGAAGACGAAACGCTCCGGCCAAGCCTCTCCGTGGTACGTGCGCGGGAACACGAGCCTACTGCTTTGATGAGAGCTGTTGAGCCTGGCAGACGACAAAAGGCCGAAGCCTGGCACGTCATGGAGAGCCGGTTCGTGCTCGCTTCGCTGAATTCCTGCCCGAAAACCGGACTTTCTGCCGATGCCGCTAATAAGAGCAGGGACACGTACGGTCTTAACATTGTCCCTCAGGCGCCATCGCGATCCAAATTTCGTATCTTTGTCGATCAGTTTGCATCGCTGCCCGTAGCTCTCTTGGGGGCTGCCGCAGGACTGTCGCTGGCTACCGGGGGTATTGTGGACGCGGTCGTGATTGCGGCCGTTGTGGGCATCAACGCGGTGATCGGGTACGCGACGGAAACTGAAGCGGAAAAGACGATAAACTCATTGAAGCAATTGATCCGGCCTTACGCCCGGATAATCCGTGAAGAAAGCTTCAGAGACATTCCTGCGGAAGACGTTTTGGTAGGCGACATTATCGTGCTGAGACCCGGGACCTATGTAACGGCTGACGGCCGACTCGTGGAAGCAGAGCATTTGGTCGTGGATGAGTCTGCCCTGACCGGCGAAAGCATGCCGGTTACCAAGACCTCTTTGCCACTGGCCAACGCGAACATTCCCCTGGCAGATCGCACAAACATGGTTTACGCCGGCACTCTTATCACTGGCGGCCAAGGGTTGGCCGTTGTTGTGGCAATCGGCTGTTTCTCGGAAATAGGCAAAGTCCAGACTCTGGTTTCGGAGGCCGCCCCCCCGGAAACACCCATTGAACGGCAGCTGACCACTATAGGCGACCAGCTTGTCCTGATTTCCGGGGCCATTTGCGGAGTAGTCTTCGCAATCGGCCTGCTTCGAGGGCACGGCTTCCTCCATGTGCTCAAGTCCGCGATCTCGCTTGCAGTGGCAGCCGTGCCGGAAGGTCTACCCGCCGTTGCCACGACCACATTGGCTCTCGGGATCAAGAACATGAGGCAGCGCAAAGTCCTCATCAGGAACCTCGATGCCGTGTGTACACTCGGTTCCGTCCAAACGATATGTTTTGACAAGACAGGGACCATAACCTACAACAAAATGTCGGTCCTGAGGGTGTACGTCGGGATGGACCGCATAGAAGTACGCGACGGATCGTTTCTTTGCGGGCAGGTCCCTTTGGATCCCATCAACTGTGATGAGCTTTTGAGATTTATACATGTCTGCGTGCTCTGCAATGAAACACAAATAGACTACAATCATTCCGCATACGTGCTGCACGGATCGCCCACCGAGAACGCCCTGATTCAAATGGCCATAAACGCGGGCGTGGATGTTCGGAGTGTACGGGAACGGTATCCCCTGGTGAACATCAACTACCGGTCGGACGACCGTCAGTTCATGAGCACTGTACATGCTTCGGGCAATCCCGGTAGACTCATCGCTCTGAAAGGCAGCCCCGTCGAGGTGCTTGCCATGTGCAAGCATCAGGTGAAAGACGGCGAAAGGGTACCTCTTACTGATAAAGACAGAGACGTCATAGAAGCTGAAAACGATAACATGGCCGGGGACGCTTTGAGAGTGCTCGGGGCAGCATACACAATCCCGGATCTCGATGAGATTCCGGGCGAGGACAGTGCCCTCAATTGGCTGGGTCTCACTTGGCTGGGCCTCGTCGGAATGGCCGATCCTATCAGAGACGGTGCGAGAGAATCTATCAAGGTGTTTCACGAGGCCGGCCTGGACACTGTAATGATTACAGGGGACCAGAGCCCTACGGCCTACGCGGTAGGAAAAGAATTGGGGCTCAACAACGGCGGGAAGTTGGAAATCCTGGATTCCACCGACCTTGGCAGCTCGAACCCGTCGGTGCTCAAAGCGCTGAGCACGCAGGTCCACGTATTTTCAAGGGTAAGTCCCTCGAACAAGCTCCAGATCGTTCAAGCCCTTCAAAGCACGGGAAGAGTCGTGGCTATGACGGGCGACGGCATCAACGACGGGCCCGCGCTGAGAGCAGCGGATATAGGCGTCGCTATGGGGCGCGGGGGTACCGATGTGGCTCGGGAGATCGCAGACGTGGTTCTCGAGGAAGATGATCTCGAGACGCTCATAGTTGCGATAAGCGATGGGCGCACGGTGTACAAAAATATCAGAAAGACGCTGCACTATCTTCTCGCGACGAACTTCAGCGAAATCCAGGTCATGTTTGTAGCCGCCGCCGTCGGCTTGGGATATCCTCTCAATGCCGTGCAACTATTGTGGATCAATCTGGTGTCCGACATATTTCCCGGCCTTGCCCTGGCTTTGGAACCGGCTGAACCGGATGTGATGAAACAGCCCCCGCGAGATCCCTTGGAGCCGATTGTAAGAACTGATGACTTCAAGAGGATAACCGTTGAAGCTGCCACTATGACTACGGCTTCGCTGGCAGCGTACGGTTATGGTATCATGAGGTACGGCATGGGGCCTGCCGCGAGCACTATGGCCTTCCAAAGCCTTACTACGTCGCAGATCCTACATGCCATCAGTTGTCGATCTGAAAATCGCAGCATATTTGATGCGGAAGCATCAGCTCCGAACAATTACTTGAATGTGGCAGTAATTGCTTCACTCGGACTGCAGCTGGCCGCCCAGTTTATTCCGGGGCTGCGAGGTCTCCTTGGCCTTACACCCTTGACGGTATCTGACGGGCTGGTGATAGGGGCTGCCTCCGTAATTCCTCTCATGATAAATGAGGCCACCAAGAAGGGGACAGTAGACAGCAAATGAAAAGAAACTTCATTCACACGTCCGAATCGGTTACGGAAGGTCACCCTGACAAGATGTGCGACCAGATAAGCGATGCAATCGTGGACCGCTTTCTCGAACGTGATCTTTGCGCCAGGATTATAGCCGAATCCGCCGTCTCATTGTCCGTGGTCTTTGTCGCAGCCAGGTTCGCCTCCGGCGTCAAAGTGGACTTCCCCAATGTGGCGAGAAAAGTCATCAGACGAATCGGATACGTGGATCACGAATTCAATTTCAAAACCTGCAGCATATTGACGAGTCTCAAAGAAATGGCCCCGGAGCAAGACTGCTTCCCGGCCGACAACGAGTTGTCCGAAGAAGATATCGAACGAATCGCGGTTTACGACCAGGTGACGCTCTTCGGTTTTGCCTGCAATCAGTCCCCTACCCTCATGCCGCTCCCCATTTGGCTTGCACACAAGCTCTCGCGGAGGTTGTCCGAAGTAAGGACTCAAAATGTGCTGCCATACTTGTCGCCTGACGGCACAACCCAGGTTGGAGTGGAGTACAAGAATCGACTGCCCTACAGGATCCACAGCATCACTGTCAATTCGAGCCAGATAGATCGGACGTTTCCCAAGCCTGAGCGGCTCCGTGACGACATAATGCAAACTGTCATACAACCGGCATTTGAAGATGAGTCGATCGCGCCAGACAACGGTACCACAATTTTCGTCAATCCGGGCGGGCCTCTGAAACTAGGTGGGCCGTCTGTCCACTCCGGCCTTACCGGAAGAAAGAACGCTATTGATACGTACGGTGGGTATGCCAGAAACAGCGGGGCTGCGCTGAGCGGAAAAGATCCGCTGAGGATTGACAGAGTCGGAGCCTACGCTGCCCGTTATGCCGCCAAGAACGTCGTAGCCGCGGGGCTCGCGGACCAGTGCGAGGTCGAACTCAGCTATTCAATCGGATTTGTGGGGCCGGTGAGCATACAAGTTGAGACTATGGGGACCGGCAAGATCCCTGATGACGACCTGAGCGCTTTGGTAGAAAGGTATTTTGACTTCAGGCTGGGCGGGATTTTGAAAAAGTTCAATTTGAGAGGTCTTCCGTCATTGTCCTCGGGCGGCTTCTATCGCAAGCTTGCCGCGTACGGACATTTCGGCAGGACAGACATGGACTTGCCTTGGGAGGCCGAAGACAAAGCGGACTTTCTCAGGTCACTTTAGCCGCCGGTTCTATCCACCTGTTAGCCGGCGACCGCTATCGAGACGGAACGGGTGGACTCCCCCCTCAAATAAGTACCGTTAGAATCGAGAGCGGCGACCCTTGTAGCGCTCGGTCCAACGCAAGCCCGAGAAGGACTTTGGACACTGCCTTGCTCACTCGGGCCAGGGCCGGCTCATCGGATTGTTGGCTGGAAACGGCATCTGCCGGAGCAATATATTTCTCCCGGATAAGAAAGGTCAGGATCGCATTGGAATTTATGACTTCAGGATCGTAGTGTACAACTATACTACCTGTAACAATGTTCACGGAAATCGTCTCGACCCCGGAGAGGTCATCCATCAAAGCGTGAAGGTCTTGCGCCAATCCGGCGTTCCTCCTCAGGCTCGGAATCTTGATCCTCAGTCGCCCCGGTACCTCATGCAGATAATAACCCATATTTTCCCCGCTTTGATTTGGTCGCGCAGTATCGATCCCTGGCCCAAAGACCTTGTCGCAGCGCCTGCTTGATCTTAGGTTGCACTCGCTCGGTTAGGACTGTGTTAGCACCAAATTAAATGTTCATGTGCCTGCATTATCGAAGACTTGGGAGGGGGACCGAAACCGATTTGTCACCGCAAGCGCGTTTGAAAAGCCATGCTCGTCGGTGTAACATGAGATAAGGGCTTCCCGGATGCGCGCACAAGCTGCTTCAGCGAGGAGGAACGTAATGGAATTCTGGATTGGGCTATCCGTGGGCATGCACCTCGGTAAAGTAATCGCTGACTACTTGGAAAAATTCGTTGACGCATATGGACTCCTGGATCCGAAGACGGTCGGGAAAATTGGGGACGTGGTGGCAGGCGTGGAAGAAGTGGGTTCGGATTTGGATGCATTGGCAGACTGAGGCGAATGCGTGTTCAAATAAGTAAGATTGGGGGGAACTTCTTTGCCAAGAAGCTTCCTCCGCGGATTACTGCTTTGAAAGCGAAATCGTATCAAATCTGGTATGCGAAAGGTTTCTCCGCCTCGGCAAAGAACTCAGCGAAAATTTCCTTGCGGATACCGACGAACTCATAGCTGCTCCGGTCCCTTGGTCTAGGTAAGGTCACCCGGACGACCTTTTTTATTGTCCCGGGTTTGCCGGCCATAACTACCACCCGATCACCCAAAAAGACCCCCTCGTCAATGTCGTGGGTGACCAGGACCACGGTGGTCCGCTCCACTTCCCAGATCCGCAGGATCTCATGCTGCATCTGTATCCTGTTAAGAGCGTCCAGGGCCCCGAAAGGCTCGTCCATGAAGAGCACCTCGGGCTTTACGGCCAGCGCCATGAAGCTCCTGATCCGCGAAGCAGTCCAATCGGAACAGCTCCCCAGGGTGGTCATGTGAAGGGCCTTCATAATCTCGTATGACGCGGATCGCGGCCGCAAACTCCACGCGGCCGTTTCGTGTCGAGCCGGCACGGCCCCCACTGACACATGCGGCAACAACAGCCCTGCATACCGTGACCGCACTGAGGATGCTGCTCGGCAAACCGATCGAAGGCAGTCTCCGTCCCTTCCTGTTCCAGCCTTTCCAAAAGCGCACGGCCGGCCGGATTCGGGGTAAGACTCTTAACGTCCCTTTTCCCGGGAACACGAACGTTTAATAATTTACTGGAGAATTTTATCAGTGATGGCTTGAAAGAAGATCACAGCGGGCAACCTCTTTGATTCAGATTTCGTAGGTATAGGCACAGTAACTTCCCAGCATGGCATCCTCCAGGTCGTTCAGGATGTCGTCAATGTGCTCGGTGCCCACCGAAAGACGGACGAGATTCGGCGGCAGGCCACCCGCTTTTTGCTGCTCCGGGCTCAACTGAGAATGAGTGGTGCTTCCCGGATGAATTGCGAGACTCTTGGCATCGCCCACATTGGCAAGATGGGAGAACAATTTCGCACAATTGATAAACCTCACTGCCTGCTCCGGACCGCCCTTGGTTCCGAACACAACTACCCCGCCGGCCTGTCCCTCCTGAAAGTATTTCTGGCTCAAAGAATAGGACGGATCAGAAGGCAACCCCGGGTACCGGACCCACTCCACCAGAGGATGCTCTTCAAGGTAGCGCGCAACTGCAAGAGCATTTGAGCAGTGACGCTCCATCCGCAAAGGCAGGCTCTCAAGTCCCTGAATGAATATCCAGGCATTGTCGGGACTGATGCATGCTCCAAGATTGCGCAGGGGGATCAATCGCATTCTGAGGATGAAAGCCATGGATTGAAGATCTCCCAGGTCATAGCCGAACCGCAAGCCGGCGTATGAGGGCTCGGGCACGCCGTACAGGCCGAACTTGGAATCGGTCCAATCGAATTTTCCCGCATCGACCACCACGCCGCCGATGGCAGTACCATGCCCTCCGATCCATTTGGTGAGCGAGTGAATGACTACGTCAGCTCCGTGCTCGATGGGACGAAACACGCTGGGCGGAGTGAAGGTGGAATCCACCATCAGCGGGACGTGAGCTTCTCCGGCAATTTTTGCAATTTCATCGAAATCCGGGATACCGAGCATAGGGTTTCCGATGGTTTCCAGAAAGATCGCCCTGGTCTTGGAGTTGATTGCAGCGCGGAACTGCTCCGGAGCATCATGCTCCACGAACCTCACTGAAATGCCGAAGTGCGGAAGGATGTCATTGAACATCACGTACGTACCGCCGTAAAGGTTGCGGGCGGAAACGAACTCATCCCCGGCTTCCATTGTGTTGACGATCGCATAGAAGATCGCTGCGGTACCCGATGCGACGGCAAGACTTCCGACGCCTCCGTCAAGGATGGCCATTCTCTTTTCCAGGACGTCGGTGGTGGGGTTCATTATTCGGGTGTATATATTCCCCAGTTCTTTGAGGGAGAACAGGTTTGCCGCATGAGTCGTATCTCGAAAGACGTACGACGATGTTCGGTGCACAGGGACCGCGCGGGCGCAAGTCGCCGGGTCCGGGCTTTGGCCCGCGTGAAGAGCCAGCGTCTCAAGTGAGGGTTTACTGTCCAAAGGCTTCATGTGGCGCGACCTCTCGTTGTTTTAATAATTTCTCGACTTATTCCATAGAGTAACCGGTCCCGTTTTACTTGACAGTTTTTATCGTGACTGTCAAGCAAAAAGTTCTTTACCCTCTCCACGCCTCGCGCATCTTTTCTTTGGTACACGAGTGTACTACCTGTGCTCACCCGCCCGCACGTGAACACTTAAACCATTAATCAAATATTAACTTGACATTACGCGTAGCTGACTACAGGTTAAGTATGTTGGGGGGTGTATGTCAGTCCTCAATCGCAATAAAGGAGGTGCTGAACGTGGCGCTTTGGAACTTCAGACCGAAAGTCGATCTGGTCACCGGCATAGCAGTCGGGGTCGGCGCGCTCGCTGCGCCCGTGGTCATTCCAATGGCATGGTCTGCTGTGCGGCCTATCCTCAAGGTTATTCTCAAGGGCGGATTTATGGTCTACGAAACTGGTCGAGGTACGGTTGCCGCAATAACCGGAGGCCCTGTCACGGAAAAACGACAGGAAGCCGCTCCAGCCCGGACGAGAAAAGCGCCGGCGCAACCTGAGACGACAGAGAACGAGAAGCCGGCGTTGGCACAGTTGATCGAAGAGATGCGCGAGACGGAAGAGGATGCAACCGAGAAGCCTGCCCCCGCCGCAAAGCTGACGGCCCCCGCGGCAGGGAAGCCGAAACGTCAAAGGAAGAAAGCCACGAAGAAGACCGAAAAGGAATGATCGTTCACTCCAGGGGGCCGCGTTGCACCAATTGTTGGAATCCATGTTAGGTGCAGGTCCGAGTCGCCGGATTGTGTCATCCGGGGCCGTAACTTCTTATTCTTCAAGGGGAGGATTTATGGCTTCAGATATAGTGAAGTGTCCACATTGTCTCGGCGATAAGCCGGCCGAGGCGAGTGTGTGTCTACATTGCGGACGTGATGCACAAGGTTTCGGACCTATGGTGCTAAGTGGCCAGGCAGTAATGATAGCTGACAGCGCAGTCCCGCGAACACAACGGAAGGAGAGCGACCTTCGAATTCATATGCTCCTCGCGTGTCTGGTGACGGCTATAGGTTTCCTACTCATGTTGTCGTCCGGTCTAGGCGCTCTGTTGTTCGCCGGCGGACTCCTTTGGCTGGGGAGCGCTAAGGCCCGGATGTGGTGGCGCGGTCAACGAGGCCGACTTTTCTGAATGAACGTAGTCGACTTTCCATCCTGACCATCATCAGATACGCCGTGGGGGTGAATACCAGCGAGAACAGGGCAGAGGCCGTAAGGCCCGTGGCCAAAGTAAGCGCAAATGGGGCCCACGTCGCGGAACCGGGACCACGATCCAAGAGCATAGGCAATGATGCGAAAACTGTTGTAAATGTAGTCATTAATATAGGACGCAGCCTGCGGCGACCAGCGTCCGGGACGGCAATCTCCGCGGGTATTCCGAGCTTGAGGCGATCATTGATGGCGTACACCAAGACAATGTTCACGTTGGCCAACAGTCCGCAAAGAATAAGCATCCCCATGTAAACCGGAACATTCACTGAATACCCAAGTACGGTCAAGGCCAGGATCACCCCGCCGGCAGCGAAGGGGGCCGCTGTCATTATCACCAGCGGCTGAAGGAAAGATTCGGTGGCCGCCACAAGGACCAGATAGATCAAGAGCAACGACATGCCGGCGGCTGTGAGCATGTCTTCGCGAGTCTTCAGGATTTCGGTGACTTCCTCGCCCAGATTGAACGAATAGCCAGGCGGTAGCGGCGTCTTCGCTGCAGCGGCCTCCACCTCGCGGGCCACGGCGACGGGGTCCGATTCCGGACCGAAGACTACGCTCATTCGTACTACCCGTCTGCGGTCCTCACGGTGAATCTCGCTCGGGGCCATTTTCATCGTAGGTTCAGCGAGCTGGCGGAACGGGATCATCCCCTGTTGGTCGCTCGGCACGTACGCCTGTTCCAGCGGTTGCAGTCCGTCTATCGCCTTCTGATCTGTGCGCACGCGCACCTGGATCTCGCGCTCGCCGCTGGTAATCCGCGTCGCGATGGGGCCAGTGAGGCGTGATCTCAGGTCGCCAGCGAGATCAAGGGCACGTATTCCGCTTGCCCCCACCACGTCGTGCTGGACGCGGAATTCCACTTCCGGAATCGGGTTGGCTTGATGTACCATCACAGACTGGACACCGGGCACTAGGGACAAATCCTTGTAAGCCTGTGTAGCAAGCTGTGACAGCCGCTCGATGCCGGGTCCGAAAAAGCTGACTGATAAAGTCCTGAGATTGCCCCCTTGTCCCAACGGCAGTACAAAATACTCGACCTGCGGTTTGCTCTTGAGGTCTCGTCGCACGGAATCCATAGCCGCCTCAGTCTGTTCCGGCGTGAACCCTTTATCCAGGGTAACCTGGATCCTGGCCTGATTATCCGCGATCCTGGTGTAAACTCGTTTTATTCCGGGCCGGGCCATGATAGCCTTTTCAGCCTCCCGGGCTTCTTTGAGGGCGATTCCCCCGGCCGTTCCAGGGAACATCACGGCATTCACGCGAAATCCGGGTTCGGAAATGCCCCAGTCCTGCCGATAGGTGAGGTGAGTGGCCATAATGCCGGCCACAACCAGGAATACGGCAGCGACGGCAAGCACCATCCCCGGATGGACCGTGACGAAACCAAGTAATCTGTCGTAAGCCCTCCGGTAATTCAGCTTATCTATCAGTGCAGACCCGGGACGAACTCGAGCTGACCCGAAATACCGGAACAGGAGTGGCACCAGTACCAGCGCAGCGACCAGGGACGAGACCAGGCTGAGGGAAACCGTCCAGGTAAGGCCCGTGAAGTATTTCTGGATTTTGTGGGAGACAAAAACCAGAGGCAGGAAAACCATTATCGTGGCCACGGTCGAGAACAAGACCGGAAGCGAGACCTCTTCCGTACCCTCCACGATGGCCGTGGCCTCCCCTCCTCCATGCCCAAGTCTGAGGGAAATTGACTCGATCACCACGATAGCGCTGTCCACCACAATTCCCACGGCGAGGCAAAGGCCGCTGAGCGACAATATATCCAGCGACAAACCGAACAGGTAGAAGAGCAGCAGGGCCACCAACATGGAAAACGGGATGGCCGCGAGGATGATCATCGTGGAGGAAATAGTGCCGAGGAACAAGAAAAGCGTTCCTGCGGCCACCACGGCGCCGAGGGCCATGATCCATTTCAAACGGTTCAGAGCGACCTGCAATTGCTCCGCCTGACTAAAGATGACCTCGATGCGTGCTCCGGACGGGTCCTGTGCGTTTATCTCTTCGATTCTTTTCTGTATGGCAGCCCACAATTGGCGCAGATCGGCGTCGGTGGTCCGGTACACGGCCACTGATATGAGAGGCTTGCCATTGAGCCGCGAGACTTCGTGGGGCTCTTCATTGACCAATTCCACTCGAGCCACATCGCCGACGGTCAGATGCGCGCCCTCTTCCGTCACTGCCAGACTGAGTGCAGTCACGTCCTTAGCAGTTTTCACGTCGCCGACGGTCCTGACCGAAAGACGCTTTTCACCCACCGTGAGGAATCCTGCGGGCATAGTGCCGTGACCGGCTTTGATTGCGGCGGCCACTCCAGTGACTGTCAACCCCAGCGCTTTGAGTCTTCCCGAGTCGCAGATCACTTTAATTTCCGGCTGGCTTGTCCCTGCCGTCTGAACGGCTGCCACTCCCTTTATCCTGTTGAGTTGCGGCTTCAGGGTATGCTGTGCCCAGTGGCTGAGGTCGCTGAGCGACATGGCGCCAGTTACCGCTAAAACAGCCACCGGCTCGTCGTTAGGATTGAAATGGGTAATGACGGGAAATCGAGTGTCCTTCGGGAAAGTCGGCCACAGTCGCCGAATCCGACCTCGGACCTCGATGGCGGCATCGGAAACATCCCGGCCGGCGTGAAATTCCAGTATCAATCGTGAAAGCCCCTGGGCTGAATGAGAGCTCATCTTCTTCAGCCCGGGCAAGTCTGCGAGCGCGTCTTCCGTTTTTCGCGTGATGAGGGTCTCGATCTCTTCAGGATCTGCGTCCGCCAGTTCAGTGAGGACCGTGAGGGCAGGGAGGCGAGTCTGTGGATAGAGGTTGATGGGGATTCTGTTTGCGGCGATAAGGCCCAGAATCACGAGACAGGTGCAGGCCACCAGGGACCCAATCGGCCGTCTGGCAATGGAAGCTACTAAACCCATTTCCGGCACTCGATGTCAGCCTCCGCGGGCGACCGCCGGTCGCCCCTACCGGCGTAGAGAAACCGGTTCCACCAACGGAGACCTTTTCGGCTTTTCATTTCTTGCCCGGTCTCGGCGGAGTCAGCCTGGAGGCCAGGTCATACAGCACCGGGGCAAGGAACAACGTAA
>Ga0247841_10009827_pt1 | contig 13240 bp, 14 predicted proteins | sample LaCruzMarch2015__2_FD_192410 | JGI IMG/M metagenome (GOLD analysis project Ga0247841, IMG submission 192410) | Freshwater microbial communities from meromictic Lake La Cruz, Castile-La Mancha, Spain - LaCruzMarch2015_18m | ecosystem: Environmental > Aquatic > Freshwater > Lake | place: Spain... | reverse complement strand
GATCAAAAGCTTATGTTAGAGTCGACTTACAGGATGCTGAATCCAGTCAAACTGAGACATGAAATTGACAGAAGAATTGAGCTGATTCGAAGAGCCCTAAAGTAACATTTCTAAATGATCTAATGCGACATAGACCTTAAATTTGGTGTTTCTTTTTTCTTATTTTTGAAAAAAGTGAAACCCACACCCAGAAACCAATTGAACTAAATATTATAATTACAAAAACCAGCGGACGCAGAAACTCGTAAGTTCCCCAGAGAGAGAAAAGGGAGCCATAAAAAAGCATATTGACCAAAATTATAACCGCCGAACCGGTTATATTGTAAAACAAAAAAGGCAGAATTTTTATCTCACCTATCCCAGCCAAATAACTAGACCACGGCCTCACATAACCAATCAAACGAGAAATAAAAACCGTAAAATTTCCATATCTTTTCATCCATTGCGCGAATTTATCTTGAGCTCTTTTTAAACCCTGATGACGGTTCATAAATCGAACATTATCCGCAAAGTGCTTCCCCGCTAGGTACGTCACGACGCTTCCAAGCGTTTTACCAGACAAAATAATAAAAAATAACTCTAAATAATTCAAACTACTCGTGCTCACCATAGATTGCCCGACAAGAAAGCCAATTTCCGTAGGCATTGGTAAACCAAGATTTTCGAAAACCATGAGAATGAAAATCCCCCAAGTGCCATAATGCGCGATTAGCGCAGAAAAACTTGAATAAAGATTCTCCAATTTAGCTCCTTATCATAAACAGCTCATTCTTTCTGACAAAATCGTAAAGGATCCTATAGAGCACGGGGTTTGTCGATTTTAATTGTGAACGATATTCACCCGTTGCATCTTCTTTGGCATCCTCTTCTTCTTGAGTTAAAGAGAATTTATACCATCGATCGGTAAAATTAATTAAAACCGCCGGGGGCAAAAGATAGTTCGACGGTCTGAGACCTGAAGGGCTTGGAAACCTTAGAAAATTATAATGTATAAGATAATATGCGACCGTATAATCACTCTTACCGTTCGTTACTTCTTCGCCAAGTCGACCGACAGTTGCATGATCCACGTGCGTATCTTGCGGATGAGGAAAGATAACGAGGTTAGGACCGAAATCACTGATTTCGCTTGAGATCGCCGTCTTAATCTTTTCCCCCTCCTGAAGATTTTTTGCAACCTTATCGCCGCGCTCCGGAAAATCTAAGAAAGAAACTGAGTTTTGATTTAACCCCAGAGTTTTAAGAGCACTAATTGTCTCACCCTTTCTAGTCTGGCCATTTTTGTGATAATTGCAATCAGTTGTAATCACAACTTTCACATTCGAGTTCTGTTTGATCGCTTCCTGGATTAACCCTCCCGATCCCAATGTTTCATCGTCACAATGAGGAGCAAATATCAAAACCTTCGAATTCTTCAGGGCAAAAGGCGCTTCTTGCAAAACATTAATAGTTGACTGAGGCAGAACCATATAGCGCCTGAAATAGCTAGCATAGCCCAAACCAGCAGTAATTATCAGGGCTAACAAAAAAAGAATGTGCCTTTTATAGACTTTTAAAACAAAAAGTGGCTTACGATCGGATTTTTTACTCTTTTCCATAAATCTGATTATATATTCTCTGCGTTGTACTTGTTAGCGAACCCCCCTGAAAAACTTCCCAGATTTTTTTAATCTAACGATTTGATCGCGAATGATCGCCGCTTCTTCAAAGCGTAGATCTTTTGCAGCCTCTTTCATCTCGGCTTCTTTTTGTCTAATAAGACCCGCGAGATCCTTTTCGGAAAGATTTGCTTCAACCTCGTCCAACGGGACTGTCTTAATATCTGGAGCAATCGATCTAATCTCTTTTTTTATACTTTCAGGTGTAATTTTATGATCGAGATTGTACCTTAGCTGAATTTGACGCCTTCGATCAGTTTCGCTAATTGCCCTTTGCATCGAGCCAGTAATGTGGTCGGCGTATAGAATAACCCGGCCGTTGATATTGCGCGCTGCCCGACCGATTGTTTGAACTAAGGCAGTTTCGCTTCGCAAAAAACCTTCTTTATCCGCATCTATAATTGCCACAAGCGATACTTCCGGCATGTCTAAACCCTCTCGCAAAAGATTCACACCAACTAGCACATCAAACACACCTCGACGTAAATCACCTATCAGCCGGATACGTTCAATCGTTTCGACACCGCTATGTAAATATTTAACCTTCACTTTCTTTTCTTGCAAAAAGTTTGTCAGATCCTCAGCCATTTTCTTGGTAAGCGTTGTGACTAAAATCCTCTCCTTCGACGCAATGGTTTTTTCGATCTCGATCATGAGATCATTTATTTGTCCCTTAGTTGGCTTAATGTTAACTTCGGGATCAACCAGTCCAGTCGGCCGGACGACTTGCTCAACTACTCTAGCGCCAGATTTATCTATCTCATATCTACTGGGAGTCGCCGAAACATAAATCACTTTTTGTGCCACTTTTTCGAACTCTTCGAATTTCAGCGGTCTATTATCTCTGGCACTTGGCAGCCTAAAACCATATTCAATTAGAGAATTCTTCCTGCTGCTATCTCCAGCAAACATCCCATTCAGTTGCGGGACTGTAACGTGTGATTCATCTATAACGATTAAAAAATCATTCCCCCAACGCGATTTGAAATAATCGATTAAGGTAAAAGGAGGAATCCCCGGATCAAGGCCGTAGAAATATCGTGAGTAATTCTCTATACCATTGCAATATCCAACGGTTCTAATCATTTCTAGGTCGTATCTGGTTTTGCGGCTAAGCCTCTCCGCTTCGATAATCTTTCCCTGCTTCCTGAATTCATCCAATCTCAACTCCAAATCTGTCTCTATTTCAGCAAGCGCCCTCTGCATGACTTTTTCGGGAATGAAGTATTGTTTTGCCGGGAAAATTATCAATTCCTTTTTCTTTTCGATAACGGAACGATTGATTCTATCTATTATCTGGATTTGCTCGATTTTATTTTCATCAAAGACAACTTTAATTATCTTATCGTCACTAGCCGGCATGATCTCGAGATTCATGCCGCGCGAACTAAAAGAACCTCTTACTAGCTCACTATCATTTCGCAAAAAGAGAATGTCGATTAAACGGTGCATTAGATCGATTTTTGATATTTTTTGCCCGACGGCTAGATTTACGGTCGCGCTTTTATAGTATTCAGGTGACCCTAGACCATAAATACATGAAACCGATGCAACGACAATTACATCATCCCTCGTCAAGATTGTTTCGGCGGCACTATTGCGCAAACGGTCTATTTCATCGTTGATCGTCGCCTCTTTTTCTATGTATGTATCGCTATTGGGCAGATAAGCTTCTGGCTGATAATAATCATAGTAGCTTACAAAATATCCCACTCCCGAGGAGGGAAAATATTCTTTAAACTCCTGCGTCAACTGCGCAGCCAAAGTTTTGTTATGAGCAATAACGAGGGTTGGCAGCTTGGTCTTAGCGATAACATTTGCAACCGTGAAAGTTTTTCCACTACCGGTCACCCCTAAAAGCACCTGCTGATTTTTGCCCTGACGCAGACCACCTACAAGCTCTGAAATTGCCCCCGGCTGCGACCCAGAGGGTTTATATTTGCTGACTAAATCTAACATATCCTTCCTCGAAGGATTAATTCTTACGTTTTTGAGTACAAAAGTCAACTATCAGGACTGTTTCTCAGGCAACTGCGTAAAGGCCGGCCTTAACTCGACATCTTTGCCGTTCACCTTGGCTTTCAACGAATAGTTCTTCCCGTCTTCTAGCTGAGAATATTGGATGTCATAGCCAGTCGGAATATCCAGGATATATTTTGGCTTTAGCTGGTCGATCTTGTCTGGGTATTTACCATTCGCCACACCATATATATCAAGTGCCTGTTGCACTCCAAGCAGCGGTGAAAATGCCTTTTGATAGCCAAAATACTTGTACGCGTTAATGCTGTACTTGCCAAAAATACCCAGATTTACTATCACGATAGCCGTTACAATCCATTTTGTGATATATGACCAATCGGAAATAAACCACATTATAATCACACCAATCACCTGAAACGGAGTTGACAACAAAAGCAGTGCCAGAATAGTTATTGTGTCGCGCCAAGTGTTAGATTTCTCTTCGGGATTCATTACTTATATTTTACCACAATTATATTTGTAAATGTCTACTTTTGCGGCATGCCACTGGTCACTGGCGTTTGTGTCTTGCCACCATTCGGAAATGGCGAATTCATTATAGCTGCAGTCGTAGTGGTAACCGGCTTCGCAACTGGAGTAGCACACCCCTGACCGGTAAAATTGAAATCCACACCCCACACTTGACCTGTTGGCGGGGCACTTCTTTCCATAACAACGCTTTTTTCTTGACTGCCAAAACACGCAACCGTCGCTTTGATGCGATATTTTCCCCCCGGCTGCAAACCAAAATCTTTGTAGCCGCTAGAGTTAGTGATGTCTCCAACAGCCCTGCTACCGTCACTGCTTATAATATCAATGCTCACTCCCTTCATAGAAACTCCCTTGACAAAAACTTTCACTCTGAATCTTGCAAACCCGCTCTCGAGAGCTGCCTGACTGCTATTTGGCGTGTCCGCCGATACAAAGTTTCGCAAAACCATAAATGAGCCCGCTCCCGCAATACCCAGAATAGCGATCAAAAGACCAATCTTAGCTGCCTTTTTCATGCTTCTATTTTACACAAAACAAACAAAATGTTCTAGGCCGAGGTAAACAAAAACCTCCTCGCGGAGGGGTTTTTGTTTAATGGTGATCACACGGCGCTTTTTGGGTGGAACGAAAAGCTAATTTTCGGTTGCCAGAAATCTCCGCCACCAGATAAATTTAGTTGGTGACCCCAAGGGGAGTCGAACCCCTGTGTCCAGGATGAAAACCTGGTATCCTAACCACTAGATGATGGGGCCCTTACAAATTTTACTGGATTTGTATTGCTCGGGCTTATACGGTTTTAACTTGATAATTTTATACTGTTTCAACCTATCTTTCAAGGTTTGTGGTGTCTCTTGATCATAACCTATAGCAACGACATCGGGCTTTTCCCTGTCTAATACAGAGTAATCCCCGACCGGATCGCCTAGAATAACTCTATCTGCCAATCTGTTTGCCTCAACAGCAACCAACCTTTCTTTTTCCCCAAAACGCGCATCTCTTCTTTTGCGTTTTTTTATATCCTCATTTCTGGCGACAACTACAATTAGATAATCGCCGAGCTTTTTAGCTTGTGCAAAAAAATTTAAGTGCCCTTTATGCAATGGATCAAACGACCCAAAAACAATTACTTTTTTCATTAACTATCTCCCCACAATTAATTCATTTTTAGCATACCAAAAAAACAGGCTTATCACTGGCTAGGTTGTAGGTTTTGTTATAATAAACGATTTATAGGAGAAAATAACGGGTTGGCCAGTCCTTCGTGTGAAGCTAGAAAGGCTAAGCTAGTATTTTTTTTACATCATCAATGCTGGTATATAAGTAAGCTTCAAGTCCCACCGAAGAAGCTAAGTCTACTAATTTTTGTTTATCATCAAAGTATAAAATGTTCTCTGGAGCTAGAGACTGATCATTTTGCACCAACATATCAAGTATTTTTTTCCAGAACTCTGAAGTGTCTTTATGTAGGCCTAAATCACATGAAGCAAAAAATCCATCAAATTTTTCTTTAAAAACTATATCGCTCAAAAAATCTTTCCTGAATTTTTCTTGCTGAGTTACGATACAGACCTTGATTCCATCTTCGCGTAAACTTTCCACTATCTTGAGAAGCTCAATGTTCGGAAAATTTTCTGTCTGTAACCATTCGTTAATTAGCTCTGAAGGCTCACCCTTCCATTGCCACTTGTCATTGTGGATCATTATCGCTTCTTTCAAGTTCATTTCGCCTATTGAGCAAGCCTTGAACTCCTTTGATTCGAAGAAATGTTCTAATTTTTCTAGATTAACGTTGTATTTCTGGCAATAGACCTCAGAAAATAGCCTTGGTGGCTTAATAAGAACACCATCTACATCAAATAAAACTATCTTGTGATTACTCATTGATTTATTGTAGCAAAAAACCAGCTTTCGCTGGGTAATTTTATAATAAGGACAAAAAATGGCTACGAATTAACAGATTGGCCCGTCCTTCGCCAAGGCTACGGAGGGCACCCTTCTTCTCTATTTTCCTGGGTGGCTTTGCCACCCGTAGCTCCGACAGGAGCGAAGGGTGGAGGGCCTGGAGGGATTCGAACCCTCGACCTTAAAGTTAAGAGCTTTCTGCTCTACCACTGAGCTACAGGCCCTAAATCCTCAACATACTAGCAAAAACGATCCTGTTTATAAAGAGGTCTAAAGTGCTTCTAGTTTCTGAAGCAGCGCATTATTAGAATTATATCCATCTTTCAGATATATTCTTGCCGATTCGGTGTTTAGCAATACGTCATACCATCTAGAAACATGCTTGAGGGTTCTAATCATCATCTGTCTCACGCTCTGATCTTGCTTCATTATCTTTATAATTCTCTTGTATTGTTGATCAATTTCAAGATCATTTTTTGGCTTACACATGGGTATCTGGCAGTTAAAACATCCAAACCTCAAGATTGCAAATTTGTTGAATCCGTCCGACCTGTCAGCATCCTGCAATATTAAAGCGATCTTATTATCCCCCTCATATTTTTTGACAGCATGAATCCCAACCGCCTCTAAAATCAATTTTTTGTCCTGATCGCTAATTGGTAATTCATCTAAAATTTTCTTTGTTGGTGCAACAGAAAAAAACGCGTGCTGGCTTGGCGCGCCAGGAATTGGATCTACCAGACCCCTTTTTTCTTCTTCCAGCCTCCCCAAATCATGGCAGTAAGCCGCAATTTGACAGAGAAGTTCATCCGCCTTCTCCATTCGGGCTAAGTCCTTGGCGGCTTTAACAACATTTTCGATATGTCTGTAGCCGTGAGCCCAGAGTTTAATCTTTTTATAGATCGGCTCTACTTCTGATTTTACTTTCTCTAAAATTTCTTGATCAGTCATCTTTTTTAAATGAAATACTTCAGATCATCAGGCATCAACTTTTTATATCGCTAACTCCGCCTTCCTGGCCAAAGGCCACAATCAACAAGCCGGATGGCTGAAAGCCATGAGCGGGTTTGTGGGTGGAACACAAACCTGAGCGAGTCGAATGGTACCTCCGGCAGGATTCGGTCACAAATAATTTCTTAAAGGAAATTTTCGCGACCCCGCCTCGGGCCCGTCGGCCCTGCGGCCTTCGAATCCTTCGGCTCCCAAATATTTGCCGCACCACGCAAGCGTGGTTTGGCAAATCTGGTACCTCCGGCAGGATTCGAACCCGCGATACGACGTCCGAAGCGTCGCGTGATATCCATTTCACTACGGAGGCATACTTTCATTTAATATTATACAGTGACTTGATCGCAAATTCTGTATTCCTGAAAGCTAAATCATTCCATGGAACTTTCTCCTCCGAAAACCATCTATATTCGGAATTTTCCTTATCTAGCCTAATCTCGCCGCTAGCAATTTTGCATTTGTAAAACAAATTAAGGGTATAAAATGCATCACTGTCATCGCCATAGCGATCGACAAACACCGCAATTATCTTGCCCACCTCTATTTCAACGTTCATTTCCTCCTTGGCTTCCCGCCTCAGGCCATCAATAGGGTCTTCACCGTTCTCCAAAAAGCCACCAGGCATATCCCATTTGCCAAAATATGGCTCAATTGCCCTTTTCAAAAGAAGTACTTCATTCGCCTCGTTACAGATAACCGGTGAGCTGGTTGGCTTGGAGTTTTGGTAAAAAACAAAACCACACTGCGAACATACAGGATGTGATTCGTCATTGCGAGTATTACCAGTTTTTAGCTTCCCTGCGCAAACAGGGCAAAATTTGTACTTCATGATGTATGGGGCGACCAGAGGGAGTTGAACCCTCAACACCAGTTCCACAAACTGGGGTTTTACCGCTAAACTATGGCCGCCATGACGATGGATTCAAGTACTGCCAAGAACGTGCAGAAAGTTGGATGGTACGCCCGACAGGATTCGAACCTGTGACCTGCTGCTTAGAAGGCAGCCGCTCTATCCAGCTGAGCTACGGGCGCAAAAAATTACTTTCTACTCTTTATCCTAGCAAATTTTTCAATGAACGCTTTCTCCAAGTCAATGTCTAACCGCGCCGCTATTTTTAAAATCCAATAAAAGACGTCCGAAAGTTCATAACCCAAATCATTTAAAATCTGTTTTTTAGACTTTTTGTCTTTTCGCGGGACCTCAAGATATAAAGCCTCCCTGGCTACCTCACCCATTTCTTCGGCCAGGAATGCGACATCAACACTCAAAGACTGCTTGTCATAGCCCTTTGACTTAATGAACTTTTGCAAATCTTCCTGCGCCTGCTTTATTTCCATGTTTTCTACCTATGGAGCGGGTAACGGGAGTCGAACCCGTGACTTCTCCTTGGAAGGGAGATATTTAACCGTTAAACTATACCCGCATTTGACTATATATATACTCAACCCAACTTAAAATTTACAACTAATCCAGATTGGTCGAATTTATTAGACGAAGCTCGAACCTATTTTGAATCGAACCGCTGAATGTTTCGCCTCGCCCCGCTGGTCTCGGCGTGTTTTGTCGGCAAATCTCGCCCCCCCCAACGAGATTTGCCGACAAAATGAAACCCAGCATCAAAAATCTTTTTTTGCGGATTTTATATTTTTATAGTACCAGAAAACTGGGAAATTTGAAGGTTTAGTCACCTATTACAGCAGTCAAGCCGGTCGGTTTGTCGGGCGGGCGATTAATATGATAACCAATCGAATAGTTGTCGATTGTTGGAGTTGCTACTCCATTAGTGGAAACTAAGGTAGCTTGAACTTGGAGGTATTTGTATTTGGTATCTCCAGAACGAGAGGTGACGAGTGAACTAATGTCTTTGGCCTCTTGGCTAGCAATGGTTTGTGAAGCCGACCATTCTGTCCAAGTAGTGCTATCGGCTGATGATCTAAACTTATACGTTAGCGTCGAATTATCCGGAACAGTTTCTGTTGGTGTAAATGTCTGCCACTGCCAGAAGTTATCTCCTCCGTCTATTTGGGTTGCAGCGGTAGTGTGGGTGGCAGAACCAGGTTTATATGACCATAATTCGATCGCTCGTAAATAATATGCACATCCAGGGCAAGTACTTGCGTGATAATTTCCCGTTGTAAAAGTAATCTTGATGTATCTGGCAAAAACGGGCGGATCAAATGTATGATCTAATGACCAATCGGGAACTTCGGCCGTATCATTTGTCTTACACTGTATTGTAGTATATGTGCCGTCGTCTAATGAATATTGAAAACACATCGTTCCGTCCGTAGCTGAAGTATAAAGTGCATTATTCGTCAGCCTATTCATCTGTTGAGCCGAGCCAAGATCAACTTTCCACCAATGAGTCGGGTCGGGAGTTACAAAAGGATCATATAGGATATTCCACATGGTAGATGGAACTCCGGGCGGACTTCCATCACACCCTTTCCACGCGTTTTCGGTTGAACGAGAAGCAGATGCTTTTGAATGATCGGCCGCGACAATACTGGCAAAGTCAATTTGTGTAGACGCTTTAGCGTTGATTTCTATTTCACCACTGCCGAATGTAATATTGTCACTCGTCCCTGCTTGCCATTCATCGGTCGATCCTAATGTTTTCGTGCTTTGTGATGCGCTAGCTTTATTGTTGCCTCGGCTTTTATCTTTATTGTGGTTCGTTCTAACCAAGTATGTACTAACAGCCAATCCTAACGCAACAACCAAAATTAAACCAAAAGACAGTTTTTTAGAAAACATTTTTATCTATTAAACAGATTTTCAAAATCTACGATTTATTATAAAGGAAGCCCTTGCCTTTCGCAACTTCGCGATTGGCAAGGGCCCGAGATCAGCGGCGATATGTCGCCACTGGTTACTCTTGAGTCTCCGGCCTCCAGTAGAGCGCTTTGGCCATTTGCTCTGGCCGGCCCCACTTGGCGTGGCCATCGACGAAGGTGTAGTTGGCCCCGTCATTGTGACGGGCCGTTGGTGGGTTGTCTCCGGCCAGGACGGGATTAACCGTCGGCTCGTTGACCCACCAGACATTGTCGGTGATGTTGTTGGCGTCCACCAGTAAGATCTTGGAGGACGCGTCCCAGAATGCACCGTGAGACAGACCCGCAGCGCTGGCGTTATACCCATACCCGACTGCAAGGTCTTTGCGGTCCGGGCATTGGTATATTTGCCTATTGTGCGTGTAGGCGTAGGCGAGATCCCACCATGGCGCTCCCGCATACCCCGAGGGGAAGGACTCGTCGTAGTCCTGGGAGTACATGATGAAAGCCTTGCCAATCTGGCTCTCGTTGGACAGGCAGGCGGTCTGGCGAGCCTTCTCCCGAGCCCTGGCAAAGGCCGGAAACAGAATTGATGCCAGGATCGAGATGATCGCGATGACCACCAACAACTCAATGAGCGTGAAGCCATGTCTCATGATGCGTCCTTCCCTTTCGCGGCGGCGATGTACTGCACGGAGGATCCTTGGCGGCACCTCCACCATGTTACAACGCTTTCCGGCAGGAACGAGCAGTTGTAGACGACTTTCGTTGCGTTTGCTCGTTCAACAAGGTAGAGTCGCCGCTCCCCGGCGATCTTGTTCACCGGAGCGAGGGCGATCTTCCCTTGGGGGACGACCGTCGCTTGGCCGAGGTGTGTTTCGCCGGTCATCGTGAGCCAGAGGAACGGCTGCTTACGGTCGGTGATTCTCTGGCCGTTGACCACGATTGAGGTGAGTGGCAGCCCGCTGGCATTGCGGGTGTTGGCGACCAGTACTCGGTCGCTTTCCAGAGCGATCACCTCCTTGATCAGTCGGTCTCCCTCGCAATCGAACAGGGCAAGGTCGCCGCGCCGGAAGTCAGGGACTGGCTGGGTCTTGGCGACCCAGAAGTCCAAGTCCTTTACTCGAGGGTACATGCTCAACTCTTCGAGCAGGCCCCATGAGTATCCAGCGCGGAGGGCGGACTGCTCTCCTACCTTTAGGAGTACAACAGCCACCAAGGCAATGACCAACCACTTGCAAACCCGAATCCGCGGTACCGTGCCCGCCGGAGCGGGGGTCACGGAACTCTGTCCCGCTGTCCCTGCTGTCGCCACGACGAACACCTCCAGTATGTCAATCTCTCCCGTCCGTCGGTCTCGCTAAAGCGATCCAGACAGATCGAGTCACTATACCATATCCGAACCTGACCGTCAAGGTACGACTAACTAATTTGCATTATATCACTTCCTTGAAGTATTTGATTTTATAAAATCCGCAAAAAAAGATTTTTGATGCTGGGTTTCATTTTGTCGGCAAATCTCGTTGGGGGGGGCGAGATTTGCCGACAAAACACGCCGAGACCAGCGGGGCGAGGCGAAACATTCAGCGGTTCGATTCAAAATAGGTTCGAGCTTCGTCTAATAAATTCGACCAATCCGAACAAATGGAAATTTTTGAACAGTTTGGAGGCGAGCCGAGTCGAAAATGGGGGCGACTCGGCTCGCAATCGCCTCTGCCCGCCTCCTCGGCGGGTAAATATTTGCCGACTAATTGATACGGATTTTTGAAAGTAAAATTGATAAAGTTGATGTTCGTCTTTAGTTCGGAGTATAATAAAAACAAAATCAATAAAGGAGGGTTTTATGGCTATTAAGTACTACTTATACGCTCGTAAATCTACTGAAGACGAGGAGAGACAAGTAATGTCAATCGAAGCGCAGATTTACGAGCTTGAACAATTTGCAAAAAGAGAAAATCTGCAAATTGTTGAAAGCTTTATTGAATCAAAAAGCGCAAAGAAGCCAGGCCGTGAAATCTTCAATCAAATGATGGCGAGGGTTTATGAGTCAAGTGAACCGGTTGGAATTGTCAGTTGGCACCCGGATCGTTTAGCGAGAAACTCGGTTGACGGCGGACAGATTATTTATTGCATTGATACTAAAAAAATAACTTCTTTACGCTTTCCTTGTTTTTGGTTTGAGCCCACGCCGCAGGGATTATTTATGTTACAAGTCGCTTTCGGACAGTCGAAATATTATTCTGATAATCTCTCGGAAAATGTACGGCGTGGGATCAGAAACAAACTCAGGCGGGGCGAATGGTGCAGTCATGCGCCGGTTGGCTATGTCAATAATCTCAAAACTAGAAACATCGAGCCTGACCAAATAAAAGCTCGTATTATCAAAAAAGCATTTGATGAATTTACAACGGGAAATTATACTTTACAATCTTTATCCTCCCGCCTGAGTTTGTTTGGCTTAATAAGCCGAAGCGGAAAACAACTTTGTAAAGCAAGCGTTGTTCGACTCCTCACTAATAAAGCATATCTAGGAATTATCGAACATAATGGCGAAAGTTACGAGGGCAGTTTTCCGGCAATCATCGACAAGACGACTTTTGAGAAAGTTCAAGAAGTTTTGAAGTTGCGAGCAAGGCCGAGAAAGTCAAAAATAGCTCACAATTTCCCATTCACCGGATTATTCCGTTGTGGTGAGTGCAAGGCAATGATAACGGCACAATATGCTCATGGCTGTGGCGGAACATACCGTTATTACAGATGTACGAAGCGACTCGGGCCTTGCTCGCAAAAATACATTCAGGAAAAAGAACTTGCTGGACAACTTCTCAAGCGAATCTCAAAAGTCGCTATTTGTGAAAGTTGGAAAGAAAAAATGCTCACTAAAATTTCTTTTTGGGAAAAGCAAGCCAAAGGTTCGCAAAATAGTTTTGCCCAAAATATAGACGAGAAAATAAAACAAGTTGACGGGAAATTAGACAAACTGATAAATGAGTTTCTAGACGGAACAATCGAAAAAGAGTTCTACCTCAAAAAGAAAGATGAACTAATCAAAATAAAAAAAGATCTAATCGAGCAAAAGAAAAAGTATTTTGGGCGAAAAGGAATTGCGACCTTTGGCTGGATCGAACCATTGAAAAGTTGGGTAATTTCTCTGACCGAACCAGACAATTTACAAAAGTCGTCCGATTTTTTGGAAATTAAGTCCTTTGTCCAAAAAATCGGAACGAACCCTCAACTTTTCAACAAACAAATCAATTTTGAATTCAAAAATCCGTATCAATTAGTCGGCAAATATTTACCCGCCGAGGAGGCGGGCAGAGGCGATTGCGAGCCGAGTCGCCCCCATTTTCGACTCGGCTCGCCTCCAAACTGTTCAAAAATTTCCA
>Ga0247841_10009826_pt1 | contig 13243 bp, 12 predicted proteins | sample LaCruzMarch2015__2_FD_192410 | JGI IMG/M metagenome (GOLD analysis project Ga0247841, IMG submission 192410) | Freshwater microbial communities from meromictic Lake La Cruz, Castile-La Mancha, Spain - LaCruzMarch2015_18m | ecosystem: Environmental > Aquatic > Freshwater > Lake | place: Spain... | reverse complement strand
CGGTTTGTCTGCTTGAGGGGGAACGCGGGCTGATTTCTGCAGCCGATGTGGAAATGCACATCAACCCGGAAGAGAACATCCACCGGCCGGTGACAACCCTGGTAGAGGTTGAAAATTCCATGAACAAAGGGGGCGGAGCCTGCTATTCGTATGAGGTAATGAAGGATATCGCTACGGTTTGTAAAAACCACAACCTGAAATACCATCTCGATGGGGCGAGGCTCTTCAACGCGGTCACTGAAACCGGCGACGACCCGCAGGTTTGTGCAGCGTTGTTCGATTCGGTATCCATCTGTCTTTCCAAAGGGCTGGGCGCCCCCATCGGTTCCCTGCTTTTGGGCGGTGCCCGTTTCATCAAACGCGCCCGAAGGGTAAGAAAAACGTTTGGCGGCGCCATGCGACAGGCTGGATATCTGGCAGCAGCCGGTATTTACGCTCTTGACCATAACATTCAACGGCTGAAAGAGGACCATGACCGCGCCCGTTTTCTCGGCGATTTGTTGGCCTCCCTGCCTTATGTCGATGCCTTGCTCCCTGTTCAGACAAACATCGTTATTTTTACGCTTGCAAACCCGCTTACCGGGATCGATTTTCTGAGGAAACTCAAAGACCATGATGTCCATGCCCTGATGATGGGCCCGCAACAGATTAGGTTTGTGACACATCTCGATTTTACCGATGCCATGTTGGAGAAAGTGGAAAAGGTCCTGAAAATGATCCATCCGGTTTAAAATATAAGGTTTCCGGAACGAAATCTTTGTGGTAAACCGAAGGTTTTGAAGTAGCTGTTTTTGAAAACCTGATTTCGATCGGGATAAAAATTTCGTTTAACAACATCCGTAAATATCATAACCATGGCCATCCCTACCTCCCGGACAAAAGAACCAGGCATCATAACCGTTGATCCTGCAACGTGTACCGGCTGCGGAAAATGCGTTTCCGTATGCAGCGATTTAAGCCTTGAACTGGCCGATGGCCGGTGCCGGCCTTCCGGTCACGGCATTTTTGAATGCCTTGGTTGTGGCCAGTGCATGGCGGTTTGTCCCGAAGGCGCCATCGAAGTCCATGGGCGTTTTATATCGCCCGGCGACCTTTTCCCCTTACCGGAAAAAGCGTTCAGCGCTTCCTATGATGCATTGATGGGTTTGTTCCAGCGTCGCAGGAGCATCCGGAAATACAAAAACCTGCCGGTGGAACGCGCTTTGGTCGATCGGGTATTGGAAGCGGCCCGGACCGCGCCCATGGGGTTGCCCCCTTCCGATGTCAGCGTTAAAGTATTCGATTCGAAAGAAAAAGTACGCGCTTTTGCCGAAGATTTTTGCCGCTATCTTGAAAAAATGAAATGGTTGTCCTCCCCCTGGTTCCTTGCGTTGATGAAACCATTCTGGGGAAAAGAGACCGACGACCTGTTCCGGAATTTTATGCGGCCGCTCATCGATAAGTACCTCACTGCCATGAAGAACGGGGAAAACGTTGTGAACTACGATGCCCCGGTGGCCCTTTATTTCTATGGATCTCCATACTCCGATCCTGCCGATCCGATCATTGCAGCCACCTATGCCATGATTGCGGCCGAATCGCTTGGATTGGGCACCTGTATGCTGGGCGCTGTCCACCCTTTTATACAAAACGGAAAAACAGCCGCGAAATTCAGAAAAAAGCACGGCATCCGTTGTAAAAGCCGCGAGGGAATTTTTCTTATCATGGGATATCCGAAAGCTGAATTTCTGAAAGGCATCCGGCGTACCTTCGTGTCGGTAAACTGACCCCAGTCGATTTTTTTCAGTCCTGCGGATTGTCCTGACACGCCGAATCGGCAAATATCCATTTCGGACACTGGAAATAATCGACCTGAAACTGGTTTACCGGATAACGGCCACAACGGAAATAACGGTAGAAAAATGAACCATAACTCAAACATTTCCCGGCTTTCTGGTCGAGCATCGGGCACCTGACCCGGATACAGCACTGAACACACCCCCGGCAATCGCCGGTGTCAGCGCCCCAGGAAGGGTTCAGTCGAAGTCCGGGCGATTCGGGTTGCAACCGTGGAGGGGCACAAAGCGGAACGGCAAACATCTTTAAAAAGCCGGGCATACCGCGCAATGGACTTCCATCGCGATGGTACCGGAAAAAAACAGAAATGATCGGGAAGAGGTACCGGTAGTAGCGGGTGAAATTCAGGTCTTTGAAGAAATACCAGGAGTAGAGAGGAGCCAGTAACTGGCAAAAGACCCCTGCCGTAAGGATTCCCATCAGGGCGAAAAAGAAAAACAAGAAGCGGTTCATGCCCCAGAGGATCCGTTGAACGGGTTGGAAATTCATCGCCATTGCCAGTGCTTAGAAAAAATTCCAATATCCCATGAGCCCGGCCATGTTGCCGACCAGAAAATGCGACAGGCTGACCCCGACTAAGCTCTGTTGTTTGTGATACATCCAGCCCCAGATCCAGCCCATTACAATGGAAGCGATGGCCAGGTTGAACGAGATCATCACATGAATTGCGCCAAACAACATGGTGGTTACCAGAATGGATACAAATCCTTTGGAGCGCACATCCAGCAACTTTTCAAGGCTGCCCTGGATGGCTCCCCGGGAGACAAACTCCTGGAGCGGCGCTACCACGATATAGGTAATGTAAGAGATGCCGAAATAGGAGAGGTCGATGATCGGTTTTTCCTGAAAAACCCCCGGATAATATCTGTTGAACAGGAATTTGACCATGGCCATCAGGGCAATTATTCCGGCAGAAACGAGCAGTGATATAGTCACAACATGTCTCCATCCCTTTAGGGTTATCCCGAAATCCTGTAGTCGCAATTTGCTGGTCCAGACCACCTGGACGATGATCAGCAGGGAGATAAGCTCAATGACCGGATAGGATTGAAAGAACCGGATGGAACGGGCATCCGGGAGGTCGCTGCTGTATAGGAATCCTAAAAGAAAAATGTACAAGGCTATTACCAGGACGATGCCGACGAACGTCTTACTGAGGATCGAACGCACCGAGCTCAGGGCGGCAATCTGTTCATTCTTCTGCCGGAGCTCTTCGATCTTCTGCTCCAGGGCATACTCCCTGGCCTCGATCTTGACCGACATCATCCCGAACGATTCGGCCAGCTCCGCCAAATCGGGCGCGTGCTTCGTTTTGTCGGTCAGGGCAAAAACCTTGTCAACATTTTTATACGAACCGGCCACGATCTCATTGGCGTGTTCGGTCAGGGTACGGATTACGGTGGGATCGATCTCCTTCATGGCGAAAGATCAAAAGTATGAAAATTATTTCTTCCTATATTTGAAAGTTTTTCAGGAAACGGTAATTCATTCCACCATGTCCCGAGCCAGTGATAAGCTTCTGCATCAGCTCCTTCAAAGGAACCTGGTATATAATATCTGTTGGGAAGACCCAAGGATTGACAGGAAGTTGCTGGAGATTAGGCCCGGAAGCCGTGTTTTGATGATCACCAGTGCCGGATGCAATGCACTGGAATACCTTCTGGATAAACCGGCGGAGATCCATTGTACCGACATCAATCCCCGTCAGAATGCTTTGCTGGAACTGAAGATCAGGATGGCGGAGCAATTGGAATGGGGCGATTTCTTCCGGTTTTTTGGTGAAGGCGCCCATCCGCAATACCGGGAACACTTCGAAAAAGTTCTTCCGTTGATGTCGGATCAGGCCCGGAAATATTGGTCCAAACGGGTCCGTTGGTTTGACCCGGAAAGCCTGCGGGGCTCCTTTTTCTTCCACGGGACCACGGGAACGATAGCCTGGATCGCCCACAAGCTCTTTTTCCCGCTCTTCCCGAACTTTCACCGGGACGTTATCCGGTTTGCCGATGCACCGTCGCTGGAACAGCAAAACGAGTGGTACACCAGAATGGAATCCAGGCGTATATTCCGGATCATCTGCAGGATGTTGGAAACCCCATTTTTCATGACCTCCGTGGGGATCTCGAAGCAACAAATCCGGATGATCAAACGGGAGTTGCCGGGCGGCCTTCATGCATACAACCTGGAGATATTCCGAAAAGGAGGGAGAAAGATTCCCATGGCCGATAACTATTTCTGGCAGGCATACCTGAAAGGAACCTTCACCCTTCCCTGCGTTCCCGGTTATCTTGATCCTGAAAATTTTGAACCGGTTCGTGCCGGATTAACTGCGATCAAAATCTATGATCTGCCGGTAAACCGTTTGCTTGAGCAGGCTTCCGGTGTATTCACCCATTTTGTGCTGCTGGATCATTTGGATTGGTTGGCCGGTCACGACCGGAAAGCGTTGGAAGAGGAGTGGCGCCAGATCCTGCAGCACAGCCGTCCGGGCACCCGGATCCTTTTCCGCTCGGCCGGATTCACGACCGCTTTCCTTCCGGAATTTGTTACCCGTCAGGTCACCTTTTTCCCTGAGATAACCGTTCCGCTCCACCAAACCGATCGCGTTTGCATGTATGGCAGTGTTCACCTCGGAATCGTAAACGGATGACAACCCCGCTCAGCAACATGGATCGGTATTACCGGTGGCATGCCCCGGTGTATGACTTTACGCGGTGGTTCTTTTTATTTGGCCGCAAACGGTTGATCCGTCAGGTTATGAGGGATTACCGCCCTTCGGCCATCCTGGAAATCGGGTGTGGAACAGGGTTCAATCTCCTGAATATTGGAAGTTCTTGTCCGGGAACCAACCTTACCGGAATGGACGCTTCCGTTGCCATGCTCCATCAATGCCGGCGAAAACTTGACAGGGCCGGGATCAGGGCAACCCTGCTGCACCGGCTATACGATGAGACCCATTTGCCTGATCCGAAACCCGATCTGATCCTCTTTTCCTATTCCCTCTCCATGATCAATCCGGGATGGAAACAGGCGCTCGATCAGGCATTCCGCGATCTGCCTACCGGTGGAGTGATCGCGGTGGTGGATTTTCATGATTCTTCGGTTGGCTGGTTCCGCAACTGGATGAAGTTCAACCATGCAACCATGGATGGACATCTGTTGCCCGCGCTCCGGGAACGGTTTCAGCCGCTGACAGAAGAGATAAAACCGGCTTTTGGCGGGATGTGGCGGTACCTGCTCTTTCTTGGCAGGAAAAGATGACAATGAAAGCTAAGCTTTGGTAAATCTAAGACCCGGATATGTCCCGTAATATGGTAATGGATGTATTCAGCATTTTTAACCGGTCGAGATAATGGTTTTCATATACTTGTTTAACCGGATCCGTAAGAAAGGATGACTGGATTAATCTCAAAAAAGTAAAGAATTTTCTCATATTTGCAAATAAAATCACAGCATAATGTGGAATTGTTTGAGATGTTCACGATATCTGAATGGATGTCGCTAAAATCACAGTATAGTGTGATTATTGTAAAGCGGTTTTTACCGACAAAGCATATTCCCTGGCCGCCTCCCTGGCACAGCTTCCCCAGAAACGGGTGAGGGCAGGGTCATACCAGTTCATCATCGTAAGGTGGTGTGTCAACCGGTAGGAACGGTCGGAAAAAAGCCAGACCATGTAGAGGTAGAGGGCAATGAGGCGCTTATGCATAAAAGACCCGGGGCGATCGGCGTACCCGCTCACTTCTGGGATCAGCAGTTTGGAGATGATGAAGGGGAGGTCGTCCAATTTCGATAAAAAGGCCATGTTCCAGATCTGGTACAGATCATCCCAGCTTTTTACGAAGGGTTGCGCCAGACAAATGGTCTTTCCGTCGGACGACCAATAGCAGGGAGCAGCTCCGGTACAGGGATCGCGTTTCTTTTGGCCGGTTTTGTGGGCTGCCAATACCCAGCCGGCTTTGGCGTTGTTGAAGAATCCCATGAGCAGATCGGAAAACACTGCCTCCAGAATGTTTAACCGCAGCCATCGGGAGCCCAGGTTATGCTTCAGTTTTTCAAGCGGCTTCCGTTGTACCTGAATTACAAAGGTAACAGATGAAGCGACCGTGCGCATTTTTATCCGGTAGAAAAATGGAGCCATGCGAAAAGCGCCTCTATTTTGCAGGGCTGTCATCGTGATGTTGTGGCATGCCTCCAGGATCCTGAAATCGTCACCACAGACACGGGTGAGGCGGTCAAGCGCCATGGCGAAGGCCAGGGCACCGGGGATCACGTTGGCCCCTTCGGTACGGAATTTTTCCTCTAAAACGGGGAACCGCATGGTGACAGCCTGATCCAGGAACGAGGCGAAAAACGGGTTCCGGAGCGAAAGCTCCATCATCTGCTGTAAAAAACGGTTACCCTCCGAAAATGTGACGGCATCCGGCAGCAGCTCTTTCGAACGGCTTTCCAGCAGGGGAGAGGCCCATTGGCCTCCTGAATCAAGCAAATGAAGGGTCTGGTAGTGACCGGCCATCCGTCTGGCCATTTCGGTCTCATCGTATGGATCCAGGCAGGTGAAAATTTGATTTAAAAGGGTTTCAGAGGGCATGGTACGGAATGTTCAAAGCATTGAATCAGCCGAATCGAAATTACGATAAATTACAAACTCAAGAAAAAAACATTATATTTGAAGAAGCAAGTTATAACTGCATTTTTTTGTCCTGGTTATGAATAGAACACGGATGACGCGGAGTTACATTAACGAAATCGGCAGCGATCAGCTCCATGGCGCTTTTCTGGCCGGGGCCCGGCGCATCATCGTCCACCAGAAGCTGCTGAACGACATCAATGTCTTCCCGGTGCCCGATGCCGATACAGGCACCAACCTTTCGGCCACCATGCGTGCTCTGCAGGATGTTCCCAGACCTGTCGGTGATGTAAGACTTACTGCTGTGGCGTTGGCCGATGCTGCCATGACGGGGGCCAGGGGAAACTCAGGGCTTATCTTTGCCCAGTTCCTGTATGGTTTCGGCAACGAAATGCCGCAGGCCGGCACACTCCATACGCACACTTTTGCCCTAAGCATGAAACGGGCCGTTGCATACGCTTACGAAGCGATCAGCACACCGGTGGAAGGGACGATCCTGACGGTGATCAGCGAATGGGCAGCCGCTCTGCAAACCCTGAGCGAAACCGTCGGTGATTTCATCCCCTTGTTGTCGGAAGCCTTTCAACGGGCGGAAGAGTCCCTGGCTGCCACTACGGAAAAGCTGGAACCCCTTGCCCGAGCCCATGTGGTGGATGCCGGCGCCAAAGGGTTTGTCTTTTTTCTGGAAGGGATGCTGGCCTACTTTGCCTCCGGGGGAGAATCGGAAGTCAACGTAAAACAGGATGAACCAACCGCTCCTGCCATCATGCCGGTTATTCCGCATGAAGAGATTACCCGCCGTTATTGCACGGAAGCAGTCCTATCCGGAGATCTGCCGGACAAAAGCGTGATTGGCGAACGGATAGCATCCCTGGGCGATTCGTTGGTGATCGGCGGCACCCCCGGGAAACTTCATGTACATCTCCATACCGATGAACCGGCGGAGATGATTTCCCGGTTACAGCAGATCGGCATGGTCACCTATCAGAAGGTGGACGACATGGTGTTTCAGCGGGAGGTGCGGGAACACCGGAAAGCGGATATTGCCCTGCTGACCGATTCGGGGTGCGACCTGCCGCAGGAGATGCTGGAACGTTATCAGATCCACGTGATTCCCTTCACCCTCCATTTCGGGGAGACTTTTTTTCTCGACCGGATCACCCTGATGCCATTGGAATTCTACGCCCGGCTGAAGTCTTCTCCCATCCGCCCAACCACCTCGCAGCCCTCTGTCAGGGAGTTTGTCAACCGCTACGAGTATCTGCTGGATCAATACCAGTCGGTGATCGCCATCCATTTCAGTGAAAACCTCACCGGAACCTTTGCAACGAGTCAGAAGGCGGCACAGGAGGTTTCGCGGCGCACCGGAAAACGGATCGACGTGGTGAATTCGGCTTCGCTGACCGGCGGGGAGGGATTGTTGGTACTACGCGTGGCACAAGCGATTGAGGAGGGGAAAGCCCATGATGAGATCGTGAAACTGGCCCAGCAGTGGAAATCGAAGATCGTCCTGAGGGTGGGATTTGATTCCCTGCGGTACATCGTGCAGGGCGGCCGGGTAAGTCCGCTCAAAGGGTTCATCACCAAAATCGTCGATCTCAAACCGGCGATTGCCATTACCCTCGAGGGAAAACCAAAGGTACTGTCCCTTTCCCTTTCGGTGAAGGGAAGCCTGCGGAAGGTGCTAAAAAATATCACCCGTGAAATTAACGGGAAACCCGTTTGGGGGTATGCGATCACCCACACCCGGGAGCAGGGAGCCGTGGATGATTACATCCGGAAGATGGAACAGTTGACGGGAATGAAGCCCCTTTTTGTGGAACACTCCACTCCGGCCATCGTTGCCAATACCGGCACGGGAATCTGCATCACGGTGATGTTGGAATAATGTGTACCTTTATCAGTTGAAAAGAATTGTGACCCCGACCACCCATGACGACCAACGATACCAACGATCATTCCGAAGCCATACGCACCATTACCGATCACGCCAAAGAGATCACCCGCGGGTCATACAAACATACGGAGGAGTTGCAGCGTTTGGCCGACGAATCGGTTCATTCTCCCGGGATCGCCGGACTCGCGGAAGCCTTCGGGATGATGTCGGTCAAGGTGGAGGCCCGTGAGTTTGCCTTGCAACAAAAGAATGCCGAACTGGCAGAAGCCCTGAAACTTAGGACGATTGCTTCCCGAATGTTGCTTTGGTTCGCCTTCAGCATGAGCCTCTATATTTTCCTAATGGCGTTTTTCTATCAGCCAGGCCTTTTCGACACGGTAAAACCCATCCTCATCCGCTGGTTCGGGATGGCATTTTTGCTCAGTCAGGTGGCGCTGATGATCATCCTGATCCGGAAAAGCGGTCTCTCCCTCTCCGATTACGGGGTAACCACAAATCACTGGAAAAAATCGCTGATGGAGGGACTGGCGGCATCCGGGGCAGTGATCCTGGGTCTTTTCTTCATCAAACTATATATGGTCCATACCTCAACGGTAATGGAAGGAATGCCCGTGATCGCCCTGGAAGAGCTGAACACGCTCTTTACCTATACCTTCATTGTCCATGCTCCGTTTCAGGAGTTTATCGCGCGCGGGGTGCTTCAGAGTTCCGCCAAACGGATCATGATGGGGAAAAGAAGGGTCGTCTGGGCCATCGTCTCCGTCTCCCTGATCTTTAGCGCCCTCCATTCAGTGTACTCCCTGCCGTTTGCGCTGATCACCCTTGCGTCCAGTCTTCTGTGGGGAGTGCTCTATGAGCGGAATCCCAATCTGATCGGGGTGTCGGTCTGCCATATCCTCATGGGGCTTGCGTTCATCTTTTTTGGTTTCTGGGAAATTATTGCATTTTGACATGACGATCAGGATAGAGGTCATACCTCACATCGGTACAAGTTGGCTGGGAGTGGCGGCACTGTCTGGTATCGCGCTATTGGCAGGTGTGTCCGGGGGGTTGATCCTCCTGGTCGCCGGCCCGGTTTTGCTGCTGCTCACCGGTTACCTGCTTTGGTTTTTCCGCGATCCCGAACGTTTGGTCCCGGATAACCCGCACCGGATCGTGTCGGGGGCCGACGGGAAGGTCTCTTCGATTACCCGTCATTCTTCGACACAGTTCCACGACATATGCCTCCGGTCGGGGCTAACGGAGCAGGTGATGGCCCGGATGCCGGAATTTTCCGGAAAACCCGTCGTGCGGATCAGCGTCTTTCTCAGTCTGATGGATATTCATGTCAACCGCGCGCCCATCGCCGGAACGTCGGAGTTCCTGGGGTATTTTCCCGGGAAGCACCTGCTGACCATCCGCGAAAAATCGTCGGAAGTGAACCAGCACAACGCCATCCGGATCTTCAACGAGCATACGGGTTGCCTGATCTTTCAGATTGTGGGGCCGGTAGCCCGCCGGGTAGTCTATTGGCCCGATAAAAACCAGCCGGCACCCGTCAGACAGGGCGAACGCATCGGGATGATGAAATTCGGGTCGCGACTGGATATCTACCTGCCCGAACCGGACATTCGCCTCCTTGTTTCCCCAGGCGATAGGGTGGTTTCGGGTATTACCCCTCTTGCTGAATTGGAGGTGTCGTCCCTTTTTTAATTATTCCGAATTCGGGGTAATTTAGCTGTTCGGATTTTAAAAGATTGCGATAAAAAAAATATGCAAATGAACCTATTCCCCGTTTCCGGATGGAGGCAATGGCTTCCCTGCAGCATCACCCTGCTGGCGCTGTTTTCTGGTTTTCTGAGTATAATCTGCGTTCTTCATGGAGTGGCGACTGGTGATCAGCAATATGTTGCCACAGGATGTATGCTCATTTACCTTGCCTGGATCTTTGATTCCTTTGATGGGGCGGTAGCGCGTTGGGTACGGGGGACCAGTGCTTTTGGGGCCGAACTCGATACGTTTGTCGATTTCCTCTCTTTTTCGGTGGCTCCGGCAGTGCTGGTGTTTGCGGTTACCCTTTCCGGGGGGTCGCTGGCAGTCAGGGCCCTCTTTCCTACATTGATGGTTGCCTCCGGTGCGATGCGGCTGTCGAAGTTCCGGGTGATGGATACCCAGCGCGGGCTCAAAGGATATACCGGATTGCCGGTCACGCTGATTGCCGGGTTTGTGGCGATGTGGACCTTCCTGCTTCTTCCTGGCGGGGAGTTGACCTTGCCCGCCTGGGCGCAGGGGGTGTTGTTTCTCAGTGTGGCCGCAGCGATCGTCCTCCAGGTTTCGGGCATCCATTATCCGGCCCCTACCAAAAAACCGGTTGTGATGGTCCCGGTGATCCTGCTGTTCGTGGTATTTGCGCTGCTGTGGTGGTTTGATTCCCCGTTGGCTTTCTGGTGGGGCATCGGAATGGTGGTGCTGGGATCCTATTATAGCCTGGTTTATCCGTTTTTACACAGAACGTGAGTGGTTCCGTAAAAACCGGTTCGGTTCGATACGGTCCGGGAATTTATTCCCTGAGATTTTTTTTCATTCCACCCGGGGCCGGTTAAGGACCCTTCTTCTCCCTTTTCCTGATTGCTTTTTGTTCCTTCGTGTTGAAACCAACCGTGGATTTTATCCCGCTCAGGGCGCTTTTCCATATAAAATTGATGACCCCTTTATCCTTGTCGCGGCGAAAATGGATGATACCTGTCTTCATCTTCCCCGATTTCGTCGGATTGTTGCTGTTGACAACAAGGTTGTTGGCCACAAAGTTGACCACTCCTTTCTTTATTGAGTTCCATGTGTTGTCGCGGGAAGTGGTCATGGCTACGTTGAGGTCATTGTAATAAAATAGGAGTTTCCCTGTTGCCACGTCGTTGTTGGCAAAAACCATCGGGACCACGAGTTGTTTTATTTTCCCGCCGAGCACTTCGGCCGGGAGCAGTTTGGACAGCATGGGGTTGACTTCACGAAGTTCCATGGGACCCAGCCGGGCCGAAAAAGTAAACGCGTTGTTCGGGTCCCCGAAATTAAAACGGAAGGTGGCATCGAGTTTGCCTTTTCCCATGAGATAGGCAGTGCCATTCAATTCCGAAACCAGTCCGGCTTTAAGCAGGAGCGCGTCGTTGGTGAGCCCGGTGAACACCGCGTTCAGGTTGTTGAAAAAGAGGCTTCCCGGGTCACGGCCAACCTGCTCGGAATAGGTTGCCATGCCTCCCCGTAATAAAAGGGTATCGATTTGAAGGGTGTTTTTTAATTTCCGGATACCATCCTGTGGCATGGGCGGCCTGAACCCGGGTTTCCGCGGGACTCTTTTGTCCCGGTAGGCATCGAATACAAGACTGTCCAATTCCACCCTGCCGGCTTTCATGTTGCCAGTGAGGATAAACTCCCTGAGATCGGCCCGCAGGACCGCAACCCGGTTTACATAAATGTCCATCCGGTCGGTCTGATAACCCACTTTTCTGGAATAGTCATAACGGTTGAATTGGGGCGTAAGCCGGAAATCGTGGAGGGTTATGCTGTTCGATCTGGTCGAAAGGTTGATTTCGCCTAAGGAGATCACGTTCAGGTCCTCTTTGGTTGTGTCGGACAAGCCGGTCAGATGGATTTGAATCTCTTCTGCATTGAAAAGCTGGTTCTCCCGCTGCTGGGCCGTATCGACAAGAATATTATCAACGAGAACGGTGCAGCCCGGGATGGAGTAATGGATGGGCGATTCGCCCGAAAGATCGAAATAGTCGAGTTTTCCGTTGTGCAGTTCAATTTTTTCGATCGAGAGGGCATTCCATCCTTTGGGGAGGGGAATGGACATCAGTTTGTGTTCTGGCCGGTCTTCTTTTGCTTTGACGGAAGGGGCCATACGGATGATGGTCACTTCCGGCGAAAAGAGCCGTATTTTCGAAACCAGTATCCTGCGGTTTTGTATTGCATCCAGGATATGGAAACCAACCACCCTGAAAAGGTTCATTTTCACTTGAAAAAGCATGGGGGATAAGCTGTCGCTGCCATATTTCCGGCGGTACAATGCGGTGTCGGGCATCAGCGCCGCGTCGGTTACCGTAAGGTTCCCGGTGATGATGTTCAGATATAGTTTCCCGATTTCGGCATGGTAAAGCCCATGGCTTTCCCGGTGAACGGTTTCGATCAGAAACGATTTGATGATTTTTCCATAATAAAAGTACCCAAACCCAACTAAGATCGCCATTGTCAGGAACAAAAACGCTGCCAAACCGAGAAGGATTTTCCAGGTTTTGGTTCTCTTTTTTCTTTCGGGAACAGCCATGGGAAACAATTTTATACCTAACATGGAGGATGTTGACCGGCCCCTTTTCCGGGCGGATATTTCAGAGTACAAGATACAACAGAAATCCCAAATAACACGGGATAAAAAAAACGTGAAAAAATGAGCTTATACCCCTGCTTAGAACGATCGTTTACGTATCTTTGTCAAAACATCATTTTATGAAACAGTTTTTTACAGTAGTGATGTTGCTAATTTCATGTTGGAACGTACATGGCCAACAGGAAATCAAAGGACAGAGCAAACAGCGGTATGTAAATATCCGCAACGAATCCGTTCCTGTTTCAAATTTATCTGTTTCACAGGATATTAAAGGACAAAGCAATCAACGGTATGTCAATATCGGAAGTGATCAATTGCCTGTGGCGAAAGAACAGCCCAAGCCAACCATCACGGGAATAAAGCCCCCCTTTCTGACCATTCTTCCGGGATCGTTGCAGTTTAATCCCTAACCTGGAAAAATATACGTATTATATCACTCATAGTTCAGCCCCAGTTTCGCCATCATCCGGCTTGCGTTTTTTGTAATTTCGTTGAAGTGCCATTTCCCGTTGATTTTGACCTT
>Ga0247841_10009823_pt1 | contig 13246 bp, 8 predicted proteins | sample LaCruzMarch2015__2_FD_192410 | JGI IMG/M metagenome (GOLD analysis project Ga0247841, IMG submission 192410) | Freshwater microbial communities from meromictic Lake La Cruz, Castile-La Mancha, Spain - LaCruzMarch2015_18m | ecosystem: Environmental > Aquatic > Freshwater > Lake | place: Spain... | reverse complement strand
GCAGGTATTGGTCATCACCGGTTGAAAGGAGGAAGAGGCAGGCCAATGCGCCTTCAACACCGCCCTTGTCGTTCTTCGAATAATAGGCAGCGGCCTGTTTAATGATCGCCTGCGACTTTGAACAGTTCAGCGGCCACGTGGGACTATAGGCTCCCAGCACCGGGATAGTGATAGCGACCTGCTCCTTCGTCTTTTCATCAGCGGAAATAACGTCAAACAGCAACTTGCCGTCCTTGGCTTCAGCCTGTGTCAGGGCATCCCCGAGAACCACAAACGGATTACGCCCTTTAAGCGAGACGCCATTCACACCCGCGATACTCTCGTCCTTCGCAAACTTGCCATCCGCAGGCGTATTGGGCGTGGTGCCATCCACTTTGAGGACGACTCCCGTCGCAACCCGCAGTTTCAAACCTGTCACACCCACATCACCAAATTTACTTTCACGGGTTGGATTAGGCCGTGACGAGAACACCTGAGGTTCCGTGTAATATTCTTCAACTGGTGCGGGAGCCGCAGCAAACAGCGAACAGGCGGTCATGCACAGAAAACTAGAAATGTGGAAAAAACTGCGAATTTTTGTAGTGCTAAACTTCATAATCGTTCCTTTATTTTTGATAGTCTCTCATAATTTATGAAATCTGTCATGCCATAAAAAGGGTTACAACACTGTTTAACGGAACTCGCTGTTGCAGGCGAGTCAACCGCCCCGGGCTCTGGAATAAACAAAAGGAGTACCTTATAGAAGTGTGTTAATGTGTTATTGTGTTAATGTGTGAGTTGAAAAACTGAACGCTTAACGCTGAACGCTCAACTCTTAACGTTGAAGTTATTGGTGAGGTGCGCGTAAACCCAGAAGATAGGTGTCGAACCAGTCGGCGATCAAGGGAGAGTCTTTTGCGATGCCCGGCCAACTATGACCTAGCCCCGGCTTGACGATGATATCACAAGGGACACCAACCGCCTTGAGCTTCTCCTGCATCGGTATGCCTTGGGTCTCCAGAGTCGTGATCGTGTCCTTGTCCCCGTAGATAAAGCGCATGGGAGCCGCTTCGGCGGTAACATGATTGATTGGCGACAGCTCCTTCAAGAGTTCTCGCACCTTCTCGCGCTCTGTGATAGCAATGAGCTCGCGCTTCTTGGGGTCGTACTCCTTGAAACGAAATCCTGCAATTGTCCCCAGCCGCTCGCTGATGGCAATGACGTCTTCGCTGGGCGTCGGGAAATTCATCCAATCCGTACCTGGGTAGAAACACGCCACGGCCTGGACCCGGCTCGATACGCGTTCCACGGGATCCTTCGAGGATGCATTGCCATCGCAACCCGTCGTGCCCATCCATGTCGCTAGATAGCCACCTGCCGAGCCACCTGTGATGCCGATACGCTGCGGGTCTATTCCATAAGTGTTGGCGTGGTACCGCACAAAGCGTACCGCACGGTGAATGTCCTTGGTGATTTCCCTCAGTTCGAACTGTGGCGCAGAACCATGCACAACCAAAAACACCGTGTAACCCCTATCCAGTAGCGGCTCAACGCGGGCGACAAAGCCTGCATTCAGAGTCTCCTCATGGCTGGAGAAGAAGCCCCCGCTGATGATCCACACGACCGCCGCACCATTGGTCTTTGCTGGTTTCAACAGATTCATCGTCAGCGCCATCCCATACTTACGGCCATAGATGATCTCATCCGTCCGCGTGTAGCTCACCGAAGACACAGTCGACACCGGCCGCTCTGATTCCTCACACCTCGCCGGTGATGCAAAGACCCCGCCGAGTACGAGAAACGCCCAATAAATCATCATCTGTTTTTTCATATCATCACACCTCTCTATTTCATCGGATTACTGGTCGTGCACCAGAACAGCCGCCAGTACTTCTGGTCGATCTCATACGTATTGATCGCGTCCTTCAGGGGATCGAATTCCGCCGGTAGAACGCCATACCGTTTCATCTCACGAATGTACGCGGCCCCTGGCTTGAACCCGGGCATGTCAAAGCGTTTGATCTCATTCAGCCGCTCCTGAGCAGCCAGTAGGTGCGCGAGGATCGCCCGGTAGTCCGGATCGTCCTTCGAGGCGAAGACGACACCATGGACGACTGGCGTTGGCGCATGCGAAAGGTCAAGGGGGACAGGCGCGGGCTTGGCCAGAAGGCCCTCGGCAAAACCGCCCACAGACTTGGCCAAAGGCACCCTGAGCGCTAATGACTGCTCGGGGTGTGTCAGATTGAAGATCGTATGCCGCGAAAAACGGCTGACAGGCCGCTCCCATCCTTCAAAGTCGTTGTAAGGATCACCCGTCGTGCGGTCAGTGACGAAACGCGGTAGACGACCTTCATGGCAGGTCGTGCAACGGCGTTGCATAGCCTCCTTGGCCGGCCCTGTTGTCGGCCAGGCATCCGCCATTTCGCGAAGAGGTTCGTTGTTGCGCCACCAGCCGCCGAGTTGGCCTGTACCGAAGGCTGCGGCAGTGCCCGCATAAGGCGTTGCGGAGTCTAACCACAGACGAATGGTCGTGCGTTCGACTTCGCTCAACTCAACCTCATGATGACTCTTTCCGAGATGCTTCACCAGCGGTGCCGCGAAACTGAAGGCACTGTACGGCGCATCGTTGCCACTGGGACGCCCGCTAATGTTCTTGATGCCCTCCCAGTTTCGCCCAGCGTGATCTTTGATCTGGCGATGCAGCAGCAGGTTGTAATACGCTAAAGAATACGTCGGACCACGATCGCCACTAAGCACCAGTCCACCTTTACGGCTTGCAGTATCATGACAACGGATGCAGTGACGGTTGAGAATCGGCTGAATGTCCCGTGGAAAATCCAGAATTTCCGGGATTCCAACAAACGGTCGGATCTTGCTAGGGACGCGTTGACTGGCCAGTCGGACGCCCGAATAAGGCTGGGTCGTGATGGTCCGTTTCTCGTGGCAACCGATGCAACTCACCTGCTCTCCAGGTTGCACTGTGACGAAGGAACGCATCTGTTTGACGCACAGATCGTTTTCATCCAGTGCAGCGAAGTAGATGCTGCGGCAGGCCGGGATTTCAAAGTTCGCTGAAACGTCTGCCTCGACGGGAACGGTTCCCAGGATTCGTTTGAAGGTCCATGAGCCGCCATGCGCCAGAGGAGTTGTCCCGCCGCCGTGGAAATTAACAGGCTTGGACAGATCTTCCATGATCAATAGTTTCTTGATCGAAGCAGGTTTTACGCCACTCATATTACGTCCCATATAAACATCCGTCAACACCAGCGTACCCGTGGCCTTGGACAGGTCTACATGCGATGCGATGACAGGCGGACGAGGGCGCGGCATGATCGGGCGCGGTTCATGGACCATAGCCTTCGCTTTCCAAAGCGTCTTCACGCCGCTCCCCTCCATCACGGTGACAATTTCCTCACCGCGCGCCGCGAGAAATTCATGTGTGGAGATCGGATACGGATCGCGGAATCCGTCGCCGGTGATGGCTCTAGCCTGTGAACGGTCGTCCGGACCGGACTGCAGGTTCAACAGCATCAGCTTTCCCGCGTGTTCCAGTTTGCCATGATAGCCGGAATCAACAAACACCACCTGCGCCGTGTCGGGAATCGGTTGGGCATCGATATAGACGCCACCCGGATGCATGTTGCCGTAGTAGACCATCACGCCCGTCCCGTCGGGATTCATGGTCCAGAGGTGATGAAACGAAATGGCGTCGCGGTTCACATACTCCCAGCGCGTGAACAGGACCCGGCCGTCCGGCAGAACCGCCGGCGTGTTCTCCGAGACATTGTTCGAGGAGAGTTGCCGAAGTCCGCTGCCGTCGGCATTGCAACGGAAGAGGACTGCCACAGGCGCGAGCCAGCACAGGACATAGCGTTTGCACCGCGATGAGCAGAAGACGATACCGCCATCGGGAAGATAGGTCGGCTCAACATCATCCCAGTCCCCAACTGTAATCTGGCGTAGGCCTGTCCCGTCAAGATTCATTTCGTACAGGTTGTAGTGGTGCGTACCACCTTTCCGGTAGGAGAAGAGCACGCGCTTCCCGTCATAGTGTATCTGCGGGTCACGGAACGCGCCTGAAGCATCCTCCAACAGTGTGCGAACCAAGCCGGTCTTCGGACTGTAGATCGCCATGCGCCCGCCGTCCGCCCCATGCAACCAGTAACTCGGGTCGCCACAATCATACCCGAAGTTCGCATAATAGTGTCTGGAGTAGTCGCGAGCGGGATGCCGCTCACAAAAAAGAATTTCGCTCATTTGTGACTCTGCGAGGACCAGCATCCGCGAGACTTCCTGTGTATTGGAAGACACGGCATCAATCGTTTTTGAAGCCGCCAGCTCCTCGGCACGTCCGACAATCACGCAGGCTGTGCAAACCAGCACGTAAATAATGTGATTCCATGCCTTCATTTTAATTTCCTTTTCATTCAATCTCGACCACCCATGAGGCAGAGGGGTCTCTATTGGTTTGGCTCCCCTACATGATGCGAAATCCAGACAGGTTCGGAGCGCAGGGGTTTAAAGGAGGTTAGTGGACAGCGTTGGCCTGGGGGCAAGGCTTCGAGCTCGGGTGTATGCTGGTAGTCGTAAACGGCTCCGCTCTTGACCGTACCGCACGTCTCAGCCGGATCGGAGACAAAGACAACGGCGTAGTGCACGGTCCCCGTTGGCGTCTGAGGATCTACGAGGGTCGAACGTTCCGTGCGACCAATAAGTGTCGTAGCATCCGGAGTGAAACGCGCCGTGGAGCCGCGATGGACTTCCGCGATCAACCCGATCATGCGCGCAGAGGACTCCCATGTCAGGCGGACACCGCCAGCGCTGTCATCTAACGACTTCACCAGCGGCAACGGCACCGGCAAGGACTGCGGGAGGATCTGGCGTGCCCGCCCCACGTTGATACCCATCTTTTCGGCGCCCGGCATATCTATGCGTGGCTTGGCCAGCATCTCTGCGCGTCCCGCCCGAATAATGGCGAGCATCTTCTGATAATGCGGATCATTTGTGGAGGTCATCGAGGTGACAGGCTTGCCCTCTACGGGCCACTGTGTCGGCCACACCTGTGTCGGGAACGCGTTGAGCTCCATCACAGCATGCGCATAACCGAAATTATAAAAAACGCCTCGCCGGGAAAAATTCTGATCCACCTTACGCGACCGACAGAGCGCAAGGCCATAGCCCCCCGCTTCCGTTTGCGACTGCGGCATAGGCGCACGCAAAATCGTGCTCATCTCGGGTCTATCAAAGTTGATCCAGTTATCGAAGCGTTTGAGCGTACCCTTTTCATCTGCATGGCACGTAACACAACCCGCCTCTCGCATAACCGCTTTCAAAGTAGCAAGAGTCTTGGGGTAGGCCGGCAATCGCGGTGGCGCTTGCGTATAATCCCAAGTCCCTGCATACATCGCGTTGGAATCCATCCAGGCGAAGACCAGTTCCTTTTCAGCGTGAGTGAGGAGGTTGGAATGCGTGGGGTTCATCAACATATTCGCGAGGATGGCCTTGCCGCTGCCGTGTTCGTAAGGACCGAAGACTTTGCAGGACCAGTAGGCTGTGCCGTTCATCCCGCAGATACCGCCAACCATGTCAGCGGTATGCATCCGTTCACGACGCGCGGTCAGATTTTCGTAAGAGATATTAAAGACTTCAGTCCAGCCTGCGGAGAGGTCAAGCCCCTTGGCAAGCCCCTTTACACCGCCATGACAACTGACGCACTTCGCGTCCCAGAGCGGCTGGATACGCGTCGCATAGTCCAACCATCCCGATCCCCAGGATTCAGGACTCAACTGCTTGGGTTTGCGATCCGTCAGGCGTTGCATGCCCATGGTCTTGGGTGCATACTCATGGCATCCCGAGCAACTGCGTGTCGCACCCGGAGCAGCCTGAATAAATGTCCGCATGCTACGCACCAATTTGTAGTCCTGATCCAGCAACTGGAAGTAGAGGGCGCGTCCGGAGGGCGCTTCGAAATAGACGGAGCCGTCCTCCTCCACGGGCACGATTCCGTGAAAGATCTTGGCGCTCCAGGCCAAAGCTGCAGAGATGGAGAACGTCTGGTTGAAACCATTGCTCCCGGCTGTGCCACTCACGCGCGAGGTTTCCTCCAGAACACGCAGCCACTTGATCGTTCCGCGTTTCACGTTCGGCATGGAGACATAGACGTCGTTGACAAAGAATGCACCGGTGGTCTTGGTACGATCTGTCATGTCGAGCGCGGTGCGCGGCAGCGGACGTGGCACCAACGGAATCGGATTGTGCAGATCAATGGTCGGATCGCTGTGGATGAGGACTTTCTTGCCTGATCGGTCGATCAGCATCAGCGCATTCAACGTGCTGATCCTTTGTCCTTTTTTCGTAGCGACGACAATCGAAGGGGCATCTTTTTCGTCAGGCTTACCACTGTAGAGGACAACATGCGCGTTAAGGGGCCAGGGGTCGCAGGAGTCACCACGGTCATGCGTCGGTTTGGTTGGTGATTCAAAGTTGATAATCGCTGCCGGATCATTTTTCCCGATACGCGTATCAATCATGGCAATGGTTCCGCGTGGCGGCGCATTGTGCGGTGCGAAGGTGGCAACCACGAGAGCATCATCACCCGGTACAGGTTTGGCTTGGAGGATCGCCTCGGGAAAAACCATGTTGTTAGCATAGAGCGCGGTTTCATTGCGCCCGTCTGGCAGGATAGTCCAAAGGCTTTGAATGACTAATGCATTGCGGTCGACATATTCCCAGCGGCCAAACAAAATACGTCCGTCCGGCAGTACGCACGGATCAAACTCCGTCACGTTGTTCACGGAGATGGTGTGGATGTCACTGCCATCGGGGTTCATCACATGCAAGATGGCCACACCATTGTTGGCACAGGGGACTAGGCCACTGTAGCGCGTTGAGGTGAAGACAATCCGGCCATCTGGCATATAGCAGGGTTTCACGTCGTGATGTCCGCCACCCTTACCCTTGTATGGATTCCCGTTGTTATCAAGGTTGGTGATCTGTCGCAAGCCTGACCCATCCACATTGATCTCGTAGATCGCAGAAGGTCCGTTAGGCTGGCCCTTAAAGCAAAAGAGTAGACGCTTTGCATCATAGGAAAGCGAGGGATCAAAATAGATGCCAGGACCGAGCGAATTCGTTGTGGTTGCATCAATGATGGCGCGAATGCGCTGTTTTTCCTGCGGCTCAGCAGGATTTTCCAAAACATAGATTCCGCCCCCGGGGCGCCACTGATAAAAGGTGTCATAGATGTGAAGCCCCTGATAATTGAAGCGCTTCGCAAAAAGGATGGGAGCTTTCAACAGATCGCGATCATCCACGTGTGCGCCAGGCGACCCCGATTCCCCATGGCAGGTCAGTACTAGGCCAACTGCAAGCGCAAGTTGACTAATCCTCATTTTGCTTATCATTTATATCCCCTAAGATTTTATTTTACTGACGTATTCAGCCACTCATCGGTACGAAACGGTACTGCAGGAAGGTCTTCTGTGTTGTAGAGATTGCAGGTCGGATTCGAATCCCAGCCGTACCGCACGGCAACAGGCTTGGGAACTGCAGGTGAGGACACCAGCACCGTATCCCCGTCAATCACGGCATCCGCCCAGACAAATTTTTTATCTGGACCGGCAACGGCGAAGCCAGTGAGCTTTTTGCCCTTGGCGACAAGTCCGCTCTTGGCATGATCAAAGGTCAGACGGATACCCTTTTCGCAAATTTCCATGGATTTATACCAGGGGCCGGACCACTCAATCTTCTTCCCATAGGTTATCGCAAGGGCGCTGAGCGCCAGACGGCGACCGACCTCCTGTTTGTTCTTCGGATGGATGTCGTTCGCATCACCAATGTCAATCGCCATGGCGACTCCGCAATTCGGCAAGGCTTTTGCGGTCATGGCTTGGGCTTCTCGGAGTTCAGCCCAGTCATTGTCACGCGGCACTTCACAGACGGGCTTGTAATTCGCAAGGGAGACAATATGGAATCCGAACTCCCCTCCTCCGAAGCGCGACCGCCAATCCTTGATCATGGCTGGGAGCAAGGTTCGATACTGATACCCCCTATCCGCGTTGGCCTCCCCCTGATACCAGATCACCCCTTTGATCGCAAATGGAAAAAGCGGGGCGATCATGCCATTATACAGCACGGTGCAGATGTTCGGGTTTCCCGCCAAGGCAGCTCCAGTGCTGGCACGTGGCGCGGTCGCTTGAATCCTCCATTGACCGGCAAGCGAAAGGGCGGAACCCGGCGCGCCTGCAGGATGGATGCATAGCTCCTCCGGTTTCCCAAGCATCCCGCCACCACCGATGTTCACGATACGCAGGGCCAGCACATTTTTTCCAGGTTTCATTGCCTGCGCTGGCACGCGGTAAGTTCGAGACTGATCAAAGTAATCCGCGGCCCCTACCTTGATGCCATTCAGCCATGTTGTGTCAACGTCGGCGATTATACCGAGGTTGAGGACAAGCTCCTTGCCAGCCCAGGACGCCGGCATCTCAAACGTGTGCTGGACCCAGACAACGCCTTCAAACTTAGAAAGTCCGCACGCGCTCCAACCGGCGGGCATCGTCACTGTCCTCCACGTTGAAACATCGGTCTCCGGTTTATACCACGCGTTCGCGGTACCAGGGTCTTTTGAGTGATACCACGCTTCCATGGCTGAGCGGAGCTGATCCGGTCCGGGTGAAGTCAGCACCTGATCCACGGGGTCAAGTCCAACCTTGAAATCAGGGAGAGGCTTCAGGGCCTCTCGACTAGTCCAGGCTTCGCAAACCGTACCACCCCAGGCTGACTGAATAAGACCAATCGGAACATTGAGTTCCCGGTGGAGTTCACGGCCGAAGAAAAATCCGGCAGCAGAAAATCCGCCCCAGCCCCCTTGCAACAAGGTTGTTGGCGTACACGGTTGCCACGCGCAGGAGAGGGCCTGTTCAGGCTTAAAGGCTATTTTATGCGGAACCATCAGCAACCGGATCAAAGGTAACTCCACACGGCTGATCTCATTGGAGACTTTGCACATCCCCATGCCCATCTCCATGTTCGATTGGCCGGAACAAAGCCATACATCACCAACCAGGACATCGTTACGGATGATGGAGCTCTTGCTCTTTGAAGATGAAACTAGAAGCTGACGCGGTTCGGTAGACGCTGGCATAGCATCAAGATAAACTTTCCATGAGCCATCGCACTCGGCAATGGCTTTCTTCTCCTGGCCCGCAAAGCTGATTGTCACCTGTTCACCTGGCTTACTCCAGCCCCAGACTGGCACCCGGACATCACGTTGCAGCACGGCATGATCTGTAAAGAGCGGATGGAGAAAGGGCCGGGATACCGAATCAGAGGATTGAACCTGGCTCTGTAGCGCCACGACAAAAAATCCCGCGAGGGCCAGAACAAAAAACTTTTTTGCGTTTTTCATTATTTGTATCTCTCTATTATTTGACTAAAGGGGCGGGGAGCTTGCCTTTGACTCTTTCGAGTTTCGGGGATGAGGCAATCTCGTGGCCATCGGCGAATATGCGTAACCCCTGCCCTCTCAGGTAGCGCTTCCCGGTACGATCCCAGAGGATTGTCAGCTCTCGGCCATGATACGAAACGCCATCCAGACAGAACCACTCCCATGTGTTATCCGGCAGCAAGGGGTTGACCTCGACCATGTCGTCGGCACGTGGACGCAAACCGACAAGCCCGCTGATGATTAAATCACAATAGGTCGAATGGTTGTAATCCTTGCCACGCTCCACGCCACCTTTGCCAGCATCCCAGGTATTGTTCTTCCATGTTTTAAGACGCGTGCGGGATATCCAGTCACCCGTGAGCGGATTTAAATTTTCATCAATCCAGGGAACGACCTTTCCGTCCTCGCGCGTCAGTTGATGTGACTGCGTATAGATTTTCAGGGTCTCAAAATAATCCTTTCTGGAAATGACCTCCTGCGGATAGTCATTGAGCACGTTGGCGAGTGCGGTCAGGGTAACTGCCGTGGCATAGGGCCAACTGGGTCCGTTCCACTGGCATTCGTGCCCCGTATAAGCGATTTTAAAACCCGGATGACGTTGCTCCGCCGTGGTCGGACCGAATGGCGCATAAAACCCCTTGGCATCCATCAGTTGCTTCCAGGCGACCTCATACCCTTTGCCTGGCTCGGGCAATTTAAAATACCACGGCGTGAAGCCATGTAATTCTCGGACCCCTGCAAGCTGCTTGTTCTCCCCTCTCGGGAGGACTTTAAAAAATTGCGCCTCTGAATCCCACAACAGGGTCTGCACACGCTCTTTGATCTCCTTAGCCTTGTCAGTGAATTTCTCAGCCAGTTCCTTACGGCCCGCCATCGTTGCAATTCGGGCAATGGCGACCGTATCACCATACTGATACGCATTGATGGTTGCGCGATACCCGCTACCGCCGATGGAGACTTCCATGCCGTCCCGGTCATCAATCTGATGGAACAGCTGTTCCTGCCCCCGATTTGTTGTCTCCCACTCCTTATAGTTTTTGACCAGATCGTCGAGCAGGCTGGTGAGCAGTTCTTGGTTGGGTGAAACCAAATGGCGCGCATAAAAGGCATCTGCGATCCAGAAACTATACTGACGCGGCTTCCCGCCATTTTTGAGCCAGAAACGCGAGTAATCGTCCAGGATACGCCTGTTGCGCAACCAACGACCCTCGTAATAATGGTGACCTGCCGGACAAGCGATCGTATTATGTTTTCGGGCCCAGGGGACAGAAGGCAAAAATTCTGTGACTACGAAACCGTCAGGTGTCTGCTTCACATGCTTGCGAAAGGTCCACCACCGAAAATAATAAGTCTGTTCAAACAAAGGATCCGGACACTCGAAGCGGGGCACATTTTCCACCAAAAAAGACCATGCCTGCGCATTGGGAATATTCGTGCAGAGCTCCGCATCATCCCTGTTAAAGCGGTCAACATACGCCTTGAAGGCATCAGGCTTGAGGACAAATGTTGAGCCAACGGCTTGCGTACCCAATCCAACAAAGAGCAAGCAGAGGATGGAAAGTAGGTTATTTTTCAAAGCGAATTCCAATTCCTTCGACATATGTCACATCGCGGCTGAAGAGAATCCAGTACTGGTTAAAGCCTTCGACCGTGACATCAATCAAGGCATCTCCCCCTACTTTGCGGGCTGCTTTATCAACCGCGCTACGCGTATTGTTTGATCCGCTAATCGGGATTATTCCAAACAGACGAATACAATTTGAAGTTGCACTGGTCCGCTCGAGCACCTTATATTTGCGTCCTTCCAACGGCGTTGAAGATGCCGCAATGCCCCCAGGCATTGTTGCGCAACCGTCAAGAAGAGAAACAACAACTCCAACAAGAGCCCATATAAATACTTTTTTATGAAGTTTAATCATACATTTCCAATCAATCAGCGTTTTGAAACCCCTAGCATCCCATAGAACTAAAAAAGTGTTACTCTTTATGCGTTCCCTTGTAACTCTACTAAGGTACGAGTGAACAAAAAGTAATCTTCAGTATATACGACCTTTCATCAGATTGTCCAACTGATTCCGCTGTGCGATGAACTGAAGGAAAGCCGATGCCCAGGGTGGCATAGTGGCAATTGACAGTAGCAGTTGGCAGTGAGACTCAGGTAACAAACGAACGAGTAACTTCTTAAATTAAGAGTTAAACGTTAAACTTTGAGAGTTAAAAGTTAAAACGCTGAACGCTCAACTCGTAACTTTGAAGTTATAGGTAAGACCACATCCGGTGGCTCATCCTGAGCTGCTAACAATGCTTGTTCCCCAGAGGTAAAATACGCATGAGATAATGGGTAGGTCTAATCTGTACTCATGTGATATGTTTTTATTCACGCAGAAGCATGCAGAAAATACAAGGCCTCAAAAAAAGAGGCGGGGGGCTGGCACGTTAATTTGTCCTACACACATTGTAACATTATGCTGACTGTCGCATTCCTGCAATTAGGTATACATTAATAACATTTAGTTTAGAAAGGAGTTTTTATGCATGCCATATTAGCAAATACCCTATGTTTTTTGTTTCACTGCCTGCCCCAGCCGGGAACGTGTGTTTGCGCTCGCTGTGGCCGTATAAGTCACTTATGGGTAGAAATACCGACTGGCGAAAGTCCCGATTTCGAATTTCGGGGAATGAGTAAGAAGGGAGAAATGATTTATACCGAGACTTCTCAAAAACGCTATACATGCTCGCGCTGTGGAGAGAGCTGTATTCAGACCAGCCGACAACATGTGCATCATTAGACGGCCTGTGACGACTATGACAAACCACGCATTAAGCAATAGCGCACGATATCGGCATTTGATTTTAGGTGAAGCCTGTCGAGTATGCGTTTACGGTAGGTGCTCACCGTCTTAACGCTCAAACACATGTCGGAAGCGATCGCCTTAACAGCATCCCCTTTCCCGAGACGCACGAGCACATCAAAAAGACGTCCCTTTATTTCAGGAGAAGCCCCAACCCCCTTATGAATATTCTGACTGCGTAGATTAATGACCAGTTTCTCTGCAAGCGAGGTCGGCAAATAACGGCCCCCTTCCAGCACCTTGCGAACAGCCGTTATTAGATCGTTTTCAGAGCACCCCTTGGATAAACACCCCATGCCACCAATCTCAAAGACCCGTACAGCGACCGCATCATCTGCAAAGCCCGTCAAAACCAGCACTGGCAAAGCGGGGCATCTCTTCAGAATAGATGGCAGTACTTCCAGTCCGCTAGGCCCCGGAAGTCCAATATCCAATATCACCATATTCCACGACCTTGTCTCCAATAAACGGAGAGCCTCTTCTCCGTCACCTGCTTCACCGATGAACAAGTCAGGAATCGAGGCCTTTATCATACGCGCCAACCCACTCCTTAGAATCGCATGGTCATCAACAATTATAACTGCCCTCATCTCAGTCCCCTCTTTACTTAAAAACATTATCAAACTGCCGTCTGGGATGGAAGCCTAAAGCAGGGCTGCTCGTGATTTGGAAGCTTTGTCTCACAACGGCGTCGAAGATGCCACAATGCCCTTTGCAAGCCTTTACTGACGGTCAACAAACACCTTTTTCACAGCCTCAAGATAGCCATATCCATAGAGATCGTCTGGCTGTAGATAGCTGGTTTCCGTCCATTCGTTCCAACTGTTAATCGTGATGAGGCGCTGTTGCTTAGGATGGGCGTCGATATAGTCGCGAGCCATCCGGAAGGCTTTCTCGACCGCCTCAGGGGTGTTGTTCTTCATGACACCCGGACGAAAGGTCTGGAAACGCGGATTGTTATCCCAACCCA
>Ga0247841_10009822_pt1 | contig 13247 bp, 5 predicted proteins | sample LaCruzMarch2015__2_FD_192410 | JGI IMG/M metagenome (GOLD analysis project Ga0247841, IMG submission 192410) | Freshwater microbial communities from meromictic Lake La Cruz, Castile-La Mancha, Spain - LaCruzMarch2015_18m | ecosystem: Environmental > Aquatic > Freshwater > Lake | place: Spain... | reverse complement strand
TGAGCCTGACGAAGGATGACTGCCATGGTTCGTCGAGCTCACCATGACATATATAACTATGATAAAATATGAAAACAGAATGCCCGATCGTCTAATGGTAGGACATCAGACTCTGAATCTGATTATCCTGGTTCGAGTCCAGGTTGGGCAACACTTCGACAGGTTTACAGTGAGTAGTTTGGCGAGCTCAAATTTCAACTAAGTACGAAGTTGCATATCTTCCCTTTCACGTAAATGAGTTTGTACTGTTTGCCGGAAATGTATTTGGTAAGCGCTTCGTCTTTGAGCACTGCGGCTTCAACATCATTTTCTTCCAATGAACCTGTAGGAAGGAGTACAACTCCGCGGAACTTACCCTGAATTTGTATGGGCAGCTTCACGACGGTGTTTTTTATTAAAACAGTTGTTTGGACGGGCCAGGAAGAAAGATGAATGGATGTTTTTTCGTTAAATACATCCCTCCAAATTTTTTCTGTGATGAAAGGAGCAAAAGGAGCAAGAATTTGGATAAACTTCTTCGCCTCTTCCCTGTTTAGGCCAACGACTAACGACTCGCGACTATCGACTGCTTTTTCATATGTATTCAAAAACTCCATCATCGCCGCGATTGCGGTATTAAACTTGGTTTGCGCAATATCATCCCCCACTTTTTGAATTGTTTTATTTAATTTATCGACTAATTCCGGATCCGACTTTTGATTTTTGATATTTGATTTTTGATTTATGTATAGATTCCACACTCTTTTTAAAAACCGATGTCCTCCCTGAAGAGCAGCTGTAGACCATGCAATCTCCATGTTGAAAGGCGCCATAAACATTTCGTACATACGTAATGTATCAGCTCCATAAGCGGCCACAACGTCATCAGGATTAATGGTGTTTCCAAACGATTTGCTCATTTTGCGATGATCTTCGGCCAATACCATTCCCACATTACGCAGTCGCAAAAACGGTTCCGGATAGTTGAGGAGTTTCAAATCATACAGCGCCTTTACCCAGAATCGCGCGTATAAAAGATGAAGTACTGCATGTTCGGCTCCCCCTAAATACCAATCAACCGGCGCCCACGGAGAATGTGCCATCGTCTGCATCCACTCTTCTTTTAAATTATTGAATTTGGAGCTTGAATTTGATTTGACATTTGACATTTGTAATTTGTCATTTTCGTTTTGCATCGCAAATCGAATAAAATACCAACAGCTTCCTGCCCAGTTGGGCATTGTGTCTGTTTCCCGTTTTGCTTTTCCTCCACACATCGGACATATTGTATTCACAAATTCTGGAATTGCGGAAAGCGGAGACTCACCCGTTTCTGTTGGTTCGTAAGACTTTGCATAAGGAAGTTCTAGGGGTAATTGACTCTCTAGAATAGGAAACCATCCTTTCATCATATTGTCATTCTGAACCTGCAAGGCAGGTGAAGAATCTAGCGAAGCGTGTTTTTGCGACGCATTCGCGTCTAGATCCTTCCCCGACATGGTCGGGTCAGGATGACTCAAGCCGCCTTGTCCATTTTTTGCGCACTGTTCGCAAAAAACCATTGGTATGGGCTCTCCCCAATAACGCTGACGTGAAAAAATCCAATCACGAAGATGATATGATATTGTTTTCTTTCCTTTATTTTGATCTTCTAAATCACGGATTATTGTTTCCCTCGCATCTGAGGAAGTTAAATTTGAATATTTATCTGAGTCTACAAGTATTCCGTCATTTTCAAACACTTTATTTTTTCCCGGCTTTTCTCCTTTTTGTGATACTACGACTGAAATAATATCCAATCCATACATTTTTGCAAAATCATAATCCCGCAGATCATGTGCCGGCACAACCATTACCGCCCCCGTCCCCACAGAACCCAAAACATAATCCCCCACCCACACGGGAATTTTTTTTCCGGTGAACGGGTGAAGAACATATTCGTTTGTAATTACGCCGGTTTTTTTCTTTGTCGTGTCTTCTCGGTCCATTGCAGATTTATTTTGAGATTTTTCAATATATTTCTTTACGTCCGCATTTTTCTCGGCAACTTCACAAGCAAAAGGATGCTCAGGAGCTACCACAACCGCCACCACGCCAAAAATCGTATCGATACGCGTTGTAAAACAAATTATATTATCGTTTTGATAGGTGGTGCGGACGGAGGGGCTCCCCGACACGCGCGGACTCTCGTTCTGCGAGGGAGCACTGTTGGGGAGGAGGGCCGCAGCGGAATCTATCGAAACGAGTTGAAAAGTAACATCAACACCATCTTTTTTTCCGATCCAATTTTTTTGCATCTCCAATATTCCTTTTGGCCAATCAAGAAGTTTAAGATCTTCCAATAGTCGCTCTGCATATGTGGTAATGCGGAATATCCATTGGGGTAGCTCTTTTTTTTCAATAACACTTCCGCACCGTTCGTGCGTGCCATTTGCTAATACTTCTTCTTCCGATAGTCCCGTTTTGCATTTCGGACAAAAATGAATCGGGGTATTTTTTTTGTATAAAAGGCCCATCTTGAAAAACTGAATGAAAAGCCACTGCGTCCATTTGTAATAAGATGGATCGGCTGTTGAAAGCTCCTTGTCCCAATCGTATGACAATCCCAGCATGTTCATCTGCTTTTTGAAGTTCGCAATATTGCCGGGTACCATATCTATAGGGTTTTTTTTAGCTTTGATTGCCGCATTTTCCGCCGGAAGACCAAATGCATCCCATCCCATCGGATGAAGCACATCTTTTCCCATCATTTTAAAGTAACGGGCCATGACGTCTGTGCCCGTATAAATACGAACGTGCCCAACATGAAGTCCAGCCGCCGAAGGATACGGAAACATAGAGAGACAGAATGCTTTTTGGTCGTTGGTCGTTGGTCGTTGGTCGTTGGTAATATATACCTGTTCTTTTTTCCACAACTCACGCATCTGAGCTTCAAATTCAGTTGGATTGTATATTTTTTTTTCTTCCATGTTTATTGTATGTCCCCCCGTCATTCTGACCCACCTCTGGTGGGGAAGAATCTAGGCGCGAAGCGCCGTGTTTCGCTCGTTTCACTCGCTAGATCCTTCGGCTCATCGCCTCAGGATGACACAGAAAATCGATTTTAACTAACTAAACTGTCTTAGCAAATTATACACCGTCTGCTTTGTTTTTTCTGTTACACGTACATCCACTGCTCCTTTATCGCGCAACCCATACCAGACATGCGCTCCCAAAGGTGCAAAAAGCACAGCGACGAGGGTAAGAAGATCTTCTTCTCCGTGAATATAGAGTTGCTTTGTGGCCCTTTTTTGCCCCATATTAAATAGTCTCTGCACCTCAATACAGGCGCTTTTTCGGATCGTCCCTTTTTCATTCTCCGCGTTGGAACGGTCTTTCTCTAATATTGATTCGAGAATCTCCTTGTTTAGGGCTTTTCGCTGTGTCAGACCATCAATGATGGAGATATGTGGGGTAATACCTCTTTTTTTAAACTCCCATGTCACTCTATCCCCTATTGTGCACTGATAATAATGGCCTTGTTTTATCATTTCATCCTTCATGTGTCCGATTTGTTGCTTTGAAAGTGCGGAAAATGACGATACCACATGGCCTAACGGTTTCCTTAATTCACCTCGTAATGATTCTGGCAGAATATGTTTTTCTTTGCTAAGGAGATAGGTATCATACCGTTTTCCTTCTTTATTCACTATACCTTGTCGGATATGTTCTGAGGATATTTTCTCGTTATTCTCGTCAAACGCAAAGGGTACGACTATTATAGAAAGTGGCTTCATAGCAAGCTCTTTGCGCCTTTTGTTTATCATTTCCGCCCCAAAAAGAGTATCTTTTGTCACGCAAATTGCATCAATAGTGGTGTCTGTGAGAGTTGGACCATAGACATCTTGGAGTTTAAAAAGAGAAAGAGAGGAATTAAACTGGACTACATTTTTTGCCCGAACTGGGTAGGATTGCAGGGAAAAATTATAAGCTTTGTGCCTTACGAGAGCCCTAATGGTAACTCCCACAGTGACTCGTTCTCCCTGAAGGATGCACTCTGCGAGGAGTTTTTTGTGTCCAAGATGCAGATGGTCAAATGTGCCGCCGCATACCACGTGATGAAAGTTCATAGATGATATGATACCAGATATGACAAAGTTATCATTCATTTTGTCATTCCCGCGAAGGCGGGAATCTAGCCCTCATCATCCCGACAGTTTATCCTGAGCTTGTCGAAGGACGAAGTCGAAGCATCCCTGCCTGCCGGCAGGCAGGTAGCGAAGCGTGATAAGATTCTTCGTATGTAAATTGAGTCACTCAGAATGACATAATTACTCTTTATCTTGTCACCGAATAGCTTTTCACGGCTTCAAGGAGTTTTTTCGCTTCCTCATTTTCTTCAAAATGTGTGCGTACCGGCTGTAATAGCTGATCGAGGTATTTAATAACCGCCGTTTTCAAGTCTTGCGGATGAATTTCTTTATTGGCAAATTTTATCTCAAGATCCTGAAATGAGTTTATAACGACGTTTCCTCCCCATTTTTCCGGCCGTTCAATAACGAAAGAGCTTATCCCGAGCCTCTCAAAGGACTCAAAAATAATATATTTACAATATTCCAACACCGGATTCTCTTTTGTATCTCCTTCTAAACAATACGCCTTATTTATTTTGCGTTGAATATCTTCTGTTGAATCGGTCATAAAAATCGCTGAGTCGGGATTTGATTTTGACATTTTATTTTCCACCGTTCTCGTTGTTCTATCACCGCTTGCAGATGGCGGTTTTCCCAGTCCCATGAGCATATGATGAGAGACAACAACAGGCTTAAAATATCCCAATTGCGCTCCAATTTCACGAGCTAACATATTTACCTTGCGTTGGTCCATCCCCAGTTGTGTAATTTTTGCTCCTAACTTAAAAATGTCGGCAATTTGCATACATGGATACATTATTTGCGCTGCTGTCAATTTCTCAGAAGAATCTTCTCGTCCCATAAATTCGGCAGTTCGTATAAAGCGGGCAAGTTTATTTGTCATGCCAACCCGAATGACAAGTTGCCAATAATCCGGGTCTTTTACCATATCCGATGCCCATACAAACTCAACATGCGACATATCCATCCCCGATGCCTTCCAAACTTCGATAAAATATTTTCCTATTGTTTTTATTTTCTCCAGGTCTCCGCCCATCTTATTATTTGTCAGAGCGTGCCAATCTGCAACTAACATTTTAAACTTCGTTCCCGCTTTGATCATTTTATTCACGTTTATCGCGCGGAGAAGTCCCTGTGCAATATGTATCTGTCCGGACGGCTCAAATCCGTCGTAGGCGATAAGCTCTTGCCCACTTTCAAGAAGTGTCTTTAACTCCTCTCCCCCGATTATTTCTTCTCCTACTTGGTTAATAAGATTTAGTCTGTCTTGTATGTCCATAATGAATTGATTATACAAAATAAATAGATAAATAAATACTTCCTGAAAAATTTTTCTGTGTCACCCCCGCACATTCGACAAGGTTTATGGTGAGCTAGCCGAACCGCTCAGTGCAAGCTCCGGCGGGGGTCCAGCCTCTGTCATGCTGAGCGAAGTCCTGAGTTTGTCGAAGGACGAAGTCGAAGCATCCCCGCCTGCTACGCAAAGATTTATAGCATTGCGGGCAGGTAGCGAAGCGTAACACGGCGCTTCGCGCCTAGATTCTTCCCCACCAGAGGTGGGTCAGAATGACGTTGGAAATCACGGGAATGACGATGTAGATTATATCTGATTAGGAAAATGGAGGTTTTTCTTTTACGAATCCTTCATGAGGATACAGAAAGGAGTGATTTGCCGAAAGCAATGTCCCCTTAGGATATTGGACAAGATTATCATAATGTTCGTACATAACCGAAAATGCCTGCATTGCCAAAAAAGTCCTCATTCCGCTTATTTCTGATGGCGGAACACCCAATTCTTGAAGTTCTGCCTCAAACCCAGTCATAACGACTGCCCACACATACTTATTTGGATTAGCTATACGGGGGAGATTGATTCTTGCACAGGGATAGATATTAAAGATTTTAGCAGCTTCCATGAAGGTCGATTATACCATATTAGCTACCCAACATCATTCTTCCATCCACAATATGAAGTCCTGAGCTGGAAACAAGAGTGGGATTAAGGTCTATTTCTTTTACCGTTGCATATGTATTCATGAGCATACCTAAGTTGTCTAAAATTCCGTAAAGATTTTCTTCATCCACAGGAGCAGACCCGCGGAACCCCTCAATTATTTTCTGCACTTTTGACGAGCGTATCTTTTTCATCATATATTCGAATGAAAAAGGATACATAAAACTCACCGTCGTATGTAAAAGTTCTGCATAAATCCCTCCCAATCCAAGAATAATGATGATGCCAAATTGATTGTCCCGCTTTGCCCCGATAATAAGTTCGTGCCCCTTCATCATTTTTTGCAGATAAACTTGCGTATCGTTTGTTACTTCACATAAATCTTGATATTCTGTCAATGCCTCTTTTTCATTTTGGATATTTACTCGCACTCCCTTTACCTCTGTTTTATGGGTAATTTTTTCTGAAGCAGTTTTCATTACAAGGGGAAATCCAATTTCCTGAGAAAGAGAAGAAACCTCTTCCGCAGAACCGGCTTTAATAAGGGAGACCGCGTTGATTCCTGCAGTCGCAAGAACCTGATTTGTTTCAAAAGGAGTTAGTACACTCTTTTTTGGAATGGTAATTCGTTTTGATTGTTCGATCTCTTTTTTTTCATTAACTGTTTTATGTTGAATATGATCTTGATAATGTATTATTTTTGCTAATGATGCCGGCAAGAAATCATAGGTATAAAAACTTGCTATTTTTTCTTTTTCAAACAAAGAGTGACTGTGTCCCACTGATTTCTCTCCCATAAATATGGGAAAAATCGGTTTTGAAAAAACGGACTGAGCTTCTGCAAGGGCTCTTGCTGTTTCTTCCACTTCTGTGTTTGCCTGGGGGGTGAGCATGACAACAATACCGCCTAAGTGTTTTTCCTGAATGGTTGCCGCAATTGCTTGACGATAGTGAAAGGCGCTTGCATCTCCCAAAAGATCGATGGGATTGTGAATGGTGACTTTTTCTCCTCCCATATTTTTTTTGATTACTTCCTTCACATCATCGGGTACAGTCACCAACTGGAGGCCATTTTTTATGAGCTCGTCCGTGAGTAATACCCCAATGCCTCCTGCATTTGAGAGAATGAGAATGTCTTTTGATGTTGGCTGCCTCCCAAAACTGAAAATCCGCAGAAGAGACATAAATTCAGAAAAATGTTCAACTCTTATTGCTCCGTACTGTTCAAACACGGTAGAATATATTACATCATCTCCCACCATGCTTCCTGTGTGAGAGCCTGCCGCTTTGGATCCTTCTATTGTTGAACCGGATTTTAAAATCACAACAGGTTTTATTTTTGTTGTTTCTTCCAATATTTTTTTAAACTCTTCTCCTCTCTTCACGTCTTCCAAATACATCGCAATTACCTGTGTATTCGGATCGTCCTTTAAAAAGGATAATAAATCACATTCATCCAAAACCGATTTGTTCCCCAGACTCATAAAATACGAGAATCCAAAATTTGCATGATCAACCAAATAATCAACCATGAGGCTCCCCATCGCTCCAGATTGAGATATTAATCCGATGTTTCCTTTGGGAGCGGGGTATTTTAAAAATGTGACATTTGTCTGGGAAATGGTACTTACAAATCCAATACAGTTTGGACCGAGAATCGTCATCCCATATTGTTTTGCTTTTGCGATTAAATTTTCTTCTTTGAGCGCCCCATCCATTCCCGCTTCTTTAAATCCTGCCGCATATAAAACGATATTGCGAACCCCGATTGTTTTTAGATCATCCAAGAGATGCATCGCAACATCGGCAGGAACTGCCAACACCACTAAATCTATCGGTTTTCCAATCTCTTTTATATCTTTATAAACTGGTCTATCAAATAACGTTTCGAATTTTGGATTAACAAAATATATTTCTCCTTTATATCCTTGCTTGATGAGATTTTCCGCCACGAGATACCCCACTTTTTTTGGATTTTCCGATACGCCAATAACAGCGACTGAAGACGGATTAAAAAAGACTTTAAGGTCCATTCTTCACTATACCATAATCGTTCTTTGTTTCACAAGTTTATGTTTGATGAAAAAGGTTTTTTTCGTAATAAAAGACCTGTGAGAGTTATTATTACCAATATGAGTACTCCAATAATTACATAGGATAATGATGAAAGTAAAACTGTTTTTGGAGAAACAGTTACGTTTAAATCAAATCGTTTGACGTTTCCTGCTAAATTCACCGACTGTTCTCCCTCAAAATTTTTATAGACAATCAATACTTTATGATCTCCCGTTTCTACATTTTGAAACTTGGCAATTCCATTTTTGTCTGTTATCGCTTCCTGGACTTTAGAGTGTATGGTGACTTTCGCTCCTTCTACGGGTATATTATTGATATCTACTACAACAACATTAACGTCATATCCTGTGTTTTGAGATGGAGGCATTAATCGTGATTCTTGTGTTTCTTTTTGTTCGTTTTTTGGTGGTTCAGTTTTTTCAAGTTCCTTAAGAGAAGTCACTTTTAGTTTGGATTTGGGGATAATTAATTGGTTAAAAGATATGAGTCCCTTTGTTTTTGCTGAGATTTCATTTGACCAAGTGCCCGTGGCACATCCGTTTCCCGCACGAATTTTAAAGAAATATGTGGTATTTGGAGAAAGAGATTTGACCAAAAATGTCATCTGTTCGGGGGAGTTTACATTCATGTCTAAAATACCGTAGGAATACTCTCCCGATTTCGTGCCATATTCCAAGACATACGTGCTGACGGGACTATCTGCGGGAGTAAAATACAACATAATACTTCCGCTATCCTGTGAGATCGCTCCGAAGAGCCAAGGAGCTTTTGCTCCAGGAGGCGAAGTGGTACAAAATGAGGAAGATGAAGAGTTACTACTTGATGAATTTGATGAACTAAAACTACTCGTCTGTCCGAAAAGACCAAAGACGGAAAATGTAGTTGTGGTACAAGTAACTGTTTTTGTAGAAATGTCCACTATACAGTCCGATAACTGGCTCCAACTGTTTCCATCCCAACGATAAATTTTAAAGGTTGATTCATCAAGACCAAAAATGTCATCTTCATCATAAGTAATTCGTACAGTTAATGCATTTCTAAAAGTAGAAACAGTTGTTACATTGTCCGTTAACGCCTTTAATTCATAAATATAATTTCCTGCAGTGGAATATCCTACGGGAATGGAAGTAACTGCCAAAATTGACTCAGTGTCTAGTTGATGTGCTTGAAAGTTAATGTCTTGATTAACAAAGGAATCGGAGGGAATTGTTAACGTTAATCCATTTGAGCTATTATCTTGCAAAATTAATGTTCCTCCAATATCTTTATTAATTTGAGCACTTGCAGTTGCTATTGCTTCAACTAATCCTACACAACCTGTAGTGGTGAAAATAGCATCCGTATCAATATTTTCATTTGTCGCCACATCTTTAGATCTCACTGCATAATGATATGTTGTGCAAGAAGAAAGACTAGGAAGCTCAACTGAATGATCAGTTACTCGTGTAAATGTATTAGTTTCAAGCGTTGTCGACCCGTAGTTGCTGGTGAGTCCATAATCCACTTTTGATGAGCAATTTTCATCGGTTTTCCATGTGATTATTGAGCTAGTGCTATTTGGAGCAGAGTGAAGAACAGAAACGATAGGTTTTGTTTTATCAATTTTTACTGTATTCATCGCTGTTTTTATAGGCTCACTATTTCCGACTGCATCAATCGAAAAATATTTTACTATATGCGTCCCTTCAGATGATATTAAAAAACTATTGCCTTGGGGAGAACTATTTGTGGGATCATTTCCGTCCGTTGTGTAATAGGTATCTGCACACCCTGTACCACCCACATCACCACACGCTAAGGTAACAGTTACAGGGGCGTTATACCATGAGGTATCTATCCCACTATCGGTAGTGATGGGTGCAGTGGTATCTACCGTTACTGTACCAGCTAAACTTTCTACTCCTTGATTACCTGCGGTATCAACGGCCTTCACAAAGAAGTTGTAAATACCTTCAGCTACAGAAGTGACAGCACTATTGATGGCGCTTGTACCAGTGACAATAGCAGTACCTGTAGTCCTCCAGATATAACTGGCGACACCGGATACCGCATCGGTGGCAGTTGTCCAACTCCAGGTTTGAGATGTGGAGTTGGTGGGGGTTGTTGTTGAAGGAGCACCGGGAGTGGAAGGAGCGGTTACATCAACAATAAATGCCACTGCGCCGGAGTGTGCGAGGGCAAAAGCACTGGTGGCATCGGAATTGTCAATAGCCATTACGCGCCAATAATAACTTCCGTCCGTAAGAATTTGACCAACGGAATAGGTGATCAAGCCCTGAGTAAGTAAGCCAGAAGTATAATCAATAACGGGTGAACTAAAATCTGAGTTGTCATCGATTTGAATTTGATATTTTATCGTGTCTGCAGCATCGGGATCCGTGAGAGAAAAAACCATCTGCGGCTGGTTGTTTGTGGTATACCCTCCATCAACAGTTCCAACCATCACGAGGCTTGAAGGATTATTTGGGGTTTGATTAAAATTCCAACCGGTATTGTTGCCTAGACTGGTCAAATTTTTCCCAACAGTAAGAATGTTTGTAGCATTAATATTATTGGAGTCGTGAACCGCTAAATATTCTACATCTCTAGTCGATTGAGGATCTATTCGAAATTGAGTAGTATGGAGGGATGATTGCAAAGTCAATAAATTTCCGGCAGTTCCTTTTAGTGTCATCGCTCCTGTAATTGTTTGCAATTTTGAAACATCACCCGGAAAAGTTAGAGTAGCCGGAGAAGTGACAGTTTTGGTTAAATTATTAAAAATAGTTGAACCTTGAATTTCCTGATTAGTGCCATTAAGAACAACTTCTCCTCCATTAGCATCAAAAGTCCCACCAATATTGATAAAATTTCCAGCAACATTAAGGGTAGCCGGAGCGGTAAAAGTGCCTGAAGATACAGAGTAATTACCAACAACGGATATTAGAGGCACTGTTGTAGTTGCGTTTGCCAAAGCAGCGATTTCGTTAGTTGTAAGTATCCGATTATATATTCTAATATCATCAATATACCCAACATAGAACCCCATGCTATCACCACCATTTGAGCCAATATGCCATCGGTCTGGACCAGTATCCATCGTCCCTACTGAATCTGGAGTCCCCTCTTCTATCCCGTTTATATACAATTTTGCTTGTCCACCATTTTGAGCTGTAGCACAAATATGATACCAGTTGTCTGCCTGAACGGTAGTCGTACTTATTACACTTATTCTTGAACCATCCCAAGAGCGATATTCAAAGTTACTTCCACTTGTTATTCTCAGTTGGTCCTGATACATTGCCGTTGGCATGCCGTTTGAACGCATAATAATACTAGTACTTGTAACGTCATTGGGCCTAACCCAAGCACATAATGTGTAGATGCTAGGATCTGTTGTATCGCTTGCAATTACTTGCTCATTTGTTCCTCCAAAGTTTAATGAATAATTATTTGTAAATATTGTAGAAGCTTTAATAGAAGAATCCCAATCGCCTTCCTCCATATTTTGCAGTGTTCCGCTTTTACCGTTTCCGGAACTATCTACCGCAGTAATACCAGTCCCGTCATCGAACTTCCAATATCGATAAGTATCCGTCGGAATAGGATTTGTAGGTCTAATAGTATCTGTAGAATCTATCATGTCAATTGTTAAATTTTGATAATTCCAATTTTTTATTTGATAACTGTCAGCAAATCCATCCCCATCACCTTTATACTCTACTGTGGAACCAGCATCTAAAGTCGGCGTAGTTGGCATTTCTGAACCGACAAGTCTTAACGTAGCCCCATTTTGTACGGTAAAAGTAGAACCGCAGGTAATTGTTTTCCCATTAAGAAAAAATGTTCCAGAAGAGACCGTACATGTTTGTCCTGATGTAGTTAAATTTGTCGCCAACGACACTACCGAGCTTGTTTTTGATATTGTAAAAGGCGAAGAAAACGTACCTGAACTTTGAGTAATTGTTTTATCAACTGCTCCGTTAAAGACAATAGGTAAATTAGCTCCTCCAAGCGTTCCCCCCGTTTGTGAAAAATTCCCAGATACATTGATAAACATAGAAGATCCAGGATTAGAAATTGTCCCACTAGAAATAGTAAAATCTCCTGTACTAAATCCTTGAGACAAAGTTAAAGTGGAAGCTGCATTTTTAACAAAAGCGGAATATGTAGTGGTCTTAGGATTATCATATGTTTGAGTTCCAGAAGTACCAGTTATTGTCAATATACCCAATGTAGCAGGAAAGGTCGATTCGGCATTTATCGAAGTATTCCCAAAGACACTATAGTTTAAACCAGCTCCATATGTAACTGTAGCCCCAGAACTATTTGTAAAATGCCCGTTTATTGTCAATGTAGTCAGCGAAGAAATGTCAAAAGTTCCGTTGTTTGTAAATGTACCCGTACTAGCCGGGTTGAGGTCTATGGTTAAAACTCCAGTTCCGGCGGTAATAGCACCATTATTAATTAAATTATATGGTTTGTCCGAACGTCCACTATTGTTCTTTAGTGTCACAGTTGCAGAGTTTCCTAATGGGATCGTTGTTCCGGAATTTATTGTCAGAGTTGTAAGATTAAAGTCACTGCTATAGCTCCTATTTATTGTAACCGGTGTGTTGAAAACTACTCCAGAAGCATCAATAGTTGCATTTGCTGTTAGCGCACCATTAAGGTTTAAGTTTATATTACTTGCCGGAAAAGTAGAACCGCTATTTATGATAAATCCTCCTGCTACGTTAAAAGTAGATCCTGCAGCCGGCGTAAATATTGCTCCAGCGCTATTTGTAAATGTTCCATTGATAGTAAAAGTATTTGCATTAATAGTTGTGATGGTTCCATTATTTGTAAAATCAAAAGTAGATAAGCTTGCCAGTGTAGTGGATGTAATTGTTTTTCCTGAACTATTTGTAAAATGCCCGTTTATTGTCAATGTAGTCAGCGAAGAAATGTCAAAAGTTCCGTTGTTTGTAAATGTACCCGTACTAGCCGGGTTGAGGTTTATGGTTAAAACTCCAGTTCCGGCGGTAATAGCACCATTATTAATTAAATTATATGGTTTGTCCGAACGTCCACTATTGTTCTTTAGTGTCACAGTTGCAGAGTTTCCTAATGGGATCGTTGTTCCG
>Ga0247841_10009821_pt1 | contig 13247 bp, 13 predicted proteins | sample LaCruzMarch2015__2_FD_192410 | JGI IMG/M metagenome (GOLD analysis project Ga0247841, IMG submission 192410) | Freshwater microbial communities from meromictic Lake La Cruz, Castile-La Mancha, Spain - LaCruzMarch2015_18m | ecosystem: Environmental > Aquatic > Freshwater > Lake | place: Spain... | reverse complement strand
ATCCGGGTCCAGTACGAGGAGGGGGGCTCGAAGCCGATGGTGGAGCGGGCCCACCGGGAGGTGGAGCGGATCCTGAGGGAACACCAGGTGCCGCCCTTGCCGGGGAAAGTGGAAGAAGAGCTCCTGAAAGTCATTGAAGAAGTCGATCGGAGGAACCGGAACTAAGATGCCAGAAGAGAAGAACAGCAGCAATCTACCGATAAGCGGCAGCAGTGAGACAACCAGCCAAACCCCTTTTGATGTGCGCTTCCTCTACCTCAGCCAGGCTGATGTGGTGCAGGCCGGGCTGACCATGAAGATGGCCATCGAGGCGATGGAGGATGCCCTCTCCCTCTTCAGCGAAGGGAAGACGATCATGCCCTACAAGACCGTCCTCGACCTGGACGAGCGCAAGCGGGGGCGGATCAACGCCATGATCGCCTACGTCGGCGGGGAGTACGAGGTGGCTGGCATCAAGTGGATCGGCGGCTTCCCCCCCAACGTCGACAAGGGATGGCCACGGGCTACCGCCCTCTTGATCCTCAACGATTCCTGGAACGGCTTCCCTTTGGCCCTGATGGACTCTACCCTGATCAGCGCAGTGCGCACTGGGGCGGTGACCGGGGTGGGGGCCAAGTACCTGGCCCGTTCCGACTCTCATTCTGTGGCCATGATCGGGGCCGGGGTGCAGGCGCGCACCCAGTTGGAGGCGCTGGTGACGGTGCTGCACGAGCTGGAGACGGTGAGGGTCTACGATCCCCGCCTGGAGAGGGCGGAGGCCTACGCCCTGGAGATGTCCGCCAAGTTCGGACTGCAGGTGAAAGCGGTAGGGAGCGCCGAGGAGGCTTGCCGGGGGGCTGACATCATCGTCACGGTGACGGTGGCCGATGAGCCGATCGTCAAAGAGGCCTGGTTCAAGGAAGGCGCCTTCTTCGCCGCCGTCGGCTCTTACCGCGAGGAGGAGGACGAGCTGGTGTTGGGGGCCGACAAGGTGGTCCTGGATGGGATCGACCACGTTCTGCACCGGGAGACCCCCATCGTCGCCCAGTTGGTCCTTTCCGGCCGGATGAAGCGGGAGCAGATCTACGCCGAGATGGGTGAGATCGTCCTGGGGCAGAAGCCGGGACGGGAGAATGCCAAGGAACGCATCTTCTACTCGCCGATCGGGATGGCCGTGGATGACATTGTCCTGGCCAAGCAGGTCTACGACCTGGCCAAGGCCAGGGGCGTGGGGCAGATGCTGTCGTTGATGGGAAATCCATAATAAAGCAGAAAGAAGGAGGCATTACAGTGGCAAACGAACAAGAAATCTTGCGTCAGATGAAGGTGGCGATTGAGGGCTTTGACCCTGACGCCGCCGCGGCGGCGGCCAAAGAGGCTGTCGCTGCCGGGATCGACCCGGCGCGGGCGGTAGAGGAAGGCTTCTCTCCGGCGATCCGCGAGCTGGGGGACAAGTTCGACCGCATGGAGGTCTTCCTGCCCGAGCTGGTGATGGCTGCTGGAGCGATGAAGGCCGGGGTCAACGTCTTTGAGGAAGCGATGCGGAAGGCCGGCGGCAGCTTGGCCAATAAAGGTGTGGTCGTGTTGGGGACAGTGGAAGGGGACATCCACGACATCGGCAAGACCATCGTTGGGGCGATGCTCTCCTCGGCCGGGTACAAGGTCGTTGACCTGGGAGTGGAGATCTCCGTTCCCCGCTTCCTGGATGCAGCGGAAGAGGCCAGGGCTGACATCATCGCTGCCTCGGCCCTGCTCTCCACCACCATGCTGCGCCAGAAGGACCTGGTTGAGTTTCTCACCACCCGCGGCAAGAAGGAGAAATACATCGTCATCGTCGGCGGGGCGCCGGTAACCCAGGAATGGGCCGACAAGATCGGGGCGGACGCCTATGCCCGCGACGCGCAGCAGGCCATCAAGGTGCTGGACGGCTTGATGGCGGCAAAGAGAGGCACGATTCACTAATCCTGCTGTCTCACAAAAAAGGTCAAAGGAGAAGCAACGCGATGGATATAATTGAAGTCTTGAAGCGGGCGGAAATGGGTCCGCTGGTACTTGCCGAAGAGTACATGATGAAACTCTACCGTCAGGCAAAGGAGCTGGTAAAAGATTACGGGATTAAGTTCGACTTGGACCATCTGGTCAACTGTGATGACCGCATAGCGGATAACCTATTTCTGGCAGGAAAGGAATTGTTCCTGAGGATGGGAATCCACTCGGCCACAAGCCGCCGGGTGATTCAGTTCACGTCCCAGGAGATCGAGGAGTGCCTTAAGTCGGCTCCCTCAGAAGTCATCGTCGGTGCGGGCAAAGAAGTCAAGATTGTGCGCCATCGACAGGTTGAGGATCCAGCCTTCCCCACGATCTTCTCCGGCCCATACAACGTCAACACCAGTGAGGACACCCTCATCCCGATGAACATCACCTTTGCGCGGGAGAAACTGATCGATGTCCTCTTCCTTCCTGGCTATCTGAACACGATGGATGGAATTCTGGTTCGCCCAGGTTCCGGTCTCTCCGCCCGAACGGCCATGATCTATGGAAGGTATTCCCGTGATGCTGTGTCACGCGCCGGACGTCCAGATATGCCCATTGCTGGCTTCGCTCACATGGCTCTCAACGAGATGGCCTGTGAAAACGAAGAATGGGGTTTGCGAAAAACCGATCCCCATCTGGCCATCTTCCCTGATGAGCTGCAAGTCGACGATGTTTCATTGAATATGCTCTCATACTATACTGCCATTGGTTGCCCGATTTATGCGGTTTTTGTGCCGTTGATCGGCGGATATGCCGGAGGTCCGGAAGGTACTGCAGTCGTCGCAGTGGCAGAGCGGATGGCAGCTTCCATGATCGGAGGTGAAATCCTCCACATGGGGCCGAACCATGTCACCTTCAAGTCCCAAACCAACCACCACTCCCTTTGGATGGCATCAATCACCAACCAGGCTATTGCCCGCAACACACATCTGATCCCAACAACCAGCATGACCATCGCCGGAAGGCCCGGATCAGTGCAGTATCCGCTGGAATTTGCTGCTTTGGTAACGACAGCCGTGGTGAGCGGTTCCAACATTACTGGTCCCCGTCCTGCCCAACCTCTGGGTTTCAACCATAACAGCGGGCTGATGGGGCGCCTCTTCGCCGAAATCGGCCGGGCAGCGACCAAACTTACTCGTGAACAAGCCAACGTGCTTGTGAAAAGCCTTCATGAGATCTACAAGGATAAGTTGGATTATGCAGTAGCCCCCAAGGGAAAATCCTTCAACGAACTCTACGATATGCAGACACTGAAACCGACTCCCGAACATCAGTCTCATTATGATGACGCCAAAGAGAAACTAATCTCGCTCGGGCTGCCACTGGAAGCGTAACCATTCTCTTTCTCTTCCCACACAGAAGGCCCTGCTACCCGCAGGGCCTTCCTCTTTTTAGATGTATCGGATGAGGGTGGATTACCCGATAAAGACTTTCCTTACGCGAGGGCTGCTGAGCAAACTCTCGACGATCAGCGCATAAATAAAGGACATTGGGATCTCCTTCAGGAAAATCATCCACCAGATCGCGACGGGGTATCGGAGAAAGACGACATTCATCCAATAGCCCAGGGTTGGCCAAAGGACCAGGAAACAGAGCGTCGGCGTGAAGAGCATTCGAAGCCTCGAGGAAACGATCCCACAAAGGAAGATGTAGGGACCGTACCACAGGATTGGAGAGAAGGGATGGCCGAATTGAGGGATGGTTACCAGTGACCCCAGAACTCCCGCAACAAAACCAGGAACGGGACCGAAGAGGTAAGCGATGGTTAATAGCGGCAAGCTTGTCAAATCCAGCTTGGCTTGAGGGCCGATTGGGATCATTAGTAGGCCGAGTACATTGCCCAAAGCAGCCATTGCAGCGATCGCGAAAAGCACTCGAGGGTTGGCCAGATTGTGAAAACCCCAAAAGTCTTTTCGAGGCATGGAAAACTGTGGCTGATACCAAGCTGGTTTCTTCCTGTTCTGTGTTGGATCCACTGTGCTCATTTCCATCGACTGTTCCTTTCCTTTTCCTTAGTATTGTTCCACTCTGCATAAAGAATGCAAAAAAAACTGCCTTCTCCTTCGTGCTGTTTTCGTGAGCCTCCATTCATGGGCTGGCTCGCCGACGTATGAATGAGAACTTTAGGAAGCCGGATCGAAAATGGCTGCCAGAGAAAAATACTGGTTTATTCTTTTCATTGAATCCCAGGGAATGCATGTGAAGAAGTGGAATCCCTGCCTCGATCTCAAGCAGCTCATTCACTTTCTGATCCCCTAGAACCGCATCAACTTCTGTCCGAACATATTCGATCTTTTCCTCACAGCACTCTTCAAGAAACTGAAAGATCGAACCGGGCAAGGCGTTTTCCTCACAGGGATGAAGGATCAGATGCCCCGGTACGTAATCGACACCAAATACGAGAGGGATTCCATCCGCTCTCCAGATCTTCTCGAAACGCAGCAATTCCTCCCACGGACCCACCTCCAACAGCTGCTGTACCTGTGGATTCAGCATCCGTTTCTGGGTGAGGAGGGTTCTTGTCGCCCAGAAGCCGCAATCCTGCAAGATGTCAGATACTTCTTTGGCAACATCGAAGAAGGTTGAAAGACCGAGAGCTTGTCGGAGGATAAGAGTCCCGACTCCTTTCTTTCTAGAAATCAGGCCCTCCTCCTCCAATGAAGTCAGAGCAGTACGAATGGTGTTTCGGGACACTTGGAACTCGATCGCCAGTACCGCTTCCGGTGGAAGATGGTTTAAATTGCTGAACCTGCCTGTTTTTATCTCCTGTAGAAGCCTATCCCGAACCTGGTGGGCTAAGGAATCTGAATTCATCTCTCTAAGGAAGACCATTCGCCATTGTCCAATCTTCGTCCATTATAAGGCTGCTGAATGCTTAGAAGATACAGGATCGGTGAGAGAACGTACATTCCCCCCTCCTGACCAAGTAGGCTCCGAGAGAAACAGGACGAGCAGGCGTCCTTTTGGTTTGGAAACGGTTAGGGTAGGCATGCAAGCCTGGCGCTGGACAAGGGGGTCAACTTATCAGGGTTAGCTTCTCCTGATGGAAGGGGCGGCGGGTAGAGGGGGATGCGGCGAAACCAGCCGCGCAGCCGCACCGTTCGGTTGGGATCGGAGAGGGCGACAGCAGTCAACTGAAAGCTGCCGGTAAGGGTCTGATCATTCCCCACCAACTCAATACTCAATTCCCCCCCCAGCGCCCCAAAGTCTTCCCCTTGAGTGTGAAAAAGAGCGGTCACTTCGCCGGCGCGGGGGCGACCCGGTTTGTCTGCAAAGGGACTTAGGCGAATAACACCGGAGATCAAATCCTTGGGAAAGTAGATGGTCAATCCATCCTCCGGTGCGTCTCCGCCACCACGCAGGAGGATTCCCAGCCAGGGGATCAGGTAGATCCGGCGCAGACCTGTTGGCGTGGCAGGCTCCTCGTCTCGCCCGCTCACCTCCAACGAGATACCCTCCCCAACAGCGCTGAAGAAGAAGGTGCCGGCTTCGGGCGCTGCACTCTGGCTGGTGGAAGAGGAACCTACGGGAAACGAGCAGGAGGTCAGAAGACACACCAGAAGGCTGATACTGAGGAGGCAAAGCTTGCGGTTCCCGTTCATGGGGATAGTAGACACCAGATCCTCCATCCCCTCAAGCCGATCGTGCTGCTCACCCCTTCCTGTGTCGGGTGTCGTACTTGCGGTGCTATTATGAAAGCACCCGGATCGATCCTTGGGCAAGGAGAATGCAAAGATGCTGCAGGACGAAGAAGTCATTCAAGAAATGATGAACAAGGGGGTAAACAATATCCTCCCCTCGCCGCAAACGCGCAGACTGGTGGACCGCAGGCTGGTCTGGCCCGCCGTCGACGAGGAAATCTCCGGGGGATTCCGCCTCCGTGATTTGGATTGGTCCAACCCCAGGGAGATCGAAGAAGTCGCCCGCCTGAACCGCGAAGCCTTCCCCGAGCTCTTCGGCAGTGTCTATGAAGACATCCTTTTCCCCAGCCGCTGGCCGCGCTGGGCTGAACACTGGCGCGTCTACCGGGTTACTGAAGGGGAACGGCAAGCCGCCACTTGCTTCCTCACCCCCAGTGTTCAAAACATGGACGTAGAGTTGTCGGTACTGGTTACCGACCCGGACTTTCGCGGCCGCGGGCTCGCCCGTCAGTTCACCCGCGCCATGGACCGGCTGATCGGCAAGAGCGGGGCGGAATACGCCACGGTCTTTTGCGTTACCTTTCATATCGCCACGCAGAAGATTATCGAGGAGCTAGGTTTCGAGCGCATCGGCGAGATGCATGGATATGTACTGGCCAATGCCGGCCTGGGCCGCTACGCCCGCGTCACTGATGTGCTGTATATCAAGATGTACAACGAAGCCTGGACGCTCTGCCCCAGCGAGGAAAGGTTGACTAAACCCAGTTAACCGGCCTGTCTCTAAAATGGAGAGTGGAAGGAAAGGAAGCGCACCTGTGAATTCCGCAACGCGTAAACGGTTCCTTATCATTTCAAGTGGGTTGCCTACAGCCAGCTGGAAGAAAAAACATGCTGCCGCAGGCTGTTCAGTCCAACTTCCCTGTAATCATGGCGATATGATGATAGTTTTGTAGAGTCCTGTCGGCCCTGGGACTGCCCACCCTAGTGCGGCATTATTGGGTGTTGCGCTCATCCTGGGACCACCGATGGTCCCAGGGCCGGGTTCGTTCTCAGAGACCTTGCTGCAAGCAGACTGCTTTCCCCACTCATTTTGAGCAAGAAACAGTGAATTCAATAAATAAATCTGTCCCCTTTATGCCGTGTTATCATGGAAACAAGTAGATCAACTAAGAAAGGTGGATTGCGTGGAAATGCTGCAGGACGAAGAAGTCATTCAAGAAATGATGAACAAGGGGGTAAACAATATCCTCCCCTCGCCGCAAACGCGCAGGCTGGTGGACCGCAGGCTGGTCTGGCCCGCCGTCGACGAGGAAATCTCCGGGGGATTCCGCCTCCGTGACTTGGACTGGGCCAGCCCCAGGGAGGTCGAAGAAGTCGCACGCCTACACCGCGAAGCCTTCCCGGAACTCTTCGGCAGTGTCTATGAAGACATCCTTTTTCCCAGTCGCTGGCCGCGTTGGGCCGAGCAATGGCGCATCTACAGGATCACCGAAGGGGAACAGCAGGCAGCTACTTGTTTCCTCACTCCCAGCGTACAAAACATGGCTGTGGAGTTGTCGGTGTTGATCACTGATCCGGCCTTTCGCGGCCGCGGCATCGCCCGCCAGTTCACCCGCGCTATGGACCGGCTGATCAGTGAGAGCGGGGCTGAATACGGCACGGTCCTTTGCGCTACCTTTCATATCGCTACGCAAAAGATTATCGAAGAGCTGGGCTTCGAGCGCATCGGCGAGATGCATGGGTACGTGCTGGCCAATACCGGACTGGGACGCTACGCCCGGGACAATGTGGTGATGTATGCCAAGATGTACAACGAAGCCTGGACGCTCTGCCCCAGCGAGGAACGCCTGACTAAGCCCGGTTGACCGGCCTCTCTCCAAAATCGAAAGTGGAAGGAAAGGAAGCGCGCCTGTGGAACACAAAGCGGTAAATGCCCTCTTCCTGGGGCCCAAGTCAGAGAACTACCCCGTCTTCAAACAGATGCTCGGCTACATGATGGACGATTACGCCGAGTGGCGGCGCGGCTTCCACCCGGATGATCCGCTGGTGATTACCCCCTCGGACCAGGAGGAGGAAAGTTTCCAGGCGACCGTGCGGGAGATGCGCCAGGTTTTGGTAGAGCTGGCTGGCTTGCTGCAACTGACCTCGGTGCCTTGGTTCTCCCCTCGCTACCTGGGGCACATGGCTGCAGATACCTTGATGGCCGCCAACCTCGGTTATATGCTGGCTCTCCTCTACAACCAGAACAATGTCGCCTACGAGGGATCGCCTGGCACCACCGGCCTGGAGCTGGAAACAGGCCGCCAGCTGGCGGCGATGATGGGGTACGACCCCGCTCAATCCTGGGGGCACCTCACTGCTGGAGGGACGATCGCCAACTACGAGGGGATGTGGCTGGCGCGAAATCTGAAGTCGATCCCCCACGCTTTGCGCCGGACCGTTCCCGAGCTGGTCGCCAACTTGGATGACTGGGCGCTTTGGAACCTTTCTCCGGCAAACATCCTGGATTTACTGGAGCAAGCCAAACAGATGGGATCCTTCGAGCAGGTGCGCGCGCATTCGGTACGCGGCCAAGGGATCCCGGCAGGCGGGCTGGGTAAGGTGCTGGTTCCGCAGAGCAAGCACTATTCGTGGGTGAAAGCGATGGATTTGCTCGGCCTGGGCCAGGAGCACCTCATTCAGATACCAGTGCAGGACGACTACCGCATGGACTTTGAAGCGTTGCGAGTGACACTGGAGGCTCTATTGGAATCCCACACTCCCGTCTTGGCGGTGGTGGCGGTAGTGGGAACCACTGAGGAGGGTGCGGTAGATGGCGTTCACCGCATCGCCGACCTCCGCGACGAGTTCGCCCAGCGGGGCCTCTCCTTTTGGCTACACATCGACGCAGCCTATGGCGGTTATGTGCGCAGCGCTTTCCTCAACGCGCAGGGGACCTTCATGGATCTCCCCCAAATGCGGGAAGAGCTGGAGGAGTCTCTTTCTGGCTGGCCTTCGGACCATATCTACCAAGCCTACCAGGCCATCTCCCGCTCCGACTCCATCACTGTTGATCCACACAAGCTGGGCTACATCCCCTACCCGGCCGGCGCCTTCCTGGCTCGCGACCGTCGTGTGGTTGAGCTGATCTCTTATTTCGCCGCCTATGTCTTCGAGGAAGCGGATGAAAATCCCCAGTTGCTGGGGAGCTACATCCTGGAAGGATCCAAGCCCGGGGCGGCAGCAGCGGCCGTCTGGGTCGCCCACCGCCTGGTGCCGCTGCACTGGGGCGGCTACGGCCGGCTGATCGGCTCCTCCATCGGCGGCGCCCGGCAGTTTTATCGCTCACTGTTAGAGCACCCCCTTTTCTCCGCCAACGGGCGCAACTACCTGGCTTTGCCCCTGGCTGAGCCTGATCTGAATGTCGTCGTTTACGCCTTCAACGAGCAGGGCAACACCGACCTCGAGGTGATGAACGCGCTCAACCAGCGCATCTGCGAACACGGCTTCCGTCCCTCTGGCCCCCTCTTGTCCAGCGATTTTATCCTCTCCAAGACTTCCCTGGAGCAGAAGGAGTACCTGGACACACCGCTGGCCTTCTTGCGCCGTTTCGGCATTCCCGAGGAGGAATGGCGCCGGGTCGGTAGCGTCTTCGTATTGCGTTCCTGCGTGGTCACCCCTTTCCTGGCTCGCGGCGCCACCTTCGAGACCTACTGGGGAACCTTCCGCCAAAGCATGACCAAGGCATTGGAAACGTTGTAGGAAGGGAAGGGGATCTGGTGACCGCCCCCTCATCACGCACGCGAAGCGCTGAACCGTGTTCAGACGGCATGATATACTTACCCCAAAGAAGACATGGATAAGGAGAAACATTTGATGAAACGTGTAGTAGTAGTATTTCTGTTGGTTCTATCCATCGTGGCCGGCTTGGGCGCCTGCGCTCAACCCTCCACCCCTACTGCGACCCCTACCCCAACCCAAAGCACCCCCACCCCGAGCTCCCCTGCCCCAACCCCGAGCTCTCCCTCCCCAACCCCCAGCACCGCCATGCCAACTCCCAGCACCTTGCCTGCCAAGGTCGTCACCATTGGTACCGCCCCCGAATACCCGCCCATGGAGTACATCGACGATGCCGGGGCGATGGTCGGTTTCGATATCGACCTGGTCAACGAGCTGGGTAAGATTGCCGGTTACCAGATGAAGTGGGAGAAGGTAGCCTGGGACGGCATCTTCGCCTCCCTGAAAGCCAACAAGGTGGACCTCATCGCCTCTGCCGTGACCATTACCAACGAGCGCGCCAACGAGATGGATTTCGTCGGCCCATACCTGGAATCCGGCCAGGGTATCGTTATCAAGAAGACCACTACCTCCATCAAGGGCCCGGCGGATCTGAAGGGCAAGAAGGTCGGCGTGCAAAAGGGCACTACCGGTGATGAAGCCGCCACCGCTATGGAAGGTCTCACCGTAGAGCGGTATGAAGACATCCTCCTGGCCTTCAAGGACCTGGAAAACGACCGCATTGACGCAGTCGTCAATGACGTTCCGGTGAACGCTTACCAGATCTTGCGCTCCAACGCCAACCTGATCCAAATCGCAGAGAAATTCACCACCGAGGATTACGGCTACGCTATCCGCAAAGGTGACAGCCAATTAATGCAGGATTTCACCTTCGCCCTGCAAAAAGCCATGTTCGATGGCACCTACCAGCGCGTCTACGAGAAGTGGTTTGGGAAAGCACCCTAAAGACACAACGATCCGTCTTACATAACGCAAGATATCACGAATAATATGGGACATAGTGCATTTTCACTAAAATGCTTTATGTCCCTAATTATTCATGGTAAATAGGAGCCGCCCATGGATTTCAACTTCGATCTCTTTGTAAAAATCCTCCCTCAACTTTGGCAGGGCTTCCTGATGACCCTTTTGCTCTCCGTGTTGGGGATGTTCTTCGCCACCATCATCGGGATGTTTGTGGGCATCGCCCGTCTCTCCAAAACACCCTGGCTAACAATCCCCACTACCCTCTACGTGGAGATCGTGCGCGGCACACCTCTGATGCTGCAGATCTTGATCATCTACTACGCCCTGCCCTCCATCGGCATCAATCTGGAGAAGATTCCGGCGGGGGTGTTTGCCCTGGCTTTCTGCTACGGAGCCTATATCTCAGAGATCTTCCGCGCCGGCATTCAGAGCATCGAACGCGGCCAGGTGGAGGCAGCCCGCTCCATCGGCATGACCACCACTCAAACGATGCGCTACGTGATCCTGCCCCAAGCCATCCGCCGCATCCTGCCGCCCTTGACCAACGACTTCGTAGCCATGCTGAAGGATTCGTCACTGGTAGCTATCATTGCCCTCTTTGAACTGACCACAACCGCTCGTTATATTTCCACCTCCAGCGGCAACGTCTTCACTCCCTACATCGGCGCGGCCCTCTTCTACCTGCTGATCACGATCCCCGTCTCGCGCTTGGTGGTTCTCCTCGAGAAAAGGTTAGGAGTGGGGCAATGAGCGTCATTAAAGTGGAAAATTTGCACAAGAAGTTTGGTCGCCTGGAAGTGCTGAAAGGGGTTAACCTGGAAGTCCAGCAGCGCGAGGTGATCGTTTTGCTCGGTTCCTCGGGCTCCGGCAAGACCACCCTTTTACGCTGCCTGAACCGTCTGGAGGAACCGAACGCAGGCCGAATCGAGGTGTTGGGCAAAGTCGTCACGCACGAGAAGACCAATCTTAACCAGATCCGCCAGAAGATGACCATGGTCTTCCAGTTGTTCCACCTTTTCCCCCACCTAACGGCATTGCAGAACCTCACTTTGGGGCCGCTGGTAGTGCAGCGGAAAAGCCGCGAGGAGGCCGAACGAATCGGCATGGAGCTTTTAACCAAAGTAGGCTTGGCCGACAAGCGCGACGCCTTTCCGCCCAAGCTCTCGGGGGGGCAGCAGCAGCGGGTCGGCATCGCCCGCGCCTTGGCCATGCAACCCGAGATCATGCTTTTCGACGAGCCAACCTCGGCCTTAGACCCAGAATTTACCCGCGAAGTGCTGGATGTGATGAAAAAGCTGGCCCGTGAGGGAATGACCATGCTGGTCGCCACTCACGAGATGGGTTTCGCCCGGGAGGTGGCCTCACGGGTGCTTTTCCTGGCCGACGGGGTGATCATGGAAGAGGGGACCCCCGAGGAGATCTTCAAGAACGCCCAAACCGAGCGTTGCCGCACCTTCCTTAGCAAGATCCTGTGAGCTGCCGATGAGCCCTCTACGCAAGTTGCACAGCAACAACCCGGAGGAGACGCGCGCGGCCGGCTTCAAGCTGGCCGCCTGCTTGGGACCCGGCTCGGTGGTGGCTCTCTTCGGCCGCCTGGGCGCTGGCAAGACGGTCTTCGTGCAAGGATTGGCCAGCGGCCTTGGAATCCCCGAGGGATGGGCCAAGAGCCCCACCTTCACCTTGGTCCGGTTCTACCCCAGCGACCCGCCTTTTTTTCACATCGACCTCTACCGCATCGAGCGGCCAGCTGACGAGGAACTGGGCTGGGAAGAGTGGGAAGGGGGAATTGCCGCCATCGAGTGGGCGGAGAAGATGGAGGGCTTGCTGCCCCCCGGTACGGTGCGAGTGACACTCGAGGCGAGGGGAGAAAGGGAACGGGAGATCATGATCGAGAGCAATGATGACGCCTAAGAAACCTTCCACGGGCCGCCTGCTGCTGGCTGTACACACCGCAACTCCTTACCAGGGAGTGGCTCTCCTGGAGGAGGGTGGCCTCCTGGGAGAGTCGCTCTGGTTGGCTGGGGAATCGGGGGAACTGCGCCGTCCCTATTTGCCAATCCTGGCCGCAGAGGTAGAAGCTCTCCTTACGCGACTCGGCGCCCAGTGGGGGAAGGTGACCGCCATCGGCCTTTCACACGGCCCCGGCTCCTTCACCGGGGTACGCTCGGGGCTGGCTTTCGCCAAAGGACTGGGGTTCGCCTTAGGAGTCCCTCTGGTAGCAGTCGGGACGCTGGAAGCGTTGGCTTATCAGGTTGGCAAAGGGCTGGTGGTTCCGCTTCTGGATGCCCGCCGCGGTGAACTCTATTGGGGTCTTTACCGGGTCGTCGAAGACGCTGTTGAGCCGATCATCTCCCCTCAGGCGGCCACGCCCGAGAAAATCAGCGAAATCTTGGCCGCTTACTCTGAACCTCTTGCCCTGACCGGGGAACCGCTTGGCTGGATCCCTTTCAATGGCTTTCATCGAGCGCCATCGAATGCCTGGGTGTTGCGTCCGGGAAGCCTCGGCCGGCTGACCTGGGAAGGATTCTGCAAAGGTGAAGGCCGGTCGGGCAGCCAAGTGCTGCCCTTCTACCTGCGATCCCCTCTTTAATCGCGACAGCAGGAAAGAAGAGGTTCTCCGTCAATAACTGTGATTCTTCTCTGTAGCTCATGCCGTTGCCCTTGTCGTTTTGTTGGTGAGTAAGATGCGCATCCGCAGGTTGTCCGGGTTGCGGTAGCCATAAGCCATGCGCTTGATCACCTTGATGCGGTTGTTCTTCCCTTCCAGGGGACCATTGGTGAAGGGGCAGTGAAAGTAGTTGAGGATCTCCTCGCCCCACTCGCGGAGGGTGGAAAGGAGGGGCTGGAAAG
>Ga0247841_10009819_pt1 | contig 13248 bp, 13 predicted proteins | sample LaCruzMarch2015__2_FD_192410 | JGI IMG/M metagenome (GOLD analysis project Ga0247841, IMG submission 192410) | Freshwater microbial communities from meromictic Lake La Cruz, Castile-La Mancha, Spain - LaCruzMarch2015_18m | ecosystem: Environmental > Aquatic > Freshwater > Lake | place: Spain... | reverse complement strand
CCAGGCCGACGAACAGCGTCCCCGCGAGCGCCACGTCCGACAACGCCAACCGCAGGCCCAGCACGCGTTCCAGATGAAGCTGAAAGGGAAGAAGCGCGACCCACAAGTAGAGCCCCCAGTGCAGCCGCGGGCTGATGTGTACCTGCAACCAACGAATCGCCCTCATCTTCCACCCCCGTGGTCCCGTCAACGGGCACCCGCAGCCGCGCACAGGACCCGCTACGTTTCCCTACCACCACACGTACAACCCGATCGCGAGAGTCCCGAACAGCGCCTGTATCCCCATCAACAGAAGAACCAACGAACGCTCGTGGATTCCGCCCGCCAGCTTCATGAGCAGATGGGGCAAGCTCCTCGGTCCATCCGAAGGACAATGCAGTTTCCCGTCCCGCAGTTCACCGAATGCCTTTGGGAAGCCATGCGTCGCCTTGAGCACGAAGTCGACGGCGTGAGGAAGGAACAGAACAAAGCCTGCCGTCTCGAAATCCCCGATGATCACCGCCGCGGCAATCGTTGCCCCAATGGTCAGGGTTCCCACGTCACCCACGAATACCTTCGCCGGATACCAATTGTGGACAAAGATCCCGAGCAGTGCTCCAGTACCCGCGAGCAGGATGAGCAGGGACGTCGTCTGGCCGAGATGGGCCGCGATAATGGCCAAGGTTCCAAAGGAGACGAGTCCCAAACCGACCTCAAGACCGTTGAAGCCAGCCACCATGTTGAACGCGTTGGCTGCCCCCGTCACACCAAGAGGCACGAGCACGAGAGAATAGACGATCCCGAAGTCGATGAATCCCCCGAGCGGAACCTTCATCACCACATGGCCGCCGCGAACCGCCATCAGAGGAAGCGCCGCAACGATGGGGAGGAGAGCTTTGAGTCCTTGAGGCAACCCCAATAGGTCATCGAGCACTCCGATGAGCCCGGCGAGGAGGACCGTGGCCAGCACTGCGAGGAGGGAGATCAGCCTCGCATCGGTGAAAGCCCCCGCAAAGACCAACAGCGCAGTTGCGACAAGTAGGCCCAGCGCAAAGGCGGCGATGATTGCCAGACCCCCCATCTCCGGAATCTGCCGCCGGTCAGCCTTGTGGACATCCTCGCCGACGATTCCGGCCTTTCGCAAGCGGGAAGCTAGAATCGGGGTGAGGACGAGCGAGCAGCAACAGGCAACCATAAATGGAACCCAGATCATCGGAATCGCCGCCTACTCCCGCGCGATCCCGAACTCGCTCGTCTGCAGCACTCCTTGCCCCAGCTCCCAGCGGTACTCTCTCCGACGAGTCTGCGGGCAGTGAGCCCCACCGCGATCCTCACTACCGTTGCATCCGCGCTGGTCTTCACGCAGCCGGCTGGTGGAAGCCAGTGTCTTCGAGACCGCAGACCCACGTCCACCGTCCGAAGAATGTCCTCCCACGCCGCGCTATTCACGCCGGGCCTCGCGGAAGCCGAGCAGGAGTCTCACGACCGTGTCGCTGACGTTGCGCGCCAGGTACTCGGGCGGCACCCGCCAGTCGGTTCCCTGCGCGAGAACTGTTCGCACGCAACGCAGAATCACGTCTGGGTCGGCACCGGCGAGGATACTGCTGCCGCACTCGACTGTCTCCGGCCTCTCCGTCACGTCGCGCAGGGTGACGTTGGGGACATGGAAGATGCAGCACTCTTCCTGCACCGTGCCGCTGTCGCTTAGGACGCAGAGCGCGTTGCGTTCGAGCTTGATGAAGTCGAACAGCCCGAATGGCGGCAGGAATCGAATCGGCTTGCCCGCGCCCTTTAGCCCCGCCACCTCCATCCGCTTCTGCGTGTGCGGGTGCGTGCTCACGACGATCGGGACCTTGTGCTCGCGATGGAGCGCGTCCAGGGCCGCGACGAGGCTCCGCAGGCGAGGCTCGACGTCGACGTTCTCCGCTCGGTGCATGGTGACGAGGAAGTAGCGTTTCGGCTCGACCTTGAGCTCATCCAGAGCGTGGCTCTCCTCGATCTGCGTCTCGTAGTGCTCGATCACCTCGAGAATCGGGTTGCCCGTCACGTAGATCTTCTCGCCGGCGATGCCCTCGCGCAGCAGGTTCTGGCGGCTCCGTTCGGTGTACGGCATCCAGACGTCGCTCGAGTGGTCGATGACTCGGCGGTTCACTTCCTCGGGCACGCGGTCGTCGTAGCAGCGGTTTCCCGCCTCCATGTGGTAGACGGGAATACCCATGCGCTTACACACGAACGCGACGAGCCCGCTGTTCGTGTCGCCGAGGATAAGAACTCGATCCGGCTTCTCGGCGCGCAACGTCCGCTCGCCCTCGGCCAGGATCTTGCCCACCTGCTCGCCGAATGAAGCCGCCTGGACGCCCAAGTAGTGGTTCGGCTTTCGTACGCCGAGCTCGTCGAAGAAGACGTCGCTCAGCTTGGGATCGAAGTTCTGCCCCGTGTGGACAAGGACGTGGTCGCAGGCAAGGTCGAGCTTCTCGATGACGCGACTGAGGCGAATGATCTCCGGCCGAGTCCCGAGCACGGTAACGATCTTCATCGCAGGAGCTCCCCGTCGAGAAGAATCTCGTCAATCGACAAGAGGTTACAACGATCGAGCAGGTCCCTGGTCACGGCCGCCGTCATTACGTCATCGGCCGAGCTGTACTCGCTCGTCAGCGTCGGGGCCTCCTCGGCGTGCCGCAGCTCGGGAAGGATGGGGAGGATGATGAAGTAGTCGCCGCGACGGATCGATCGGTGTGCCTCTTCCTCCGAGATGAGGATCTCGTGCAGCTTCTCGCCTGGGCGGATGCCGGTCACCACCGTCTTGATCGGCCGCTTCGCGATGAGAGCCTTGGCGATATCGGCGATCCGCGCCGACGGGACCGTCGGGATGTACGTCTCTCCTCGGCGTGCTCCGCGCAGAGCGGCGAAAACCGTGTCAACGGCTTGCTCCAACGTCAGAAGGAACCGCGTCATCTCCGGCGACGTGACCGTCACCGGACCGCCACTGCGGATCTGGTCGTGGAAGAGGGGAATCACCGACCCGCGGGACGCGAGCACGTTTCCGTAGCGAACGCAGATGAACCGAGTCTGCGGGCAGTCCATGTTCGCGCGGAGGAACACGCGTTCCTGGATCGCCTTCGTCATGCCCATGACGTTGACCGGCTTGCACGCCTTGTCCGTCGAGATCCCGACCACCGTGTCTACGGGCAGGTTGTGCTCGCGGATCGCACGGATGATGTTCTCCGGACCCACGATGTTCGTCTGCACCGCCTCGAACGGGAAGTACTCGCACGCCGGAACTTGTTTCAGCGCCGCCGCGTTGAAGACGACGTCGGCATCTCGCAGCACGGCGCTGACGGCGTGGAAGTCGCGCACATCGCCGATGCGGAACTCGAGGAGCTGCTCGAAGTTGCGGTAGATGATCTCGTCGGTGGCCGCGCGCTGGTTCATGTACTCGACGCGCATCGCGTGTTGCTTTGCCTCGTCGCGTGAAAAGACGAGGATCTTCTTCGGAAGCCCGATCTCTCCAGTCAACAGGCGCCGGATGAGCACCTTCCCGAGCGACCCGGTACCGCCGGTGACCACGATGCGCTTACCTGCGAGCATGCAGCCTCCTCAGTTGCTCGTACGGAGTCGGGTCCTCGGCCATCTCCTCGATCATCGTCTTCCAGGAGGGGGCCGCGAATCCTGTCGCCCTCCTGAATCGCTCTCCGTTCAGGCTCCGATCGCAGACGACAGAGTCATCGGCCGCGATCGCCACACCCAGATCGTACACATCGTTGATCACGGAGAGAAGCTCGTGCTTGCTGATCGGATCCGCTGCGACGTGCCACACGCCCGTCATCTCCGGATGCGGAATCACCACATCCACGATGATCTTCGACAAAGCCATCGTCGTGAAGCCGCTGAAGATGGACCGTCGGAACCCCCTCACGGTCTTGCCTTTCTGCGACAGGAACCACTCGACGAGGCCGTTCGCCCCGTGGAGTTCGCGCCCGATCATCGACGTTCGCAACGTGATGGCGTTGGGCTCGCCGACCTCGCCGAGGAACTTGGATCTTCCGTACAGATCCTCGGCGTCCGAGGCATCGCCCTCAACGTAGTGGCCTTTGCTCCCGGAGAAGACGCAGTCGGTGCTCGGGTGAATCAGGCGAGCGCCGTTCTCGCGGCAGATGCGCGCGAGCTGATGCGGGAAGAGAGCGTTGACGGCGATGCTGGCAATGGGATCCTGCGCCAACGGGGACTGCTTGACAATGCCGATGCAGTTGACGACGACGTCGGGGTGCGCGCTGGCGACCGCTCGCTCAACGCTCCCGAGATCCGCTACATCGACGCTACCCACCAATCCGACGCAATTCGGCAAGCCGAGGGGCTCCGCCGCCGGCTCTGCTTCCCTCAGAGTTGCGACAGTCTTCACGCGCTCTGATGCCGCCTGGCACAACTTGTGACCGAGCATTCCGCTGCCTCCGAGGATGAGGACTCTCACGGTGCTTCTCCCTGCTCACTCCTTGCCCAGTCCATGTACTCCCGAAGACCGGCCTCCAGTGAGACGTTCGGCTCGAAGCCGAGCTCACGCCGCGCAGCCGTGATGTCAGCAAGGCTATCCCGCACATCGCCAGGGCGCTCGGGTGCGTAGTCGACCTGCGCCTGGATTCCAGACACGTTCCGCATCAGGCGCACAAGTTCGTTCACCGTGACGCGCGTTCCACTCCCGATATTGAACATTCCAGAGGCTCCGCACTTCATTGCCGCCAAGTAGTTTGCCATCGCAACGTCTTGGACGTTCGCGAAGTCGCGTGTCTGCTCGCCGTCTCCATAGATCAGGAGGGGCAGGCGATGGAGCAGGCGGTGGGCGAAGATTGGGATCACGTTCCCATAAAGGTCGTACCTCTGATTCACGCCGTAGACATTGAAGTAGCGCAGGGACACAACTTCGAGGCCATAGAGGTGACCATAGGTCAGGCAGAGCTTCTCGGCAGCCAGTTTGCTGGCGCCGTAGGGAGAGCGCGGTTCCACTGGGTGGTCCTCCCGAATCGGGAGTGTCTTGAGCTCACCGAAAATTCCCGCCGAGGAGGAATAAACCAGCTTCCTCACCCCCTCGCGGCGGGCAGCTTCGAGGACCCGTAGAGTCCCCAGCACGTTGATCTCGGAGTCTAGGATCGGATCGGCAATAGACCGCACGTTGCCGACAGAGGCCGCCAGATGGAACACGACATCGACCCCGGAGACCGCCGCGGCCACGGCGGCGGGGTCCCGGACGTCGCCTACGAGGAGCCGCACTTCCGGAAAGGCGTCGAGGTTCCTCCTGCACCCACTCGACAAATCGTCGAGCACCACGACGTGGTGACCATTGGAGAGCAGTAGCTTCACGACATTCGAGCCGATGAAACCGCTCCCCCCCGTCACGAGCGCACGCATAGGATCTCCTTGCAGTTCTCTCCCTATGTTCTCGGCGTTCAGGGCCGTGCTATTGTGAGGCCAACGAATCGAGAATCTCGCTATACTGCCCGATTCCTCTCTCACTGGACAACCACGTCTCTGCGTATCTTCTCGCGCTGTCTTCCATATCTGCTCGCGCTTCGGGGTTGCGATAGATCTGCAGCAGAGCGGCCGCCAGTAGACCGGGGTCCCCGGATGGAACCCAGGCTCCGCAGCCAGCCTCCTCAACCAGCTGGCGAGCTCCACTCGTCTCAGGCACGCAGCAAACCACTGCACGTCCCACGCCCATGATACATGCGAGTTTCCCTGGGATAACGGGCGTTCGCAGTTTGCGCGCGAGAGTAACCAGGCATACGTCAGACGCTCTAAGTAGCTCAAGGTACTCGGCTTCCGGTAGGTGGGCGAGGAATCGCACATTCGTCAGTTTCTTCTCGGCAACGAGCTTCTTGAGCCGCGGGAGGGCAACCCCTCCTCCTGCAAGGAGGAAGAGGGCTTCAGGGACCAGAGGCTGAAGTTGTTCCGCAGCCTCGAGGATGTCCTCTACCTGTTGAGCAAAGCCCATGACGCCTGCATAGGAGATGACAAAGGCGTTGCCCAAATCGTGCGCCTGACGAAAAGCGTTCTCGCGCGGCCCTGGAGAGAAGCGGTGCAGATCGATCCAGTTCGGTATGACGTGGACTTGTTCCTTGGCCCCTCCATGTTCGACCACATGCGCTCTCATGCCCTCCGCGTGGACAGTGATCGCGTCGACGTGCCGGTAGACCCAACGCTCCATCCACTCGCCCATCCTGACGAGGATGGGATTCGAGAGCAACCCCAGGTCAACAGCGGACTTCGGATACGGGTCTTGGATGTTGGCAATGGCCTTCCCCCCACCGCGATGGGCGATCAGCGCAGCGGCAATGGCCAGAGTCAGCGGAGGCGAATAGGCAATGACGAAGTCGAACTTGCCCAGTCGATGTCCTCGGGCGGCGTAGCGAGGGAGTGAGACGAGCTGCTCCACAGCGCGAAGACACGGGATGTGCTTCGGAAAGGGGAAGGGAGACAGGTGAACCACGTGAATGCCGTTGGCGATCTCCGCTGCCGCGATCCGCGCGGTCGCAGCAGTCTCTTCGCTCACGTAGCGCTTCGGCTTCTCCGTGAGGACAGTCACGGAGTGGCCGTACTCTCGAAGCCCTTCGGCGAGCTCCGCGAAGATGCGTGCCGCCGAGTTCAGTACGGGCGGATAACTGACGGCCAGGAGCAAGACTCTCACGACCCATCACCGCCAGTGGACTTCATGTTGACGCCACATCCGCAACGCCTTTGATGCCCGGGATGCACTTGAGCCCCGGCGAGCTCACAACGATCGCTGCTGCGCTTGAATAGGCGAGCTTGCCGAGCCAGGCGACAAGGGAAAGGATAAGCCTTGACCGGACCATGCCTGTTGCAGCGAGCGTCTCTGGCCACATGTCCTGGATTTCGTAGACGAAGCGAACGCGCCGCAGGAGGGAAATCCAGCGAGCCGGAATGGCCGTGGTCAACGGTGGATGCCAAACCCACATGACGTCGGCCGGTCCGCACAGAATTGGTCCAAGGAGACATGCCGACAGAGCAAACGAGAGGTAGCACAACGCCCTTCGCGCGGCAGAGCGGCTGTGGTCTGGGAAGAGCGGGAGCCTAAGTACTCTTGCCCCGCCGATCTCGTCCCACGCCCACATCCGCTGGCGGTAGCCTGGGTAGATTCTGCCCAGCGGGTAGTTCGGAAAGCCCGTGACGGCGGTGACGGAGTGCCCTCTTTCCACGAGAGACCGCGCCAGACTATGGCGTGGCGTAGCGGGTTCCGGGGGATAGAGCTGGCTTAGGAATAGGATCCTCATCTTGGCCCCCCCAACCCCGCTTGCTGCAGGATATCGAACATTCTCTCCGCTGCGATGCTCCAGGAGAACTGCGCAGCCCGAGCACGCCCTCTCTCGGCGAGGCGTACCATCAATTCATGATCCGCGAGAAGGCGCCCCATGGCTTCGGAGAGCTCGTGGGGATCGTCTGGATTGAAGAGGATGGCCGCGTCCCCAACGATCTCAGGAATGCAGGAAGCATCGGCTGCGAGAACCGGAACTCCCGAGGCCATGGCCTCGATGAGCGGGAGGCCGAACGTCTCCAGCTTTGATGGGAAAACGAGGAGAGACGCGTCGCGATACACCGAGCGGAGCTTCTCGAACGGCACTTCTCCAACAAAGATCTGTGCCGGGTCTAGTCCGGCATCCCGCAGCGCCCGTGAGATTCTCTCATGGTAGGGCCGGTCGATGACGGGGCCGACGATCAACAGCGGGCATTCCGGACCGCCGGCCGCGCGCAGGCTCCGATACGCATCGACCAAGCAGGCGATGTTCTTGTGCGGCGCAATCGACGAGACGCAAAGGATCTGCCCGGTCGCCAAACACACGTTGTGCGGGTCCTCGTCCCGCATCTCGGCCTGAAGAAGCGGATCGACTCCGTGATAGACGACATGTCCTCGTTCCGGATCCAGGCCAAGCGCAGATGTCACGAGCCGCTGCGCGGTCTTGGACACGAATATCAGTTCCCTCGCCTTCCGGGCCGACAACCACGCAAGCACAAAGAGGATGAAGTTGCGGCAACGGTCCGCGGCCCGCCTCCGGATGCCCTTGCGCTGGTAGATGTTGGCATTCTGGAAGCAAAGGACAACGGGACAGGGAGAGAGAACCGGGGCAATCTCCGCGGGAGCGAGAAGGACATCGGCTCTGCGGATTGCCAGAAGGAGCGGGAGAACGGTTTGCTCATACACAAGGCGCCAGAAGACACTCGAAACCCTTACTCTCACCACGCTGACGCGCTCATGGGTCTTCGGAACCAACTTGTCGCGGCTGTCTGCGCTCACGAAGACGATGTATGTGCTCTCGTCCTTGCGCTCGACGAGACTGCGGATGAGGTTTCTAAGGTAGACGACCCCGCCGCCGGTTCGCGCAGACAACGCATCGATGGCAATCCTCATTCGTCGTCAGTCACATCCTCTACTACGAGACCCATTGTACTTCGCCGTTGATCCCCTACCAGACCGGTTCGGCCGCCTGATCCCGCGCATCTCATCCTTCTTCACGGCGAGCTCCCCCGTGTGCAGACTCGCCCCTCTGCCGCAAGAGCCGCAGACAGCCGGCAGCAATCCGGGCGGCTCTGAAGGATTCGATCAGCTGTCGCTCGGAACCTCCTCTCGTTCCAGTCGCCGTCGCGGCGAACTGGGCCGCAGCCGACTTCGACATGACTCCACCCACCCGCTACGCTGAGAAGGCAGAGAGCGGTTCCATACTGGACTAGACTAGCTTGAGAAGCCGTGTGCCCGGGGCGTATCAGTCGGCAATGCTTTTCCGCGAGCCGGACACGCTACATTGAGCCAACTCTCGACGGCGCCTCGATGGCGAGTGGAACGGCTGCGCGTGCAGATCGTTAGCGACGATCTGTTGCTCCCCGAGCGGCCCGCTTGACGTAGACCGGGGCTGCCCGTCGAGCGTACTTGCAGATCGAAAGGAGAGCCAGCGCGAGGAATGTAGGGAAGGCAACAAGCTTTCTGGTACGCAAGCTCCAATACGCATCGAGCTCCCCCTTCTCCATCGACCAAAGCCTGCCGCTCAGCCCTCCGGCCCCGTAGGGAGCCTTATGCAGGTACAGCAACTCCAAGTCGATGAGCACCGCCTTTCTGCCACTGCAGATGATCTCTGACCATAGGAGATAGTCTTCTGCGTATCTCTTGCCGGCCCTGAAGCGAAATAGGAGGTCACGCCGCAGCATCACCGTCCCACTCGAGAAAGGATTGGAAAGAAGGATCCTCCATCTGGGCAATAGCGTGACCTGATAGCTTTCCGGAAGTGCCTGGAGAGCCTCGCCCTCTCGAAGCCATCGTCTTCCGTGGCCGCTGATCGAGATCTCGGGATGGCTCAGCATGTACTTCAGCTGGATCTCAACCTTGTTTGGGTGCCACGTGTCATCTGCGTCGAGGAAAGACACGAATGGCTGGCTGGCGACATCCCAACCTGCGTTCCGTGCGTCTGCAGGCCCGCGGTTCTCGGTGAGGAGGACTACCTTGAGCCAGTTCCTGCCGTACTCCCTCTCCAGACTGCAGAGGACGTCTACAGAGGCATCCTCGCTTCCGTCGTCCACCAAGATCAGTTCCGCCGGCCTCCACGTCTGGCGAGCCACAGAATCCACGGTGCGCCGGATCGTGTCTTGGCAGCGATAGCAAGGGATCACAACGCTTACCGGAGCGAGTTCTTGGGTCTCCTCGTTCGCGATCTGCATCTCCTATTCCCTTCAGTCTGCTTCGGCGGAGAGCATAGTGGTTTCAGCCTCCGACTCAGTGGATACTACTCTAAGAGAGACGGCACCGATTCCGGGCAGAACGCTCGCCGTAGCCAGCGCAATGCCGACTCGTGATGTCGCATCCGAGGTGAGTGTCCATCCAACAGCGGAGCAAGCATGGCGACCCCGAGGAATACGATAGCGACCGAGCGGAACCGACAGGGAATAGCCGAGGAGATTCGCTGCGACAAAGCCCGCAAACGGCACACTAGCCAAGAGCGCGCGGAGAGCCACAACACACAAGAAGAACTCCACTGCAGCCCACGACTCTGCAAACCTCCTCGCGCGACATCATCCGATTCCCCTACGTCTTCGACCATCCTAGCAACACTCTCAGCCCGCTAGCGAATCCACGCGCAATGGCTAGAGCAGATTCACGATCGCGCTGCCAGGCACGCAGCAGGAAACGTCTAAGCGACCCCGCTGTGTAGAATAGCAGGAAGACCACGAACTGGCGATATGCAGCGTTCTTTCGCATGAACAGCGCGCGGTTCTTCGTCGAGTGGAACTCAACCATCGGCTGGTGGGTGGATGCGCCACGTTTGTGCCAGATCTTTGCCTCTGGGGCTACGGTGACTCGGAATCTCTCAGCCTTCGCCCGATGGCACAGATCGGTTTCCTCATATGTGAAGAAGAATCGTTCATCAAGCACACCTGCGCTCTGAAAGACAGCTCTCCTGATCATGATAGCGGCCCCCGAGACCCAATCGACATCCCTGACTGCATTCCGCTGTCCGTGGTCGCGTTCGCCAGCTCCCAGGAGACGTACCCGGCCGGTCCACAGATTCGTTGTCCCCCCTACCGACTGGAGGACATCAAGGCCCCCGTAGTTGTAGATCTTCGGTCCGACTATTCCGATCCGGTCGTCGCTCTCCCCGACCGAAACCATGTGGGTCAGGAACTCGCTATCAACGATGGTATCGTTGTTCAAGAGCAGCACGAACTCCGCGCCCTGATTGAGAGCATACGCGATGCCAACGTTGTTGCCCGCCGCGAAGCCGCGATTCTCTGGGCAGCGAATGATGGTCAGCGCCCAGGGATTGGTGACTGCATCCGCCCCATGCAGATTTGTCTCGGGATGCCTATCCACCGATCTTTGCGTCTGTGCATCTTCTACGCGCAACTCGGCCACCGGGATGCTTGAGGCTGCGGCCCACGTATGCAGCCTCGAGACCGAATCATCGAGAGAACCGTTGTCTACTACGACCACATGGTAGTCCGGGTAGGCTACGGAGCAGAGCGAGTCGAGACAATGGATCGTGTCTTGCCACCCGTTCCAGTTGAGGACGGTGATGAACACTCTCGGAGGATGTCGCTTGCAGCCAGCGGCTCCATTCTGCATGAGCGTATCCTTCTCTTGCACACCGTGGTTTGGTCCGCAGGCGGATCCGATCTCCATCAGCGACAGCGCAGTCAAGGATTCCCCCGGACTGCGAATGCGCTGTCCCCGGAGGCGCAACAGGCTAGCTTTCCGTGGCCCGACCCGAGGATGGAGTCCGCGAGCTCTACCGAAAACCCGTACTTCACGATCTGGGCCGGATTGCCAACGACTACGGCCAACGGCGGAACATCGCAAGACACCACGGCTCGTACCCCCACAACTGCGCCCCTACCGATAGTCACACCTGAGAGCATCCAAGCCAATCCGCACATCATCCTCGACAGCAATCCACCCTTTCGTGTGGGAATCGGTGCCACTGCCCAAGAGCCTTGCACACACCGGATAAGTCGTGCACGCATCGGTCCCGTGATTGCCCCCAAGCAGGGACTTGCCCCCTTGGGAATCGACACGTACCGACCTGTGCACAGCCCTTCACCGTCTCGCCCCACGAGAAGACCTCAAGTGGGCCGTAGGTCTTCTCGCCTACATGCACAGTCTCTAGCGGGAAAACACTCTTCGCAAGCGTGTCGTTGTCGGGGTTTCTCCGGTGCCACAGTCGCCTGAAACGCGTCAGGACGCACGCTCGTTTCAGCTGGGAGACAAGCTCCGGCAACATCACGAATCAGTGTACTGCATCCCGCGCTGTCAACGCCGGTTTCGTTTTGACCCATCGTCGCTGCAGGGTCACTTCTACACCGGCGTTGACAGCGCCGCGAGTTGCGTGAATCGGCGGAAGGGTGGCAAACTGCTTCCGGGGTGGCTTTGACGGCGGGCGGGACTGGGCGCCATTCTAAGGACTGGAGACGGCCGTTCTGAGTGTTAGGCAGCAGTGGGACGATGCTCTTGGGGCTTCGCCTCTGCGAAGCGCGAACATGACCACGTCGCTTGCGAAGTCGTCCACCGGGCCACCCGGAACAGATTGCCTGCGCCATCCTAGCTTGCCGTGCCGCGAGCTTGAGTCTGCCTAAGGTTGCGCTCAACGATCAGGTGAACTACGACGTCAGGCTTCTCTTGGGCGACAAGCTGGGCCGCAAAGGCTTCAAACGTAGGGCTATACACGAAGACGGCGCGCCCGAAGCAGACTGAGGCGAATTGCGCTAGCCCCTCAGCAAAGGAATCGCCAACGACGACTGCTCGAGGCAGACCAGAGGCATCTTCTCGATCGACTGCAAAGAGGAAGCCGTCCTGTGGGTTTGTCCCGAGGCCCTCGCGCGAAACGATGGCCGAGATCGGCACCAGGCGACGGAGACGGAAAACATCCTCGCGGAAGATGTCGGAAAGGCTCAGCATGCGCGCAAGATCGCCTGCGTAGGTTGACTTCTCAGGCTCGTAGTCGTCAAGACGGGGAATGGAGATGCTGGGCAGGGCGGTAGCGAGTGCGAGCGCTATCTCGCGAGTGCCGACAAGAGCTCCAAGGTCGTTCCAGTGCGTATCGGTGCGGTAGTAGAGTTGCCCGATTCCCTTCGTGCCAAGCAACGCCCCGCGAAGGTCAAGCACGTGGACATCCGATTCACGGTTCAGGAAGGATACGAGTTGGTCAAGTCTCGATTTGCTGGCCAGCTTCTCAAACCCCTCCGGATAGAACTCGGGGTAGATCGTCTCCTTGTCTGGCACCACAACGAAGAGGAACTGAATGCCCTGGCCGAGTAGCCAGTCGCGTCTCTCTTCTAGAGTGGTCTTGAAAGTTGCCAGATCCGTGTCGGTGCATAGGTCGGCATTCCGCCAAGTGACCAGCGCCTCGGGCCATCCGAGATAGAGCCAACCCGCGTTGCCACGCACGACCTGGCCGATCAAGAGCTTCTTGCCCCACAGATCCAGTTCGAGTCTGTTGTGCCAGCGGACGATGCTATTGCGGAACCCAAAGAAATCTCCATAGTGGCGGGCCGAGCGCCACAGCTCTTTGATATAGCTGAAGCTGATGCTGAAACTAGGGAAGTGAGCAAGCTCTCTGTTTTCGGTGGTCTTTTGGGCTGGGTCCAGTGAGAAGAGCGAATCCGCTAAGGGCAACCAGAGAATCGCTAGGAAGACCACGACCACGAGCAGATCTGCTCGGTGCCCGCGCGTACGCATCCCGAACCTCCTAGAAACGAGAATAGATGAACGGACTGTATGTACCC
>Ga0247841_10009818_pt1 | contig 13248 bp, 15 predicted proteins | sample LaCruzMarch2015__2_FD_192410 | JGI IMG/M metagenome (GOLD analysis project Ga0247841, IMG submission 192410) | Freshwater microbial communities from meromictic Lake La Cruz, Castile-La Mancha, Spain - LaCruzMarch2015_18m | ecosystem: Environmental > Aquatic > Freshwater > Lake | place: Spain... | reverse complement strand
TCCACCAGGAACTAGCAAGTGGAATAAGATAGAGCATAAACTATTTTCATTCATCACCCAAAACTGGAGAGGCAAACCATTAATTAGCCATGAAGTCATAGTAAATCTCATTGCAGCTACTACTACTACTACTACTACTACTACTACTCAAAAAGGGCTTCATGTAGAGTGTGGCATGGATAAAAAAGTCTACCAAAAAGGCATTAAGATATCTGACAATGAATTAAAAGGAATAAATCTAACAATTGAGAAATTTCACGAAGAATGGAATTATACAATTAAGCCAAAATAAAATATATGAATATACCTAGGTTATTTCGTTACGACAGCTAAGGCCAACGAGGATATGGGAATATTGCCGGTCTATCGCGGAACAGCGATGCATGATGGATGGAGCTCCTATTTCAAATTCAAATGCAAGCATGCACTATGTAATGCACATCACATTAGAGATCTGCTCTTCGTTCACGAAGAAGATAAACAGAATTGGGCCAAAGATTTGATCGATCAGCTGATTAACATTAAGGATACAGTAGATCGCAGAAAGCCGATCCATTGCAAATTGGATCTCGCCGAGATAAATGATTTCGAAGACAGATACGATCACATAATCGAAAGGGCTAAGCTCGAAAACCCTCCTCCAATCACATCCAATTCACAGGGGCCGATCAAAAAACGTGGAAAAAGGAAAAAGACGAAGGCCCTAAATCTGTTGGAGAGACTGCAGAAGTATCGGAGAGAAGCTCTGGCCTTCATGTATGACTTTGAGGTTCCATTTGACAATAATCAGGCAGAGAGGGATATAAGAATGATGAAAGTCCAGCAGAAAATCTCAGGCACCTTTAGAAGTTGGGAGGGAGCCAACATTTTTTGCCGCATTCGAGGGTATATCTCCACGGTCAAAAAGAACTCCATTTCAGTTATCGACGCTATTCAAGGTGCCTTTGAAGGGAAGCCGTTCGTTCCTGTGAGAACTCTGATTGCAGTCTGAATTCTTCATGATTTAGAGGGTATGGCTGAATAGTTACGATTGGTTTAGTCATGTAATTTTAATAAGTTAAAGTTTAATCAAAGGTAACAACACGGATCGTAATATCTTGTACTATATCAATAAGAATATATCTATCGCAGATAAAAATGTTTATCTCAGGTATCCTAATGTGGTCTATAGTAAGGTACTTGGACTAGGTAACAAATGGCATAACGTAAACATCTGTATATTTTCTAAAGGAAATTTAATTTACAATAATCGCGGTTCGAAAGTAATTAGTCCATCAAATTATGGCGGGTCTAGCGCTATCTCAGATAGATAAATTGAATAGGAGTGATCAATCTGGAGCCGATTGGAAATAGAACAAAACAAACTTATCGCGAGTGTTTTCTATTTGGATCAGACGAAATTGGGGTATGGAAATGACGAAAATACTACTTACAAATACAAATTGTTCCGTTAATAAAGGATCTGCAGCGCAAGTTATCAGCACATGCAAAACATTACGCGAAATAATTCCTGATTTAGAAATTACGTTGATGTCTCGGATACCAGAACTCGACACAAAATTATGCAAAATTCATAATATAAATGTAGTGAGGAATAGATGGTTTCCAAGGCGAACTGGATGGCAACCGTTATATTATACATATACACATATACTTATTGATATGTTCTTGGCGGGCTTATTTAAAATTGGACTAAATCCGAGATCTATTAATAACCCGATAGTTCAGGAATACATCTCTGCAGATGCTATCATTGATCTTAGTGGTGATTCTTTCAGTGATGGCAAAGGTGGATTTTCAATTGGAATTGATGCATCAATTTTATTTGGATTTTCATTTAAAAAACCAATTGTGGTATATTCCCAATCTATAGGTCCATTTAATTGGGCAGTAACCTTCCTTGCAAAATATTGTCTTAATCGCGTTGATCTAGTAATCGTAAGGGAAGAGATTACAGAAAAATATTTGAAAGAACTCGAAATTGAATCGTCAATTTATCTTACCGCGGATTGTGCCTTTCTTTTAGATTCCGCACCTTATGATGAAGTCAAAGACATTCTTTCAAATGAAGGAATTGACGTTGCAAAAAAACCAATAGTTGGAGTATCCGCAAATGCTATGCTTGATGATAAAGAGAATAATTATGCAAATACAATGGCTCAGTTGATCGATTATGTAATTGAAAAAATTAATGCACATGTAATTTTTGTACCACACGTGGTATCAGTAAAGGAAGGAGGAAAAGGCGATGATCGTTTCATTGGCGAAAAGATTTACAAGTTAGCCAAAAATAAAAATAATATCGATCTAATTAAAGGAGATTACTCTCCTGAGGAGCTAAAAGGAATTATTGGACTTTGTGATGTCTTTATCGGAGGAAGAATGCATGCAAATATAGCAGCAATCTCAACATGCATTCCAACAATTGCGACCGCGTGGAGTCATAAATACTATGGAATTTCGCGGAGCGTAGGTCAAGAGAAATATGTATGCGATTATAAGAATATGACCTTCGACGAAATGAAATTAAAATTTGATGATTTGTGGGATAATAGGAACAAGATACGTGATGAGTTGAAAATAAAGGTGGATGAGCAAAAAAAATTAGCGTGGTATAGCGCTGAATTAGTTAAGGATTTGTTAAGTCGCTAAAAAGTAGTTAGTTGTTCTTTCTTATTAATTTAGATTTAAAATAAACACATTTTTTAAATATAAATGAATATAAATCGATAAAGGTCCAAAAATGGTTCTTGGAAAAAAATAAATTAAGCGTATAGAACTTAAATGCATAAAAAAAATCACTTACATTAGGGCTTAGCAGATCTTGGTTATATTCCGGGATTCTTTTCCCTAATAATTTAAATACTTTTATGCGAGCGTTTAATCGTTTTTTCACTTGATATAACCCCTGTGATCGATATGGTAGTGTTTTATCAGTAGTTTTTATTTCAATTACTCTATTTAAAATCATTTTTGTTAATAGATCTTCAAATTTATTTGTTCGAGAGACAATCAACGAGGTCCCTATAATATCATTTTCCATCAATTCCGGTGTCCAAGCATCTGCAAATGAGGCATCTGACAGCTCACAGATCTTATCATTGCATAAAAGGCAGCGTGCTGGGAAGAAAAAAGAACTCAATGGGCCACCCCAATAATCTGCTGAGAACTGCGGAATAAAAATCTTATCTCCATTTTTTTTAGTAATCTGCATTCCACCGGGCCATCCATTTCCTCGGTAATCGATATTTTGAAGCTCTTCATATTTTACTCTATTCTTTCTCATTATATATTTTGTCGCAAAAAAAGTTGGAGCATGATTGCAAACAATTCCTATATGCAAAGCAATTTTGTCTTTAAATTTTCTGTTTACTTTTTCTAATTTTCTGATTCCTTGAATATGGCATGGCAAACCAACTACGGCGAACTTATCTCCATTTTTGGAGCACATAATTTCCTTTAATGCAATATTTGCAGGTACTGGGCAGTATTTAGATTTAGATGCTTCAATTATTTCTTCTTTTGTTCTTGCGATAAATGGCTCAGGCTCTAATGGATTATCCTTTTTCATCCTGGTCACAAGTGCACCATTTATTATACCCTCTTCCAGAGCGAATACTAGAATTTGAGTGATAAGACCTCCAGATGATGAATTATACCGAATGCTACAATCTGTCGAATGACCGAGATATATGCCGAAATAGTTCCCGATCAGACTATCTTCTGGCTCTTTTCCAAATATTTCCAGGTTTAGCTCCTTTAGATTAATTCCATGACCTGGGCAGATAGCATAACATAGGCCGCATTTGTGGCATTTATATTCGTCTAATTCTGGAATGTAAGTTCCTTTATTTTTATTTAAAGTAAGCTTAATAGCATCATTAGGACATGCCGCAATACAAGTTCCGCATCCAGTACATAATTCGTTTTTTACAACTTGGATAATTGTATTATCGTCCATATTCTCAAACTCTCAAAAATCTAGTGGCAAGGTCGAAATACCGATTCTATCTCAAGGGCTTCCTGCGGGTAGTAGCCGATGCAGAGGTCATACCTGACAACGTTTGTAATTAGAGATGCTTTCATGCGGTAGTTCTCCTGAGCTTTGAAGGAAGGTAGGATTTAAAGAGCCTGCGCTCAAACCCGCTAAGTCCGAATGACCACACCACCGCAACGTATACGATGGTAACGGATACGCTGGCAACGGCGAGCATGGCCAGGGTGGAAAGCGGGAGGACGGCTTCAAGGGTTGCTGCCGAGATGCCGACAAGAATGGTCGCTGCAACCCCAGACAGCATCGACCGGGTGAAGGTGTGAATCTCAACCCCAAGCACCTTCGTTGCATACCAAGGGGTGAAGAAGGCGTTCTTTGTTGTAAGGACGATCGCCCCCGCAGCAGCAACGCCGTAGTAGCCCCAGCCGGTCTGGAGCGACAATGCAATCGCGAGGGCGATATTACAGACTCCCATCACGAGCGTCACAAGACCCGGCACTCGAACCCGATTATAGGCCACATTGATCGAGATGAGGGGCCCCACGGCAAGATTTACGGGTAAGCTTACAATCAGGAGAGGGTTTCGATTTAGTACCAATTGGCAGAGCTTTAAATTCCTGTGTTAATATTTTCATTCTTTATGGTCGAATTGGGGCCAGTATATCCTCCATTTAGCCTCTTTTATCGGCATTTCGCCTTATTATTTCATCTTTTTCTTGTTCACTTCCATAGCCTCCGCTAGGTTGAAGTAACACGCTCTAAATATTTCAACTGCTCTATGTTGTAAACGATTGAATTCATCATGAATTTTATCCCTGCTCTGGCGATAGTCGTTACAGAAACGTGACCTCCATTATGGGCTCGTTTCATAACCGCAAAGCATCTTTCGATTTGCGATCGTTTTCTACTGATCCTTTTATTTCTCAAAATATCTTTGATCCCCAACTTATGACCTCTTGCAGCTTTCTTCATCGCAGCATCGTATCCTTGTGTCTTGGCACCACTATATCCTTTATCTGCATAGCGTGGCAGCCCTTCGATTCCAAGGTCAACCTGACTATCGTGAAGAGACGCTGTTGTTGTCTCGATTTTTCTAATAAGGTGGTACTTGGTATCGATTAGGATATGACCCTTATAACCGAAGAAGGAGTTGACTCCCTTTTTTGCCCAACTCCCTTCATTTATTGGACCTTCATCGATTCTCTTTGGTTTGGCATTGCTGCTGATTATATTATCAGAAATATTAAGTAAATCTTTATCAAAATCCTCAATTTTGATCGGCTTGATGGCTTTCAAATTTTGGTCCTTCTTGTCTTGGCCTTGCTGATCTTGGTTATTCCTCTTTTGACCTGGATCAGATGTTATGAAGGTAGCATCCTGAATTGTGCCCTTCTCTACGGTAAATCCTTTCTCATCAAGCTGACTCTGAAGTTCCTTCCAAAGGTCCTCGTATCTGCCGCATTCGATCAACCGCTCGCGAAATAGCCAAACAGTGCTGAAATCCGGAATCACTTCAGTGGTGCCAAGGAAAATTCGAAACGAGATTCTGTCCGCAACCTGGCGCTCCAGTTCAGGATCGGATAAATTAAACCAACTCTGGAGGACAAGCGCCTTCACCATGATTACGATATCAATGTTTGGACGCCCTCCGAGGCTAGTTTTATTTTTATAGATCAATGGCTCTATAAATCGGAATCGGTCCCATTTGATCAAGGAGTTAATCTCGGATAGATCATCTCCAAGAGCCTTAACTCGAGATTATTCTTCTCTAATCGCAAAATCTATGAGTGTTCTCATACACATAATAGTATAGTATTGTTAGTATATAAACATTTCGATTGATCAGTTTTTCGAAATCCTCAGGAGTACTATGAGGGGGGCAAGGTTACTGAACTCTGAACCGACCCAGACGGTGAGGAGTTGTGGGGCAAACCCGCATACAAGACCGACCGGAAGGGCCATGGCAAACCCCATCAGTTTGACGGCGCTCTTCGCGACCTGGATCAGGGACTGGGTCTGTTCACGGGCGTAGTAGGAGAGAATCGTAGGCGTCAGGACGCCTGAAAGCAGCCCGCCGACCGTCCGGAGGAGAATGCCCCACTGGAGAGCGATCGAGTACTCCCCCGCAGACGTCGCCCCAAAGAGCAGATTTACTACTATGAGGTCTATCGACAGGAAAAGGAGGGCTCCGACTTGGTTGATTGCAACCCACCACCCCATCTCGCAGAGGTCCTTCACCCTTGTGCGGTCAAAGGAGCGGATCGAGAGGATGAGATGGGGGCAGACCCGATGGGTGAGGATGATCGAGACCCATGATGCCACAACCGCCCCGGCCAGAAATGCACTTCCTACGAGGGCGAGATCAGGACCGAAGAGGATAAAGAGGAGGACTATCAGCCCGGTCTCGACAAGCAGTTTGGCGAGGTTGATGAGGTTCTGCAGGTCAAGGCGGTTGTAGGCAAATAGCTGGACGGTGAAGTTCCCCGTCCATGAGCTGATGAGGAAGGCAGCACAGACCCCGAGAAAAAGGAGGACCGCACCGGATTCCTGCCCGGCCGGGACGTGGAAATTTGAACGTCCAAAATTTGTTCCATAAATAGCTATGTGTTACTGCAATGATGTGAGAAAATATTGAAGCAACAAGATAGTTAAACCAATATAAAAATATTACAAATAAGCCGTATCCAAGGATTGTATTCAAAATTCCTATTAGGCTAAATTTTGAAAGCTGTTTCAAATCCAAAGCGGGAGCGATCTTATAGGATTCTCTAAGAAGCAGCTTGTGTATATCTTGAAAATTCACGTTTGCCTCTGGGTTATTCTCTTAAAACCTTTAAAAATATTCGACTGAATTAATTTCATATAAACTATTTATTTTGAAACAATATCTAAAGTCTCGGCTATCCAGCCATCCCCTCTTATCATAACCTCAATTCAGATTGGTGGCCGATATAGCCTTCGTAGAACCTTAATTTCTTATTTAAGTTTTCTGATTTTGTTCTAATCACACGATCATTATAAAGATTTAAAAAGGTTTCGTTCCAAGTACTGCCATCTTCAATAATGGCAGATCTTGCAGGGCCCCGGCGCCCAAGATGCTTGTGAAATCTCCCGGCCTCCATTGCCGCCAACGCCCGTGATCCGGAGATGAGGGGAGTGCAATACCGGTTAAGCTGGGGGGAGGATGGGTGGTTTACGGGAATAAACCACAGAGTCGCAGAGCGAGACGAGGACGAACGACGGAGACGAACTATTAATCAGAGGCAAATATGCTGTTCCTTTCAAGTGTTGGTAATAAGGGAAATTGCGCGTCTCTGCGAACTCTGCGTCTCTGCGGTTAATATTCGTAGCTTGATAATTAAAACTCAGGTTTTCGAATCGGCTAAATCGTTTTTGTGCATTCTTTGTGCCTTTGTGGTTCAGTTTTTTTGGGGTAAGAATGATGAATCAGAGCTCACGACCACGCTCACCACAAACACTCATGATCCTCAGGACAGGGATCATACAAGCAAGATGAAAACCGTGATAAAGCCGGAATGCCATCTTTAATGTGGTATGGGCAGTGAAGGCTGTTGTCTTTCTGGAACTTCAGATTCCGACCCACAAACGAGACCAAGTTACCTCCTCGCACACATGCAAGCGTCGCAGAACGCGTATGGAAAATTGTCCCTACGAGGATAATGTCATCTGCCCATATCAGGACAGCATCTCCTATGGGAAACGAGATAGATAAAGGTGGTGGACTTGACATCCACAAGAAATCAGTTAAAGCGGCAATCGAATCCGAAGACGGAACGATATTGGAAGCCGAATTTGGCATGACTATCCGAGAGCTTGGTTGTTTAAAGGAATGGCTTCTAGATAACGGTTGCAAACGAGTTATCGTGGAGTCAACTGCCTCTTACTGGTATCGCATAGATCAGGTCTTAAGCGACGAGATCAATGTCATATTGGTCAACCCTCGAGATGTCAAATCTTCATTTGGGAAGAAGACGGATAAGATAGATGCTCGCAGGCTAGCTTCGCGATGCCTCACTATGTATGAGGTCAAGCCTTCTAGAAAATTCTCGAAAGAAGAATCGGAGCTTAAGAGGCTGACTAGGGCTCGTGAGCAGAACGTCAAGACAAGGACAAGATTCAAGAATCAGATTCACAAGGTGCTTGATGCGGCTGGAATCGGTTTATCTATATTTATTACGGACATCTTCGGCAAATCCGGCATGTATCTATTGAGAGGCCTTGTGGAGCGAAAGAGCTTGGAAGAGCTCATACCCGGAATACCAACCAATAGGATTCGAAAAAGAGCCCATGAATTATATGAGCTGATTCCAGTCCAGCTTAACGACACTGATGTTTTGCTTATCCGACAAGCTCTGGACACCATGGATTTTGTTCAGAAATCCATCAATGAGATCGATGCGATACTATACAGGATCGCGGAAAGCCATAAAGACGATTTGCAGATCTTGATGTCTGTTCCTGGAGTTCAATTCGTTGCTGCGATCACAATTCTTGCGGAAATCGGAAACTACAGGGATTTTAAGGATGGAGACCAACTGGCATGTTATTCTGGTCTCACACCCTCCGTGTACGATTCAGGCGAAAAGCATACTCTGGGTAGAATCACTAAACACGGTTCAAAGCACCTGAGGTGGATTCTAAACCAGGTTGCTCATGCAGCATCAAAGACAAAAAGATCCCGGATGAGAAAAATCTATTACCGGATTATGCGCAAGAAAGGCGAAGGGAAAGCCATCACTGCTCTTGCTAGAAAGATGCTCAGCATAATGCATCATATTCTCATCAATCGTGAAATGTGGAAAGAGGAGGGAGTTAAGAAAAGGAGACGTGATTTTAAGTTCGATAGAAGCTCTTCTTCGTCGATGCAGCTTACATGGCTGGACATGTTATTCAAAAATGGCAATGAGATTGGAAAGGCTAAACCGGGGGGTGGAGGCTGATATCCTCCGGTTTGTTGGTGTGTTTTCATGGAAAAGACACGAAGGCACAAAGACGAACTAAACGATTTATTTCACTCTGTGCGTTCTTTGTGATCTTTGTGTGCTTTGTGGTGAAAATCGTAAACCCCAGGGTTTAATCTCTCGGGCTCATGTATGTTTGAATTTGTGATTTATAATAATAGTTATATTAAATATTAACATCTATAGCCTCGGCTATCCAGTCATCCCCTCTTATCATAACCTCAATTCAGACGATGACCGACATAGCCGTCAACAAGCAACGGCTTTCTTAATTCAGCAATAATTTAAAAAGCTTTCGTTTCATCTCCGGCGAAATCCACAGCAGCCTGGGATGCATCGTATCTCTTCACGCCACCCCCTCCTCTCCCATCTCCACAATCAGTTTCTCCAGCGCCTGCATGTGTCGCAGCGCCTTGACCCCCTTGGGCGTGATCCTGTATTGGATGTGCTCGCCCTCCACCCTCTCGGCCAGCCCGTTCTTGATGACGAGATCCAGGTATGGCACCACAGAATGGAAATTTAGGTTGCAGGAGTATACAATTTGTGTTTTATTTGCCCCCCCCCCCCGCACACTTGCAAAATCTTGCGGAGGTTCTGGTTTTTGAATCGCTTGCGTCCCATGTCGGAGTAGTAAGGAGCTAAGATACTTATAAAAGTTTCTGAGGGAATGTATGCACACTCTGCTAGGCTGGGTGGGATACTGGTGGTCTACGAACGGCCACCACCGCAGACAAGAGCGCACAAAGGAGGCTTCCTAGCTAATAATAACCAGTGGTTTACGAACGGGCCACCACAGAGACACAGAGCGCACGGAGGACGCACAGAGAAAAAAAATTATGGGTTGGGATCACACGCATGCTATTTTTTTTGTTGGAATTATAGATATTCTAGGGTAAATTTCACGTCTTAAAAATTTTATTATTTTTTTTTTTAGTCTCTGTGCGTTCTCTGTGAACTCTGTGGTGGGAGTTCGTTAGTAGTATGTATAATAATCATGCGATAGTTAAAAATAAAGTATCAGTTATTCTTGAATCTCTTTTGTGGCTGGGCTTTCCTTCAATCTAGATCTGCATAATTGAACGGATCCGCATCAACAGAATTCAAGAGAGCCAAAAGATCTGCAGTCGTATAAACCTTCGCAGTCTTCTGTCTCTTGAAATGCTTATCATTGGACCATATAGGACAGCAAAGCTGTAAGGCCAAAGCAAGAATAGGCGCGTCCTTTTCATCGATCTCTTTCATGATCTCTGATGCATCTTTTATCTTTTGGCAATATAGATCAAAAGGGGCTATCTTAATTTCTTCCATGATATATCTTTCAGAAAATTCTAGTGATAGATACTGAGAATTTTTCTTTCGTTTTGCTATAATGTAACTCCTATATTTTTCTATTTCCTTCAATCCATATTCTGGAAAATATATACTGAAAAATTTAGATTTTATCAGTCGTGCATTTACTGAATGATCCTTAAGAAGAGCCGAAATAAGGATATTTGTATCGGCTACAATCCTAGGCTCTTCTTTTCTTCTCTCCATACCTTCTCACGCACTTCCTCTAAAGCAAGAAGATCCTCTTCAGTAAGATCCAGATCATCCACTGCTCTTTCAAATAGCACCCATCTGGTTTCTTCTTCTTTAATGAGGGTCTCGATCTTCTTCATTAGGGGCTTTATGGGCAGGCAATCTGGGATTTCAACCTCAATAACACCCACTTAATCACCACATAACGATCTATCCTTATGGTTCATAAACTCTTTCTTTTTAGTAGTCTTTGTGCGTTCTTTGTGAGCTTCGTGTGCTTTGTGGTGAAAGTAGTAAACCCCAGGGGTTAATCTCAGATGTTTGAACTCGTCTTCTTGGTGGCTGAGAATTTTGAGAATGAGACTTACGCCTCGGCTTTATCCTGAATTTTTATCACAATCTCATGCAGAGGATTGGCTTTAGTCAATGTTGATGCGTCGATGATCTCGATCCCCATGATCTCCCCCTGCGGCCCGTAGTCGATCAGAATATTGGCCTCTACTTCGATGGTATCGACGATCTTTCCTTCGCAGAACTTCAAGTACATAACATCATAATTGGGATCATAAGAGATCTTCATTCATTTCTCCTTGTATATTTGTCCACTCTTGAAGTACAGTAAGCACTAACTACTATTATTGCGTCGTCTTCTTCCTCGTATACAACACGTAATAACCGTCCTTCTATTAATCTTTGTGCTATCTTTCTTTTTCATTTTTGCAATCAATAATTCCAGGATATTTTAGTGTTGACTTGACCTGTTCTTCGGTTATGCTTCTCTCTTTCATTCGGTCCAGGGCATGTTGGACAAAGATTACTTTTTTCATTGGAATTCGCAATTCTCCATGCCTCTCATCCCGTATCCTTGGAACGGTGACGGTAGATGCAATCTCGGTTTGGCGGGGCGTGTTAGGGTGGTTTGCAATCCAGTGGTTTACGGGGATAAAACAGCAGAGTCGCAGAGCGCGCGGAGGACGAACGACGGAGACGACTATTATTCCGAGGCAAATATGCTGTTCCTTTCTAGTTTTGGTAATAAGGGAGATTTTATGTCTCTGCGGTTAATAATCGTGCGAATTCGTTTGGCGTCTTTGTGCATTCTTTGTGGCTTTGTGCCTTTGTGGTTCAGTTTTTTTGGGGTAAGAATGATGAATTAGAGCTCACGACCACGCTCACCACAAAGACACAAAGACGAACTAAACTATTTATTTCACTCTGTGCGTTCTTTGTGAGCTTCGTGTGCTTTGTGGTGAAAGTAGTAAACCCCATGGGTTAATCTTTCGGGCTCATGCATGTTTGAATTTGTGATCGATAATAATAGTTATATTAAAAACGAACCTCTAAAGCCTCGGCTATCCAGTCATCCCCTCTTATCATAGCCTCAATTCAGACGATGACCGACATAGCCGTCAACAAGCAACGGCTTTCTTACCTACTTTCTTAATTTCGGTAGTGATTTAAAAAGCTTTCGTCCCGCCTCTGACGAGATCCTCGGCGGCTTGGGATGCATCGCAATCTAATCCCTCTCAAATCCAATTACATTTAAGAACTCAACTCTATTAAAATCACTGTCAAAGGTGGCGATCTTCTTTATCCCGTAATATCGGCAGGCAGCAACGATTGAAGCGTCATTGGGAAGCAATCTGTAAGTGGCAACTGATTCCAAAAGGAGATCCGGATCCTCGGGGATTGACAGAGTCTCAATTCTGTATTCTATTAAGAATGATTTTAGCTGCTCAAGAAAAATCCTGGCTGTTTCATTTAGCTCTTTTTTCAATTGATCAGTCGTTCGATGTTTCAAGGATCTCTCTAGCCCTTGCTGATTTATCCATTTGGAATAAGAAAGAGATGATAATATTAGTATCTATCAGTATCGCCAGCTATCTTCACCCCGCTCCAGGATCTCTTCTATGCTTACAATTCTGTCAAGCTTGATGATCCCATAATATTTATCGAGGATCTTCTTTCTCTGCTCTTTTTGCAGCGGCTCCTTTGCTTTTATTAATTTATTCATCTCTTTTGACCTATCAAGCGAGGTCAACTTTTCCTCTTCTTCTTTGATCAGCTCAATGATTTTATTCCTCAGACCATTCAAAGGCAGGCCCTCGGGCACATCCACTTTTATCTCGCCCATCGTTGACCACCATATAGTTTTACTCGTTCTTTACCTATAGACCTTTTCATTAATAATTCCTATTCTTTGTAAATTGTCCCGCGTACCGATCCCAGCTCCCTAAGGTGCGGGAGCGCAGTCTCGCCCCCTTGGGGCCAGGGTCCTTACCGGATTTGCTCGCCCTCCACTTTCTCAGCGAGCCCGTTCTTGATGAGGAGATCCAGGTATGGAACCACAGAATGGAAATTAAAGAATAGACAATTCGTGTCTTATTTGCGCCCGAACACTTGCAAAATCTTGCAGATTATCTGGTCTTTGAATCGCTTGCGTCCCATAGGGAAGATGGTATGGATCTAAGATACTTATAAAAGTTTCTGAGGGAAAGTATGCACTCTCTGTTAGGCTGGGTGGGATACTGGTGGTCTACGAACGGCCACCACCGTAGACCCGAGCGCACAAAGGAATTCTAGAAAGCTTCCTAGTTAATTATAACCAGTGGTTTACGAACGGGCCACCACAGAGAAACGACCATGACTTTAGGTCACCCATGTGGATGAAAATGGACGTAAGCCATATTTATGAGTATCTCGTTTATTCAATTATGAGACGGGATAATTAGGTCGTCTGTATTTGGCGGT
>Ga0247841_10009815_pt1 | contig 13252 bp, 10 predicted proteins | sample LaCruzMarch2015__2_FD_192410 | JGI IMG/M metagenome (GOLD analysis project Ga0247841, IMG submission 192410) | Freshwater microbial communities from meromictic Lake La Cruz, Castile-La Mancha, Spain - LaCruzMarch2015_18m | ecosystem: Environmental > Aquatic > Freshwater > Lake | place: Spain... | reverse complement strand
CCAGCTATTCCCTTTCGGGCCATCAAATTTAATCTCCCGTGGATGTCGTATCGCAACGGCGAGGCTTTGCAACTGCATTCCGAAACCGTGCGCGACACCAGCTTCTGGCACGAATTTTTGGATATGATGGCCGAAAACCGTTTTAACAAACTCACACTTTGGAGCCAGCACCCGTTTCATTTGATGGTAAAAACACAAAAATACCCCGAAGCCTGCGGTTTTACAGACGAGGAAATGGCCGGTTGGAAAAAGTTTTGGGAGTACATTTTCAGGGAGGCAAAAAACAGGGGCATTGAAACTTACATCGTCAACTGGAATATTTTTGTTTCGCCGGAGTTTGCTAAGGCTCATGGTGTGGCCGAATATTGCATCAATAACGAATACTTTATACCACAGGGGGATACATCAGAAATTGTAAAAGATTACATGCGCGAATGTGTGCGCGAAGTGATTGATACATACCCCGATTTAACCGGACTGGCAATTTCGCTGGGCGAGGGAATGGGTGGAATGACGCCCGAGGAGCGCGAAAAATGGCTGCTCGAAAGTATTGTGCAGGGCACAAGAAATGCATCACGAAAAATCAAATTTATTCACAGGATTCCTTTTTCCGCCAATACCGGAAGCGGCGGTTCAACGTCGGTTGATATGGAACAGATGACCCGTCGCACGCTCGACACACTGAGTTGTTTTATCAATCCCATTAACACCGAATTGAAGTTTAACTGGTCACACGCCCATTCGACTCCAAAACTGGTAAAAGTACACGGTGGCGAAATCACCGATACTTATTGGAACCCGCTGCCCGACAACTACAAACTGGCGTGGATGATGCGCAACGAAGACTTTTTTGTGTTGCGCTGGGGTCAGTCTGAATTTATTCGCAAACACATTGCTGAAAATGCTCAACCTTATGTAAATGGTTATTATGTTGGTTCAGAATGTTATATCCCGGCCAAAGATTACATTACCACGCTTCCGGGCACAACCTGGAAATATGCTTTCGAACGGCAGTGGATGTTTTACAAAACCTGGGGGCAAATCATGTACAACCCGCAGATTTCGGATGCGATTTTTGAGCAGGCTTTTGAAAACCAGTTTCCCGGCTTCGGAAAACAGTTGTTCGGCGCACAGGAAAAGGCAAGCCGCGTGCCGCTGGTAATTGCCTCGTTTTGGAATGCCACCTGGGATTTTACACTTTACTCTGAAGGATTTTTAACGCTTGTAAATAACGAAGTAAAACTGATTCCACTCGCCGAAATGGCCACCAAAAATCCAATGGATCCAACTTATCTCAGTATTCCTGATTTTCTTGGCAATGGAGAAAACCCGGTTGAAGGCAAAATTACCCCGATTCAACTGGCCGACTCGGTGGAAACGTTTTGCCTCAAAGCGCTGGCAGAGGTTAAAAACATTGATCCCGGAAAAAATACGGATCTGCTCTATGAAGTTACCGATATCCGGGCGTGGTCACAACTTGGCCTCTATTTCTCGGGTAAATTGCGCGCTGCCGTTAATTATCAAAAATACGTGAATACCGGTGAAAAGGAGTTTCATCAAAAGGCAGTTCAAAATCTTGAAAAAGCCGCTGGAAATTGGCGGGAGTTGGTTATCATTACCGAACCGGTTTATCAGCCCATGCCTTTGATGCATTACACGCACAACGGTGGCAAACAGTATTTTCACTGGTCGTTGGTTGAAAATGAAGTGCTCAGTGAATTAAACCAGCTTAAAAATTTGGAAAAGACGATAAAAACAAATCAATAAAAAATTATAAACTCATGAAACGAGCATTACAAAATTTTGTCGCACAGATGAATCATTATGTGCGAGTTACATCGAATACCTTTAAAAATTAACAATTATAATGAGATGAAAAAGTTAGTTGCTATTATTTTATTTGGCTGTTTATCATTGAACAGTTTCTCAAAAGAACAACGTGATCTTCTTCAAAAAGAAGCTAAAGAAATTGGCCTTTCGCAGGCGTTGATAAAAAATTTCTCCGAAATTGGTTTTCCCACGTACCATGACAGGACTTTCTGGAACAACCTTCCGGAAGGATTTAAAAAACAGTACATCGAAGAGGCTGAAAAATCAATGGATTACAACTGGCCTATTGTAAAAGCCACTGATTATCTCGAAATTATTCGTTCGGGCGATCGCCGGCAGGATGTGTACGCGGCACCCCGAGCGGCATTAATGGCTTTGATAATGGGTGAGTTAGCCGAAGGGAAGGGCCGTTTTATCGACCAGATTGTGAATGGTGTTTGGTATTACAGCGAACAAACCTGGTGGGGATGGTCGGCGCACCTGACTGCACAAAAAGCACCGCATGGTTTGCCCGATGCCGACGAACCGGTTATAGACCTTGGTGTTGGTGAAATCACCAATATCCTGTCGTGGACATGGTTTTTATTTAAAGATGAATTTGATAAAATCCACCCATTAATTGCCAAAAGGCTAAAAAACGAAATCATGAAAAAGGCCGTGATTCCGTATTACGAGCGGAGTGATTTCTGGTGGCAGGGACTCGATGGTAGCCGCGATGTAAATAACTGGAATCCATGGACCAACCACAACATACTCACAGCGATTTTGATTCTGGAAGATGATCAGGCAAAAAAAATAAAGGGCGTGGAAAAGCTGGTAAAGTCACTTGATCAGTTTGTAAATGTTTACCCGAAGGATGGTGGTTGCGACGAAGGCCCGAGTTACTGGGGCAGGGCAGGAGCGTCGCTGTATCAGTGTCTCGACTTGCTGAAACGCGCCACCAACGGCAAGTTCGATGTTTATGACAATCAGGTGGTTAAAAACATGGGCAACTACATTTACAAAGCTTACATCGAATATCCGTATTTTATCAATTTTGCCGATGCCGATGCTACCACCGGCGGTCGTCCACAAATTATTTACAGTTATGGGAAAGATATAAATGATCCAATTATGCAGAAATTTGGCGCATTTCTGGCCAAAAAACAGGATTGGAGTACAAAAGTACCGGATGGTAAAGTGGATGAACAAATCATGCAGTTGATGCACCTTAAAGAAATTTCAAATGCCGAAGCTGAAAATGCGCTGATCAGCGACTTTTGGCTTCCCGAAACCCAGGTAGCCGGAGCCCGTGATAATGCAGGAACATCAACAGGTTTCTTTTTTGCAGCAAAAGGCGGTCATAACGCAGAAAGTCACAATCACAACGATTTGGGAACCTGTGTTTTGTATTTCAACGGCAAACCATGTCTGGTCGATATTGGCCGCGAAACATACACTGCCAAAACTTTCAGCAGCCGTCGTTACGAAATATGGACCATGCAATCACAATACCACAACCTGCCCAAAATCAACGGGATTGACCAGAAAGACGGAAGGGAATTTGTAGCAAGCAACTCCACTTTTGCTTCCGATGCAAAAAAGGCGACCTTTTCGACCGATATTTTTAAAGCTTATCCCGAAGAGGCAGGAGTAAATAAATGGATTCGAAGTTACACACTCGAACGTGGGAAAAAGTTTACAATTCAGGATAATTACAGTTTAAAGGAAGTAAAAACTCCTTCAACCCTAAACTTTGTTACAAGTTGCAAAGTAACCGATAATGGCGCTGGTATTTTATCACTCGAAGGCGATGGATTTACCCTGAATATGAATTACAATGCAAAATCTGTTACTCCAAAAATAGAAGTAACCGAAATCACAGACAGCGGTTTAAAACGCTACTGGAAGACAATTACACGAATTGTATTCACCATCAACAACCCAAAAACAACGGGCAAGAATGAGATTGTGATTACTGAGGCAAAATGAAAATAACCCTTTCAATAATGGTACAGTATTGTCTCTTTTTCTTAATTTTGAACAATTCAGAAAATTTTGAATATGGAAAGAATAGTAATTGAAGTTGATAAAAGACTTGCCAAAGCGTGGAGAAGTGCTTCTGATAAAAAGAGAAAAGAAATAGGAAATAAATTCAATATTTCACTTGCCAAAGAATTAATGAACCCACCACTGGGGAAAAAAGATAAAGATTCTCAGGAATATCTCGAATTTCTTAATGAATTAAGAGAGGAAATGTCAGCCAAAGGACTTACCAGCGAAGAACTGGATGAAATTCTGAAAAATGTTTAGGCCCTTTTTTGTAATCGATACAAATTGTTTTATTAGCGCCAACTTGCTGAAAAATTCTGTTAGTGCACAGGCTTTTGACAAAGTCATTTTAAATGGAAAAATTGCGCTTTCCAGTCAGGTGTTAAATGAATTTGCCGAAGTTATTTACAGGGATAAACTGGATAGGTATTTAAATGAAGATAAAAGGCAAAGTGCATTAAAACAAATTCAAAAGAATTCTATACTTTTTTCTACTGTTGAAATTGTTACTGATTGTCGTGACCCAAAAGACAACAAATTTTTGGAATTGGCGCTTTCATGTCAGGCATTATGCATCATTTCTGGTGACTCGGATTTACTGATACTTCACCCTTTTCGTAACATCGCAATTATGGATCCGGCGATGTTTTTGCAGAATTTTGATGACCTGTATTACAAATAAGAATGACCAAATATATCGGATTAGAATGTAAAATTTTCTTTTTAATTATCATCCTCTCATTGGTTTCCTGTAATAAAGAGAAGGTAGTTCTATTTATTTCCGAACAGGAACAGCATTTCATCATCGAAACAGCCACCGCTTATCTCGATAGTTTGCCGGTAACAGTTACCTCGGCTATTTGCGAACGCAGTGCGGGCGGTGCGCACGATTTTTATTCCGAAGGCGATTACTGGTGGCCTGATCCGGAGAATCCCGACGGACCGTACATTCAGAAAGACGGACAAACCAATCCCGCTAATTTTGTGGCACACCGGCTGGCAATGATTCGTTTGAGTCAGATTGTGGGAATGCAAACTTCGGCGTATTTGTTAACCGGCGATTTGAAATTTGCCAAAGCTGTACAAAAACATCTGGAAGCCTGGTTTTTCAATCCTGAAACACGAATGAATCCAAGTCTGCTGTATGTGCAGGCCATCAAAGGGCGATTCACCGGCCGCGGAATCGGAATTATTGATGCCATTCATTTAACAGAAGTGGCACGGTCGGTGGAGATTCTCGAACACAACAAAGTTTTGCCGGAACCCACTGTTTTAGCAGTAAAAAGCTGGTTCGGGGAACTGTTTAACTGGCTCACAACGCACCCGTACGGAATTGACGAAATGAACGCCAAAAATAACCACGGAACCTGCTGGGTGATGCAGGTGGGTATGTTTGCCCGGCTGGTCGATAATAAACAGGTTTTGGAAATGTGCCGCGAACGTTTCAAAAATGTGCTGCTTCCAAATCAAATGGCGCGCGACGGTTCATTCCCGCTGGAACTGAAACGCACAAAACCTTACGGATATTCACTTTTTAATCTCGACGCATTCTTTACCACCGCCGAAATACTTTCGGATAAGGACAATAATTTGTATACATTTTCAACTCCCGAGGGATTAAATTTGCAAAGGGGGGTTGAGTTTCTATTTCCATTTGTGAACGATAAAACCACCTGGACTTATCCGCCCGATGTAATGTATTTTGATGAGTGGCCGGTGCGGCATCCGTTTTTACTGTTTGCCGGAAAAGCATACAATAAACCGGAATACATCGAACTTTGGAAAACGTTGGAAGGATATCCAACTACTGCTGAGGTTATTAGAAATTTGCCAATTCGGAATCCGTTGATTTGGATGCTGGAAAAACCAGCGATGTAAAAACTGCTGATTCAAAATAAGCCTTTGAATGACCTACTAAAAATAAGCTCCGGTAATCATAATCCTAAGTTATTTATTACCGTAGTGTCCGCGCAATGAATAAATTTTAATACGTTGGTTAATTACATTGTAAAAAATACGGTTTTTATCGTCGATTCGGCGCGACCATTTGCCCGACTATTCGTAGCGTAAAGGTTCCGGTTTTCCGATTCCTGTAAATGGTGAATGCCTAATAGCTTCAATTAGCTTTGTAATTCTTGCTTTTATAGTTACAGTACCTTTTTGTTTCCAATAGTCTAAATCGGTTAAAGCATTATCGGAAAAATCTATTTCCATAAATCGGCAGTTTTTATGGTTTTGAATTTACCGGCCGTAAATTGGCGTTCGCTTTCCTGAATTTTTTTAACAAACTCTTTATTATAAACAGAAGTATCTGCTTTTTCGACAGTAGCACCGGCTAAAATCGCACTGTTAAGTATAGTTTTAACTAACTTGTTTTTTGGGTCGTATTTTAAAGTTATTGTAGCCATAGCAGTTTAATTTAAAGTGTATTTCAAAAATAGGTTATAAATTTAATAATGCAAAACGTAACGGTTAAGTTCAAATTACATAGCCGTTATTGGTTTGGGATCCTGTGTTCCCTGCCCGCCGTCCCGGTATTCTCTCCAGAATGAAGAATTTCGGGCTGGCAGGCGGGGAAATCCGAAGTAGCTACTCCAACTTGAATTACAAAATAATTTTCCTGCGTTATAAAAAGTGGGGAATTTGGGGCGGGTTATTTAAAAAAGGTCAGAATGTGTGCCGGTGCGAATTAAAAAAACTCTGTTGGCCTGTGACTTATAAATCAATACCCAATCATCATCGAGATGAGAATCAATGATATCCATGAATTAAATTTCCAGGTCTTTAAAAAGTTCCTCAGTTGTACTGTAACTTTTAGAAAGATTTTTTCCGTCGATGGTGTTCTGTATCGCTTTTGCTGTTTTTGGATTTGGAGTTAATTGTTTTTTCTCCTTTACAGCGGGTTCAAAAAAACCTATTGAAAGAATGTATTCTAATGTTTTAACCGCTTTTTGGTTTTTTGCATCGTATTTTAAAGTTATTTTAGCCATAGCAGTATAATTTAAAGTGTATTTCAAAAATAGGTTATTAAATTGATAATCGAAAAGAAGGGTTATTTTTTCAGCTTTTGGGTTTTTAATTTGAAGCGAAGCAAATAACCGGCTACAAAAAAGGTGGCGGAGGTAATTTGAAGGATAACTAACATACTGGCCGAAAAGTATGCCACTAAAGCACAACTCACAATTATTACCGAAGTTGAACAAAAAACCCTGACCATAAAGCCAGGGTTCAGGGATGCAGCAATCCCTTGTGTAATCTTTCCAACAACTATATCAGTTGTGCTGCAAGTAATTCGCTTCCTGCCCTGTGAAGCGCGGTTTCAATTTTCCTCACCTGCTTTTCAGAAATGTACGCTGCCAGCCCGTTTTTATACTGGCTTAGTAACGATGCGTTAATTCCGGCTGTTTTTGCAAACCGGCTCACGTTTATCCAGTCATAATAGTCGAATATCGAGGCAACATCGTATTTGTATTCAAATTCAATGTTTTTCAACTCTTCAGGCACTTCTGCGCCCCTTTCTGTGTACGATAAAATCATTTCCTTCACCGAATTTTCAAAGTCTGCTTTGGCCTCTGTTACAGTTTTTCCATCGCCAATTATTGTGTGGTCAATATCTGGCGTAAAAATTCCAAAAGTCCCGTCTTTTCCTCTTTCTATCAATGCTGTAGTTTTCATATCTGTGTTTTTTATTGAGGCAGACAGGGTTTTAAAACCCTATCTGCTTTTTAAGTTTAAAATAAATTCCTTTTTTTACCTCTTTAGAGCCATGCCGTTCAATTGCAATCTGGTAATTTTTTTCATGGTGGGCATATATATCGTGCTCTTTCCCGTTTCTTAGCAGGTACCAGCCTTGCTCTTCCGCCTTTTTTCTTAACTCGTTCCATTTCATTTTAGTTGTTGTTGTGATTACCATACAAATATATAATATATTTATTATACATACAGCGGTCCCTAACATTTTTTGTACTGAATTAGAAACGTAATGTAACGAACATTACCTTGTTTGTTATCACAAATCCTTCCACCGGCCTGCTCACGATTATTCCTGCATAATGATTGTGCTTTTTAAATTAGCAAAGCAGATGCAGGAATAATTCAGTGATCCCTGCCCGCCGTCCCGGTATTCTCTCCAGAATGAAGACTTTCGGGCTGACAGGCGGGGAAATCCAAAGTAGCTACTTCAACCTCTTTTTCCATTACATCAATTATGTTCAAACCGTTTGTTCGCTCGCACAAATCCTTCCACCGGCCTGCTCACGATTATTCCTGCATAATGATTGTGCTTCAATAACTTCATTGTAGGAGCAGGAATAATTCAGTGATCGAAATCCAAAGTAGCTACTTCAACTGGTTGAGAGATTAGCAAGATAATAGTTCATTGTTTCAGTGATCGAAATCCAAAGTAGCTACTTCAACCAACTATCGAGAAGCTTTTGAATTGTTAAACAAATCGTTTCAGTGATCGAAATCCAAAGTAGCTACTTCAACTCCAATGGATCTATGAATAACAAACAAACTATTAAGTTTCAGTGATCGAAATCCAAAGTAGCTACTTCAACTTCTTTTTCCATTAAATGTAAAGTGTTTCAAACCGTTTGTTCACTCGCACAAATCCTTCCACCGGCCTGCTCACGATTATTCCTGCAAAATGATTGTGCTTTTTAAATTAGTAAAGCGGTAGCAGGAATAATTCAGTGATCCCTGCCCGCCGTCCCGGTATTATCTCCAGATTGAAGACTTTCGGGCTGGCAGGCGGGGAAATCCAAAGTAGCTACTTCAACTTTGTAAGATTATCCCCGATATTTTGGGTGGAGAGTTTCAGTGATCGAAATCCAAAGTAGCTACTTCAACTCAGTCAGAAATAAAAAACGTACTCATTTGTGAGTTTCAGTGATCGAAATCCGAAGTAGCTACTCCAACACCCAAAGCAAGTAATGTAGTTGCCCAGTTAAAGTTTCAGTGATCGAAATCCAAAGTAGCTACTTCAACTTCTTTTTCCATAACAACAATTGTGTTTCAAACCGTTTGTTCGCTCGCACAAATCCTTCCACCGGCCTGCTCACGATTATTCCTGCATAATGATTGTGCTTCAATAACAGTTTTTTAGGAGCAGGAATAATTCAGTGATCCCTGCCCGCCGGCCCGGCATTCTCTCCGGAATGAAGACTTTCGGGCTGGCAGACGGGGAAATCCAAAGTAGCTAATAGAAAGCCTCCCCAACCCCTCCAAAGGCGGGGCTTTTGAAAAAATGCGAAATAATTGACTGTATTTCAATCGCCGTAGAATTTACTGGTCTGCTTTTTTACCCTCTCTTTTGGAGGGGGAAGGGGGAGGCTCCACTGTGATCGAAATCCAAAGTAGCTACTTCAACTTCTTTTTCAATAACTTCAATTGTGTTCAAATCGTTTGTTCGCTCGCACAAATCCTTCCACCGGCCTGCTCACGATTATTCCTGCAAAAATGATTGTGCTTTTTAAATTAGCAAAGCGGTAGCAGGAATAATTCAGTGATCCCTGCCCGCCGTCCTGGTATTCCCTCCAGACTGAAGACTTGCGGGCTGTCAGGCGGGGAAATCCGAAGTAGCTACTCCAACCCTTCTTTTTCCATTACTTCAATTGTGTTCAAACCGTTTGTTCGCTCCCACAAATCCTTCCACCTGCCTGCTCACGATTATTCCTGCATAATGATTGTGCTTTTTAAATTAGCATAGTAGAGGCAGGAATAATTCAGTGATCCCTGCCCGCCGTCCCGGTATTCTCTCCAAAATGAAGACTTTCGGGCTGGCAGGCGGGGAAATCCAAAGTAGCTACTTCAACTTAAACCAGCCACCTAAGCCGGAATGGGTAAAGTTTTAGTGATCGAAATCCAAAGTAGCTACTTCAACTTAAGGCGGAAGCAAAACGAAAAAAGGCTCAAGGTTTCAGTGATCGAAATCCAAAGTAGCTACTTCAACTGAATTTTTGGACATCACCTTTTCCCATTTGATGTTTCAGTGATCGAAATCCAAAGTAGCTACTTCAACCCTATCAGTTATTCGCTCTGAACTAAAAAGTTGTTTCAGTGATCGAAATCCAAAGTAGCTACTTCAACCTTTGTTAATGGATTGGTTTTATTCACATTTATGTTTCAGTGATCGAAATCCAAAGTAGCTACTTCAACTGCCAACGCAAGCCATCCTTATTTTATTGGTTGTTTCAGTGATCGAAATCCAAAGTAGCTACTTCAACTCGAGAAAACTGAAGTAGGGAATAATGCTAAAGTTTCAGTGATCGAAATCCAAAGTAGCTACTTCAACATGGAGAAATCGTCAACAAAGGTATCGGTCATAGTTTCAGTGATCGAAATCCAAAGTAGCTACTTCAACTAATAAAAAAATCTTGGCAACTGATACCGACTGTTTCAGTGATCGAAATCCAAAGTAGCTACTTCAACAAAATTAGCAAAATTCCTTTATTTGGAAATGGTTGTTTCAGTGATCGAAATCCAAAGTAGCTACTTCAACCCCGATTCGGTTTCAACCAAATCGAAATGAGGGTTTCAGTGATCGAAATCCAAAGTAGCTACTTCAACCGAATTTGATGAAAACGGTCAGTTGGCTACCGAAGGTTTCAGTGATCGAAATCCAAAGTAGCTACTTCAACTGAAAATTATGGAATTTTTATTGGACATTCAAGTTTCAGTGATCGAAATCCAAAGTAGCTACTTCAACATTACAGACCGCATTTTTGGTCAGTACTCCGAAGTTTCAGTGATCGAAATCCAAAGTAGCTACTTCAACATGAATGCAGTAAGAAAAAATGTCAGAAAAAAAGTTTCAGTGATCGAAATCCAAAGTAGCTACTTCAACTGTTTAGATTTGAGGGTTATGATTCCTTTAGAAAAGTTTCAGTGATCGAAATCCAAAGTAGCTACTTCAACCTTTGGCTTCTTTTGTTGCTGTTGAAAAATTAGGTTTCAGTGATCGAAATCCAAAGTAGCTACTTCAACTTTTGGCTGGCTTTTGCTGGCATTGATTGGTTGTAGTTTCAGTGATCGAAATCCAAAGTAGCTACTTCAACGTGGCTCATGATTCTCAGCACCAATGGTATTTTGTTTCAGTGATCGAAATCCAAAGTAGCTACTTCAACGTTGATTTTTCAGATGATAAATTGTGTTTTGATGTTTCAGTGATCGAAATCCAAAGTAGCTACTTCAACCAGGGTTACAACCGTGAGGTAGTGAAAGTCTGGTTTCAGTGATCGAAATCCAAAGTAGCTACTTCAACATTACAAGTATTTGTTGATAAAAAAATACATAGTTTCAGTGATCGAAATCCAAAGTAGCTACTTCAACGGGAATTTGATCGCACAAAACGACAGATTTCTAGTTTCAGTGATCGAAATCCAAAGTAGCTACTTCAACCCTTTAATAATAAGGGTGCATGGTTTGTCTTTGAGTTTCAGTGATCGAAATCCAAAGTAGCTACTTCAACGGTGTTGTTGATTATCAGGTTTTCGAACTAAAGTTTCAGTGATCGAAATCCAAAGTAGCTACTTCAACTTATTGATTACCCTGTTCAAATTCGTATTTGAGTTTCAGTGATCGAAATCCAAAGTAGCTACTTCAACTTCACACAATTAGGAAATGAGACTATCAAATTCAGTTTCAGTGATCGAAATCCAAAGTAGCTACTTCAACTATTAAGAGATTTTATGCATTACCAATTGGTACAGTTTCAGTGATCGAAATCCAAAGTAGCTACTTCAACATCACGTAGTGATAACCCTATTCTTCCTCGCGGTTTCAGTGATCGAAATCCAAAGTAGCTACTTCAACCAAAAGAAATAAAAACAGTGGAGCGGATTATTCGTTTCAGTGATCGAAATCCAAAGTAGCTACTTCAACTAAAAATAAAATAAAAACACTAAAAAACGCAGAAGTTTCAGTGATCGAAATCCAAAGTAGCTACTTCAACTACTTTAACTGTTTTAATTTAAACTTTTAAAAAGTTTCAGTGATCGAAATCCAAAGTAGCTACTTCAACTGTCCAAGCTGGATTGTAGGGATACCTTTTGAGTTTCAGTGATCGAAATCCAAAGTAGCTACTTCAACTTCTTTTAACGAAAACGGAACAATGATTTATGCTAAAGTTTCAGTGATCGAAATCCAAAGTAGCTACTTCAACTTTTAAAAACTGCGATATCTCTGTTTATCAAAGGTTTCAGTGATCGAAATCCAAAGTAGCTACTTCAACTGTTGATTGTAATATCAAAATCAATTTATATTCGTTTCAGTGATCGAAATCCAAAGTAGCTACTTCAACGTGAAGGTTGGTGCAGGTGGTATGAAGTTGAAGTTTCAGTGATCGAAATCCAAAGTAGCTACTTCAACGGACTTCCGAGATGCATACATAATTTCAATTGGTTTCAGTGATCGAAATCCAAAGTAGCTACTTCAACACAGGCAAAATATATCTATTATGGAAATCATTTCGTTTCAGTGATCGAAATCCAAAGTAGCTACTTCAACTCAGTTCGGGAAGCCTTCACTTTGATGCATAAGAGTTTCAGTGATCGAAATCCAAAGTAGCTACTTCAACCTGCCGCCGCTATCCCTGAAGACTGTGTTGAATGTTTCAGTGATCGAAATCCAAAGTAGCTACTTCAACGAATCGTAAACCAACTTTTGGTTAGTAATAAAAGTTTCAGTGATCGAAATCCAAAGTAGCTACTTCAACTACAAGGCATATGCAGTTCTACTCTCTTACCGAGTTTCAGTGATCGAAATCCAAAGTAGCTACTTCAACAAATTTAAGTTTGTTGGCTTTAGTACTATTCGTGTTTCAGTGATCGAAATCCAAAGTAGCTACTTCAACACTCCAGACCAAGAGGCCCAGGCCGTGGCTGATGTTTCAGTGATCGAAATCCAAAGTAGCTACTTCAACAGAAATTCAAATACATTACGGAATACTCGATTAGTTTCAGTGATCGAAATCCAAAGTAGCTACTTCAACTGCATTGCTGACTGTTGCGGTGTACCAATGGTGTTTCAGTGATCGAAATCCAAAGTAGCTACTTCAACGATGGTGAAAAATATCCTGCGGAGTGTGGAAATTGTTTCAGTGATCGAAATCCAAAGTAGCTACTTCAACAAAATAAAGGATGTTTATTTGCATTATTGTTAAGTTTCAGTGATCGAAATCCAAAGTAGCTACTTCAACCAAAACTAAAAAAGGTTTAAATCTTGGCTTTAGTGTTTCAGTGATCGAAATCCAAAGTAGCTACTTCAACAAATGGAGAAACCTGTTGTTAAAATTAATGTCAGTTTCAGTGATCGAAATCCAAAGTAGCTACTTCAACCATCTCTAATTGTAGACTATAGCAGTACTTGTGGTTTCAGTGATCGAAATCCA
>Ga0247841_10009814_pt1 | contig 13253 bp, 15 predicted proteins | sample LaCruzMarch2015__2_FD_192410 | JGI IMG/M metagenome (GOLD analysis project Ga0247841, IMG submission 192410) | Freshwater microbial communities from meromictic Lake La Cruz, Castile-La Mancha, Spain - LaCruzMarch2015_18m | ecosystem: Environmental > Aquatic > Freshwater > Lake | place: Spain... | reverse complement strand
AACTGCTAATTTAAATTTCTCTAAATCATTGGCTAAGTTTTCAACTTTATTTTTTTCACTCTCGACATCTTCTAAAATATTTAAGATAGCACTTTTTTGAGAATCTATCTCTTGGGATTTTAATTCTATGTCCTTAGTCCTTTCTTCTACTTTTTTATCTAAATTTTTATATAAATTGTTAAGATCAGTAGACATCTTATTAAAAGCACTCGCCAAATCTCCAAATTCATCATTTGAATCTATATCTATTTTTTGAGAGAAATTTCCAGAAGCAATATTTTCTGATAATTTTTTTAATTTATTTAATGGAGAAAGAGATTTTATTATCAAATCATATATGAAAAAACATGCAATAAGAACAGATAATATAATCAAACCTATTAAAATTATAATAGTTCTATAGACCGTTGTTCTTATACCATCCATTCCGGTTTCTGTAACAAGATAAAATGGGAACTCGCCTATTTTATTTATATTTAAAATTTCGAATTGACCATCTTCTTTATCTTTAAATTCTAATATTCTATTAATTTCTCTACCCCTTATTGATTTTTGAGCTATGTCATATTGTAGAGGTAATATTTCTTTATCTAGAAATTTACTTGAATTTAAAATATTTTGTTTTTCTTCTTCAGTAAGAAATCCAAGAGTTTTCAAAAATCTATCTTTCTTATTTGAAGCTATTACCACACCATTATCATCTACCAACATAAGAGTACTATCTGTCGTAATTTCACTATCATAAATAGAACTATCTATTTCTTTATTACTAATTTTTGCTACAAATACCCCTATTGTATTTTTATTTTCATCAAAAACTGGATAAGAAAAATAATAACCAAATTGATTACTTGTTTTTCCTAAAAGTAAATCAACAGAAGGACTCCCAAGCATCCCATTTTTATAATAATCTCTAAAGCTATAATTTTGACCAACAAAATTAGGATCTGTTGAAATAACAGCATTACCATCTTTATTTAACAAATATAATGATAAATATTTATTATCTTCTTTTGCATATTCAGAAAATATTTCTAATAATTCAGCTCGACGAAATTCAGTAGGATCAATAAGATATTCTCTTACCCTCGTTCTTGTCCCAAGCATTTTGGCAAAAGTTTGATCATTCTTAAAAATATTAACAATTTCATCAACTTGTTCTATGTTTAATTTTTCTATCTCTTTAAATTTATTATCTGTCAAAATATTATTAAGATAAGTAAATGACATTATAATAACTAAAACACACAAAAATAAAGCCGAAAATATTATAGAAAGTATTATTTTTGATTTTAATGATAATTGTTTTTTCTTCATAAATTAATTTGATTTTTTAATTTAGTTAATTCTTTCTTTAGTTCTATCATTTCAAGCTCCCTACCTATCATCAATTTATTTAATTTTTCTGAATCTTTTAATGTTCTTTCCATTAATTCAACTGCTTTCATTCTTTCAGTCTGATCAATAAAAACAGTTAAAAAATATTTCTTCCCTTGATTTTCAATTATATCTCCACTAAATAAACCTTCAATAATATCTCCATTTTTTGCTTTTAATTTAACAAATACATCATGGATATAACCAACTTCGATTAATTCTTTATTTATATGTTCTAAATTTTCTGATTGAACAAAGATACCTAATTCTTTTGATGTTTTACCAATAATTTCTTCTTTTTTATATCCCATTTTGTCTAAAAATGTTTTATTAACATCAGTTAATATTCTATCAGGATAAGAACTAACTGCCATAAAAGCAGGATTTATATCAAAAATTTTATTAAATTTCTGTAATAATTCCTGTTCTTGGCCTATATCTTTTGATATACCATAAATACAATCAATCCCACCCCATTTTGCAAACCAGATACGAGTTTCAACCGGAAGCAATGCCCCATCTTTTTTTTCTAACGGTAATGGGCAATTATTTATTTCGCCATTTATCATATCATTAAATATTTTCTCAAACTCTTCTCTTTTATCTTTTTGATTAATATCAATAATATTCATTTTCTTTAACTCTTGTTCAGAATAACCAAGCTTTAAAGAACAAGCCTTGTTTGTATAAATTATTTTACCTTCTCTGTCACCAACTACAATAATATCATCTATCGTATCAAAAAATATACGAAAATTTTTCTCTCTTTCTTTCGTCTCTAAATTTCTTTTTATAATTAAATAAAAAATAAATAATAAAAATAGTAAGAGTAAAACAATAAAAAAAGACATTAGACTTTGTCTTATCACACTATCCTTCCAATGGTCAGCAGGATAATCTATACCAAAAACTGCTTCTACTTCACTACTTCCCATATCTATTATGGGGACATAAACACTAATCCATTTACCCCAACGATCAGTTTGTATTTCTGTGATAAAAGATTGACCATCAATAAAAGGCTGAAAGTCTTGAGGATGAGCTTCAGTGTATTCTTGACCAGGAGGAGAATAATCTTCTGAATCTACTGGTTCAGAATCCATTACAAAAAATATTTTGTCATTTATTTTTTTATAAATATAAGCAAAAGCAATCGTTTCATCTAATTTCACTAAGTCTATTAAATTATTTTTTGATTGCTGATATTCTTGTTTTTCTAGATCAGTCTCATTTAAATCTAATTTGGATAAAATATCTACAGGAAACATTGATTCTGCTATCCTTGCCTTTTGAATAGCTAGTTCTGATTTTCTATTTAGGTTTGTATCCCATGTATATTTAATATAAATACCACCCAAAATTAAAATTATGAATAAAATCAATAAAAATATGGTGTTTAATTTTTTCATTTTAAAATATAAATTATTTTAGATCTAATTATTATTAATATTATAATTTTTTAATAGACATAAATTTTTTATTAATATTAATTGTATTATAGCATTATTATGACTTATCTTTTAAATCTAAAATCTCTTTCTTTAATTTAATCATTTCTAATTCACGTCCAACCATTAATTTATTTACATGCTGAGCTTCTTCTAAAGCCCTTAAAGCCTTTCCCTCTGATTGTTTAATTAAGTCTGTATATTTTTTTTGCTCTGTAATATCACGCACCACCATTTGTAACATATTTAAATTATTTATCTTACTTAAAGAAATTTCAGCTATAAATTCAGTACCATCTATTTTCTTGTGAGTCCATTCAAAAAAATTTGAACCATTTTTAATTGCTAAATTAATCATTTCTTTAGATTTTTCACCTGAAAGCTTTTTATCTGGTTGATATTCTGGAGATAAATCACTCAGAGTAGATGCCTGCAATTCTTTAACATCTTTTAATCCAAATAAATTTAAAGACGTTTTGTTCCCATCAGAAAACTTCCAATCTGGCGACTTAACAAGCATTATAATAGCATCCATTGAATTTTCAAATAAATACTGATACTTCTTTTCAGCACTAAAACTTTTTCTTGAGAAAAAAATAGAAACCAGTAAAGTAATTAATATAAGAATTACTACTATTATTTGTAATATTTTAATATAGTGATTAATAGATACAAAGCTTGAAGATAAATCATAATTTACTAAAACCATCCCAGCAGAAGAACCAGAAGCATCAATCAAAGGGAAACCAGAGCAAGATATTTTATTTTTTAAATCTAAAACAAACTTATCTCCAGGATTAGTAAAAAAGTTATTAGCATTAATCTCATTAAAACAATTAGCATATTTAATGTTTTCATCCTTTTCCATATCTATGGTACTATTCACAAGAATCATCTCAGAAAATTTATCCCAATTATTTTCTTGACCGGTATTTTGTCTCATCGCCTCCCAATCAATTTGACTCAATTTATTTTTTTGTACAAAAATAGCATATTCATTATTGGTTTCATCTTTTAAAACACTTAAAAAATGATCAATCTCCTGACCTAATTCTATATATCCAATTAATTTATTATTATCAAAATAAGGCTTTACTACTCTTAAGGCAAAAGCTGTTTTACCAAGCTCTAAACCAAAACCAATATCTTTAGATTCTACCGCTTGGTTAAAAGTGATACGATTATTTAAATCACCAAATATTTTTGAATTATGTAAACGTAAAAAAGTAGTACCATCAGGTAACATAAAATAAAAATGTGTAATGCCATATCCATCTTTTAATTTTTGGAATAAAGGCTGACCATATTCATTTAGTTCATCGCGATTTTGACTTAAAAAAATCTTTTTAAAACCTGGGTCTTGCAAAATACTATCTAAAGTAGCAGATAAAGCTTTAGTATCTTGTGATTCAAAAGTCCTAAAATAAGCACTAGAAAAAACAGTAATATCATCTGCCTTTTTTTCTAATAAAGTCTGAGTATTTATCTGACCTAAAAAATAAATGCTAGCTAAAATACTAAAAGCAAAAAGAATAAATACGTAGATAAAAATTGATTTGTTTTTCATATTATAATTAATATTAATTTAAGCCATTATCCTTAAAGCATTTTTTATATTTTTGATCAGCCCCCATTAAATGATTAATCAACCAATCTTCAAGAAAATCTACTAAATTGAAGGCAAATTCTATATTATATTCTGGATATTTTTCCTTCATTTCTATTAATTTATCATTAAATTCTTTATGCTTTGCAATGTGCTCATCTTTTCCTTCATAATTAAATTCTTTAAAATATTTCTCTTCTGTTTCAAAATGGAATATTTTATATTTTACTAATGACTCAATTATATTTCCGAGGTGTTCTTTTGTGCTATTAGTATCTATTGCTTCTAATAACTCATTTATAACAGCAAACATCCTCTTGTGCTGATTATCAAGCTCAACAACTCCGACACTATATTTTTCTTCCCAGATCAATTTTTTCGTACTCATATAATTTTATTATAACAAAATAAATTAATAATACTAAATTTTTTATTCAACTTCTTGCCAAGAAGATATCTCTATTGGGTTAAAGCTATTGGTTGTTATTAACAATCTATTGTGAGTATCACTAACTATAGATGTAATCTCTATCGATCTATTTAACCCTCCAGTATTTATGACATTATAAATACAATTACTTGTATTTATTGTTACATTTCCAACTCCAACAAAATTATTTGATTCCCGTATTATTTCAAGAGCTACTTCTGCACAAGCATTAGCAAGGGCCTTTGACTGACTGTCATTTTTTACAATTATTCCTGATTTAACTGACCAAAAACTACTTGTTGTCATCATTAAAACCAAACCCAAAGAAACACTTCCTAATATAATAACAATATACAAAGTTGAAAATCCTTGCTTATAATGCTGTGAACCAAATTTTTTAAATATAAATTTTTTTATATTATTCCACATAATTATTTCTTAATTGTTCCAGTCCCATAAAAATTAACTAATTTATTTATATAATTTGGATTAGAAACAATACTAGACATTGTAAATCTAACTTGAATACTTCCCGGAGTCCCTGGTAAAGATAAATTTGAAAAAACTAAATTACTAATAGCCACTTTATTATTAGTCAAAGCAACCGGTGACCCTCCCCCTTCGGTTATATATAAAACACCATCAATTTCAGAAAAAATAGTTGGGGATGTTGTTGGATTTGAAGTTAATAACTCTAACGAAGAAGATGTTGAGGAAATTAAGGGACTATCTATGTTATCTGCATTACGGACTGATTGAGTAATTATTCTAATCACATCATTCCCTTGATTATTAACTTCAAGAGTTATTTGATTATTTATTCGTGAGGTTGTCATTAAATTCAAAAAGTAAACTAAAGATCCCACAAAAATACTAAAAATTGCGACATATACGAGTGTTTCGATTAAGGTGAAGCCAGTATTTTTATTTTTTAATTCTTTTGTTTTCATAATTCTCAAAAATTATAGTGGCTTAAGGGCTACCGCAAAAGCATGTTTAATAGTAGTTCCAGTCATCGTTCCAATACTATCTATCACACCAGTAGGACCAGAACTGTCTAATCTTTTTCGATAACCAGCTCGCCAGAAATCAGGAGATGTATTTCCATGATCATAATCTTCTGTCCATCCACCTCCTTGAGTAGTTGGACTTAAAAATGTTCTAGTAGAAGTGCTATATACACTTGGAAACATAAGAATATTTGTATATTGCGATGGTAAATTCATTGAAGCTGCTTGATAAGTAGTATTATTCATAATATATCCAACATTTGACGAGGCATCAATTGGCGTAACCGTATTAAAACATCCTCGATAAGAACTAATAGTTACTGCAAATTTAGAATTAGCAGCTAAGCCAAAAGTATAAGATACGGGCTCACTTGCCCCTGCTATTTTATAATATAAAGCCCTATTATAATTTCCATTTTTATTTCTTCCTGTAACTCCATCAAATGGCAACCACCCAGAAGGAATAGAATTTAACCTGTCAATCGCGTTGAAGTGTAAAATATGGGCAAACATAATATCTCCTTGAGTAACACCAGTTGGTTTACTAACTACTGCTGAAACAGACCCAGATGAATCATATATAGTTGGGGAAATGAGTGACACTTTTATACGTGTTGCCTATTTTAAACCTAGAAAAAATTTTCATATTAATATTCTTAAAAATAAAAAAAATGAACCCTTAAAAAATCTTATTCTAGTCGAGGAAGCAATCCCCCCTGGTATAATTTCAAATGGCGAACTAAAAGATGTTGAGCTTTTATCTAAAATTTTAAAAGACATATGGCGAAAAGAAAAAATTAAAGACTATTATGCAATAGTTTCTATCCCCGAGGATAAGATATATTCTAAAATATTTACTTTCCCTAAAAATATTGATAATAAAAATCTAAACCAAGCAGTTGAAATTGCTATTGATTTTCAAACCCCATTTAAAAGAGATGAGGTTTATACTGATTGGGAAAAAAGTGAACGATACGACAAAAATAAAGAGGTTATTATTTCTTCGGTCCCTAAAAATATTGTAAATAATTATATAGAAGCACTTGATATTGCTGAAATTAAAATACTTGCACTTGAATCAAGTATCGCAAGCATTTCAAGATCTATAAAACAAAAAGAAAACACCGCATTTATTTTAATTAAAGAAAATAATAACAGTCTAACTGTTTTTATTCTAGAAAATAATAGCATTAAATTTTCAAGAACATTACCAGATTTTTTTATAAATGATAAAAATAAATTAGAAATAGAATTTAATAAGATAAAAAATTCTTTTGATGCTGAAAATCATACAATATCTGAAAAGGTTTCCTTATCCGACCTAGAAATAACAGAAGCTTATAGAAAATACCCTGAATTAAATAATAAATATGAAGAAAATGAAAAATGGCTCGTTTGTCTTGGGGCTATTATGCGAGGTGAGATAAAAGATGGTGAAGATAATAAAATAAGTTTGCTTCCAATTAAAACCTCCGAAGCGTATGAGTATCAAAAAATTAAAATTTTTATAGTTCTAATCCGAAACATAATAATTGGAGTATCGTTGTTTTTTATTGGGACATTTATTGCTTCATATTTATTTATATTTTCTTTATCTCAGAAAACAAATATTTCTGACCAAAATCTTTATGCTCCAATTTATTCAATAAATGAAAATGAGGCTTTGATTAAAAAAGTAAACGGGCTTACTTCTATCTCTAAAACAATAATTTCTGAAACACCAAATTGGAGTATATTAATAAACGAAATTAGATTAAGAACAATAAATGGTATTGTTATATCAAATTTTAAAGTTGTATCTATAAATGAACCAATATTGATTATTGGTATATCTAAAAATAGAGATATTTTAAATCAATTCAAAAAATCACTTCAAGAATCGACATATTTATCATCGGTCGAATTACCTATCACCAATTTAGAACAAAAAGGAGATATTCCGTTTTCACTTACTTTCAAAATAAAAGATCCTAATATGTTTTATAATAAATAATATGTTTACTTCAAGAAAATTATTTTTAATAATACTAAAAAATTCGATCATCTCATTGTTAATGATAATGATTACTTTTACTGCTATATTTTTTATAAAAAAAGAAATAGAAAAAATATCGAATGCTGTCGTTTTAAATAAAAAATTAAAATATGAACTTCAAAAAAGAACAGAGCTTTTTTCTATCCTCGAAAAAGATGCTTCTCTCGTTGGTAAAAATGATTTAGTAATAATGGATGCCTTTATCCCATCCAATAATATTTCTTCTTTTATTGAAAAATTAGACACTCTTGATGAAACCATAAATTCAAAACAGGCTTATCGTTTTGAAACACCAGTAATCTTTGGTAATTCAGAAGTTATCCCAATATCCATGATTTCTTATTCAAATAATTTATCCGCAAATATAAATGATTTTTACAATTACTTAAAATCTTTTGAAAATATTCCCTATTTTACAAAAATAGATAGTTTCAGTATTTCTTCTCAAGATAAAACTGGATGGCTGACTCCTTCATCTATATCTATTAAAGCTACTCTTTTTACAAAAACAATAAATTAAAATATGAATAAAGACGATAAAAAAACATTAAAAACAAAACCAATTAACTATATATACATGGGTATAATTTTTATTCTTATTACTGTTTTAATTATTTTTTTCTTTTATTCAATAAAGTTTATTACAAAAAATATCAATAAAATATTATTCACAGAAACTAATATTGAAATTCAAATATTAGATATAAATAACTATGATTTAGTCAGTAAAAAATTAAACTTAACTTCACAAATAGATATTGTTAAAATAGAAGAAAATAATATAATTGAGGATACTCTACAAATAGAAGAAGTAAAAGAGGAAATAAATCCTCTTGATAAGAAAATACTTACATTAAATATTCTAAATGGAGCAAGAAAAGCAGGAGTCGCATCTTTATTATCTAGTAATCTAGAAAAAGATGGATTCCCAAGGGCTATAACTGGAGATAACCCAAAGATATATCCTGTCACAACAATGCTTATAAAAGAAAGTAAAAAAGATTATACCCAAATAATAAGTGAGTCTATAAAAAAATACTATCCTAGCCTAATAATTTCTTCAAACCCTGAAGCTTCAGAATTTGATGTAATTATAATTGTTGGTAAAAAATAATCTTATCTATTTAAATAAGTTATTGTTAGTTGTAATATTGTAGCAAAACAAACCCAAACTAAATATGGAATATTTATAATTGCTATCCACTTTAAATGAGGATAAATAGATATCATTGCCCAAACTAAAGTAATTAAAACTAGTGTTATATCAACTGCCGCTAAGATATTATTTTTAAGTCCAAATTGAAAATAAGTAAAAGAAAAATTAAAAATTAAATTTAAAATAAAAGGTAAGGCTACAATAAAAGAAAGTTGCTTATTGAATACTTTATAAAAAACAGTCCCAAACGAAATAGCGATAATAATATACAAAACACTCCAAACAGGACCAAAAAGCCACGAAGGCGGAGCCCAATTTGGTTTAATAAGTTCACTATACCAAAAAGTTCCATTATTCATTTTTAAATTATAACATATCTATATTTTTCTACTATCATATGCCCAATGAAGAAGTGCTTGACGCTGAACCCTTCTACAAGAAAAATCAGCAACTCTACAATTTTGTACAACTTGAGCCACATGACGAACCATTGCACGCCATCTTTTTATTTGTCTTTCATCTTCTTTTTTAATTCTTCTCCCCATATAATAACGGCAATACCATTGAAACCATCCTCGAGGATCATCTTTATATATCCAACCTTTCTCTTGCCAAACAGAAAGTGGCTGACTTGCATTAACCTTGAAATAATTTAATTTAGGGTTATGAGATAATGAAGAAAGTTTTGCTTTCAAAAACCAGTCTTTTGGAAATTCTTTTTTACAATCATTCATATATTTACCACCAAAAACTCCAAGGGACAACATTTGTTTTGGACTTAAGTCTGGTTTAAATTCTTTATGAAAGTTTTTACCAATTGGTTCAGTTAATTCATATTTATAATCTTTTTGCATAATATCATTAACTTTAATAATTTTATTTTTTGATTTTATCCCCATATATAATTAAATTATATCAAAAAATCTATATTTGACAAAGTAGATCATAAATTGTAATATAAGAAAAAAAATAAATAATCTATTATATGGATCCAAAAATAGTTCCCGTAAGGGTTATGAGTAATTTGTTTATGAATAGCAAAAAAGAGACTCTCCCTCTTTCTGAGATTATATATAATAAAAACATAACAGAAGTTTATTTTTATTATAATTTCTTAATAAAAGAAAAGAAATGTTTCTTTAGAAAAACAATCAAAATTTTTCAAAGAAAAATCTTTACGGTTAGAGACAAGAAAATTTTAATCTGCCCAGCTGAAGATGAGACAGTACTGTACTTCTCTTCAGAGACAGAATACAGCAGATTCACAAATTATGACAGAATGGAATCTTATCGAGTGAATAATATAAACGTGCTAGAAGGATTCCCAAAAAAGTATGAAATCCATTTTAAAACAGAGAACCTCAAAGGGGTTAACTGGGAATAAAATAGGACTAAAATAAAAAGTGCCATACAATATTATTGTATGGCACTTCTTAGTTTTAGTATTAAAAATTATTTCTGCATTAATCCCATAAGAGGAGCCAATGCCTCTCTGTGTTTCATAATTTCTGTTTTATATTTACCCATAACAAGAACGGCCGCATACTGTTCCCCCAAACCTCCTTTTTTCTTTTCCTCTATCTCCTTGGTAATTTTTTCAAAAAGATCCTTAACTTCTTTATTATCCTCAAGAGCCTTCAAACTTTTGGCGATCTCTGGATTGTCTTCTAATTGTTTTGCTATTTCTTCTGCTTTATCTGCAGACACGCCTTTCATTTGAAGAGCTTTTTTTGTTATAAATGATTTAAATCCCATCCCGTAAAAAATTCTTATATTATTATTTGTATAAAAATTATATTCATCTTATAAATTCCGACTATTTTAATTTGTCCCTAATCAAGAATTTCAAACGGGACAAGTAATTATTATATATTATCATAAAACATGCTAGAATGCGAAATATGAATAAAATCATTATTATATTAGGACAGACTTCTACTGGTAAAAGTGATTTTGCTGTTCAAATTGCCAAAGATATAAACGGTGAGATAATTTCAGCTGATTCCAGACAGGTCTATAAGGGAATGAATTTAGGAACTGGTAAAATAACAAAAAAAGAAATGATGGGCATCCCCCATCATTTACTAGATGTTATTTACCCTTCTCGAATTTTTTCGGTTAGTAGTTTTCAAAAAATAGCTAATAAAAAAATAAAAGAAATCATCAAAAAAGGTAAAAATCCAATTATTTGCGGTGGGACAGGATTCTATATTGATGCAATTACAAACAATACCATTTTCCCAGAAGTCCCTCCAAATAAAAAACTTAGAGTTATATTACAAAAGAAAACAACGGAACAACTTTTTGCAATGATAAAAACATTAGACAAAGATCGGGCTAGCAATATTGATCCAAAGAATCGAGTTCGCTTGATTCGTGCAATTGAGATTGCTAAATCTCTAGGTTTTGTTCCTAGGTTGAAAAATAGTTCGGAGACAAACTCTGCCATGGCAGAGTTTGTCTCCGAACCTAAATATAAAACTTTTAAAATAGGACTTACCTTACCACCAGAAATTTTGAAAGAAAAAATAGAAACTCGTTTACTTGCCCGTATTAAAAAAGGTATGCTTAAAGAAATAGAAAATTTACATAAACAAGGAGTTTCCTGGAAGAGAATGAATGCTCTTGGACTTGAATATCGATATGGTGCTTTATATTTACAAAATAAAATATCCAAAACTGAAATGATTGAAAAGATTAAAATTGAGACTTGGCATTATGCAAAACGACAAAAAACATGGTTTAAACGTGATCCAAATACTATTTGGATAAACCCAACAAAAAATAAAGATAAAATCTCCGCAACTAAAGAGATTAAAAAGTTTTTGAAATAATTTTTGCGGGCGATGAAGGAATCGAACCCTCGCCAATTCTTTTGGAGAGAATTGTACTACCACTATACTAATCGCCCATAGCCTTATTTATACCTTTCCATAAACTTTTTTGCAACTGCATTAATAATTCTACTAATTTTAACATCGTGATATCTAACCTGAATGCAACCCTGATATCCATCTTTTTTATAAATACCTGTATTTGGTTTATTATATGTTTTTAAAAATTGATTCATCGAAATTCTTGTAATTTTAGACCAAAATTTCTTTTGTGTCTTTTCATTATGATAACCATGTAAATGCATTAAAACCCTAAATTTATCTTCTTCTAAAACAAAACTTTTTCTAAATAAATGTAAAAATGTTCCTATTAGTTCAGGGTCAGAATTTGTAAAAGTAACAGGATCTTTTATATATTTACTTCCTTCACATTGATATAACATAGAACACAGAAGTAGTGAGTAATCCGAATTTATATTTAAATCTTTAAGTTTATTAATTGCAAAATTATCAGCTTCAAAATTTTTTAATCTTGTTTTTTCTTTAATTGTTTTTTGAGAAGCCAACTGACCTTTTGAATAATTTTTATCAATTCTAACTTGAGCTTCATTGGAAAGTTTTATATCAGCAACCCACCTAGAAATTGTACTCTTTGATACATTTAGTGTTCCTTTTAGCTCATTTATCGAATATCCTTCTTTTCTTAATTCTTTTGCTTTTTTTTCTAATTCCTTTTTCATAATAGAACCCATATAAAGGGCTACATAACATTATATCAAATGAATTCAAAATTTAAAAATCCCCAATTGGGGATTTTTAAATTTAAGCTGTAATTTTTGCTTCTTTGTGTTTAACGTTCTTTTTGCAAGTTTTACAAAACTTCTTCAGTTCAAGTTTCTTTGTAACTAATTTCTTATTTTTACTTGTAAAATAATTACCATTCTTGCAAGCAGTACACTTAAGTTTTAAAAGTCTATCTTGTGACATGTCATATACAATACTATAAAAGACCTAAAAAAGCAACTTTATTTTATAATTCTTGGCAATAAGGCACTTATACGTGTTGTGACTTCATAATTTATAGTATTTGATTCTTTAGCTATTTGTTCAACAGATACCTCCTTATTTCCATCTTTACCTAAAATTAAAACCTCATCATCAGGCATGACGTCTTTTATATTTGAAACATCGACTACAATCATGTTCATAGCTACACGCCCCAAAATCTTTATTTTCTTACCTTTTATTAAGACTTCACCATTATTAGACAACAATCTAGATAACCCATCGGCATACCCTTGTGGAATTATTGCAATTTTTGTTATTTTTTTTGTTATGAAAGTTAACCCATAACCTA
>Ga0247841_10009813_pt1 | contig 13254 bp, 14 predicted proteins | sample LaCruzMarch2015__2_FD_192410 | JGI IMG/M metagenome (GOLD analysis project Ga0247841, IMG submission 192410) | Freshwater microbial communities from meromictic Lake La Cruz, Castile-La Mancha, Spain - LaCruzMarch2015_18m | ecosystem: Environmental > Aquatic > Freshwater > Lake | place: Spain... | reverse complement strand
GCCCCGCCACGACACAGGCGAAGAGGATGCCCGATATCATGATGCCGCGGTGGAATTTCTTTTCAGACCCCGGCTCGGAAAATATCCGCGGCTCATGCTTATGCGTCTTCAATGCTTCGTGCAGCTGGTTTATCGGTTTTCTGTAGTAAATAAAGAACAGGACTATCGTCATCAATAGGACGCAGAGCGATATCGGCGCGGCCCATCTTAAGAAATCCATGAATGACAGCCCGCTCCTCAAGGCTATTATAACCCCTATGGGATTTCCTACGACGGTGGCGCTTGAACCTACGTTTGTAGCGAATGCTACCATTATTAGGAATGGTACGGGGTTCAGCTTATGTCTGGAAGCTATGCTGAGCACCGCTGCCGCCATAAAGAGTATGGATGTGACTTCATCGATGAGCGCCGCCGAAATGGCCGACATCACAAGTAGGAGTATCACAAGGCGCCTGCCGTCCATTCCAACAAGAGAGATCAGTTTATTTATGAAGTGTTCGAAGAAAGATTTCTCTTCCAGATAGCCTACGACTATCATCATCCCTATCAGGAAGAGTACGATGTCAAGTCCGGCGAACTCCACTATATGCTGGACGTTGGTGAGTCCCGCGGCCATAAGGAATGACACGCCCAGAAAAGCGAAAGTGAGCCGCGAATGCCAGAAGAAGATGGCCCCGAAAAATATTGACGAGAATCCGGCGACGGCTGCCAGTTGTGTAGTGGTCAATCCCAGGAGGGATGAGGCCGCTACCGTTATTACTATTCCCAGAACATATAATAAACCGTTCTTCATGACAAAAGTGTAGCACATAAGCATGCTAGCGGACAATGTTTTTTGTTGAGTTAAAGGCAACTTCATTATATATTAGTAGGTGCAAAGACAAAGGAGAGGTATCTAACATGACAGAATTAAATCGGGATAATTTCGAGAAAGAGATAGTGAAGTCGGATAAGCTGGTTATGGTAGATTTCTGGGCGCCGTGGTGCATGCCTTGCAAAATCATCGCTCCCGCCGTAGAGAAGCTGGCTGAGGAGTTAAAAGGCAAAGTGAGCGTGCTTAAATCGAACGTTGACGAAAACCCGGATATTGCGACCGAGCTTTCAATAATGAACATTCCGACACTCGTCCTGTTTAAGGGCGGCAAAGAGGTGTTGCGCATAATAGGCGTGAACTCGAAAGAAGCGATAGAAGCAAAGATAAATTCGGTGCTATAGTATGAATATAGCAGTCCTCTGTTCCGGAAGCGGTACGAACCTCCAGGCCATAATCGATAAGGTTAAGTCCGGGCACATACCGGCCAAGATCGCCCTAGTCGTAAGCGATAAGCCCGGCGCATTTGCTCTGGAACGCGCCAAGAAGGCCGGCATAGAGACTCTTGTACTGGATAAAAAAGATTTTAAGACGCGTGAAGATTTCGACAAGAAGATCCTGGAAGCCCTTAAGAAGAAAGCGGTGGGGCTTGTAGTGCTGGCAGGGTTCATGCGGCTTCTTAGTTCCCGTTTTATAGAGGAATACAGGAATAAAATTATTAATGTGCACCCGGCGCTCCTGCCGTCTTTTAAGGGAACGCACGGGATAAAGGACGCGCTCGATCACGGCGCGAAAGTCACAGGCGTAACCGTGCACTTCGTCGACGAAAAATTGGACAACGGCCCGGTGATAGCGCAGGCCGCAGTGGAGATAAAGGATGGCGACACGGAAGAGTCGCTTCTTGAAAGGATACATAAAGAGGAGCACAGGCTTTATCCGGAGGCCGTGAAGCTTTTTGTTCAAGGGAAGCTAAAAATAGAGGGGAGAAAGGTAAAGATAACATGAAGACGGCGATAAGCGATGTTAAGGCAAGAGAGATACTTGATTCAAGGGGTAATCCTACAGTAGAAGTGGATGTGACATTACAGGATGGTTCATTCGGAAGAGCAGCCGTACCGAGCGGCGCATCTACAGGTGAGCATGAAGCGGTTGAGCTGCGCGACGGCGATAAATCGAGATATATGGGTAAAGGTGTGTCAAAGGCCGCGGCCAATGTGAATGGCGAGATACGGAAGGCCGTGAAGGGTAAGGACGCCCTTATGCAGGGAGAGTTGGACCAGCTTATGATAGAACTCGACGGCACCGAGAATAAGGGCAGGCTGGGGGCCAACGCTATCCTCGGAGTTTCGCTTGCCAACGCGAAGGCAGCGGCGGCATCTAAAGATATGCCGCTATACAGGTACATCGGCGGAGATAAAGCGAAGACCCTTCCCATACCGATGATGAATATACTTAACGGCGGTTCACACGCGGACAATAACGTAGATCTGCAGGAGTTCATGATAATGCCGGTGGGTGCCGGCTCCTTTAAAGAGGCTCTCCGTTGGGGCTCCGAAGTGTTTCATAATTTAAAGAAGATACTTCACGATAAAAAACTTTCTACTGCTGTCGGAGACGAGGGCGGTTTTGCTCCGGACTTAAAGTCGAACGAAGAAGCCGTTGAAGTAATACTCGCTGCAATAGACAGGGCCGGATACAAGGCCGGCAAGGATATATCGATAGCCCTTGATCCGGCGTCGAGTTCTTTCTACGAGAAAGGCAAATATATCCTTGAAGCCGAACCGAAGAAAGAAAACTCAAGCGACGACATGATAGAGTTTTATAGCCGTTGGGTTTCGAAGTACCCGATCATATCTATCGAGGATGGGCTGGCCGAAGACGACTGGGATGGATGGAAGGCCCTTACCGACGCACTGGGCAAGAAGATACAGATAGTAGGGGACGATCTATTTGTAACTAACGTTAAACGCCTCAGGATGGGGATAACGCAGAAAGTTGCCAATTCCATCCTTATAAAGGTGAATCAGATAGGAACGCTCTCAGAAACGCTCGATACGATAGACCTCGCGAAGAAGCACGGTTATACCTCGGTAATATCGCACCGCTCGGGCGAGACCGAGGATACGACGATCTCACACCTTGTAGTAGCGATGAATACCGGCCAGATAAAGACCGGCTCGGTCTGCCGCACAGACAGAATATGTAAATACAATGAGCTTTTAAGGATCGAAGAAGAGCTCGGCAAAAAAGCGGTATACGGTCCTTCGAGTAGGCCCAAGCTAAGGTAGAAAATGCTTCATAGTTTCAAAGCGAAGGCGAAGAAGGTGGGTCGCCGCAAACTATACATAATCATAGCTATAGCGACCGTCCTATTCCTGCCGCCATTTGCAAAGTACCAGGCCTTGCGGTATAAGAGCAAGAAGATCGATGAGCGGATAACTCAACTCAAAGCCGAGAATAAGAGGCTTGAAGAGGAGAGATTGAAGCTCCAAACCGACATTGCCTATATCGAAAAACGCGCCCGCGAGAATGTCGGTATGGTGCGTAAAGGCGAGATAGTTATGAAGGAATACCCGCCGAAGAAGAAATAATAGTCCTTGCCAGTAGTCCGGACCTCTGTTATAATTACACCTACATTGCGGGGTGGAGCAGCCTGGTAGCTTGCTGGGCTCATAACCCAGAGGTCGTCCGTTCGAATCGGACCCCCGCTACCAAATTAAAAGGAGACCAAAATTCTTGGCCTCCTTTTTTATTACAGTATATGGCTACTTATTTATATGCACCACTTTTGCCGGCGGGAAGCCGTTAAAGTAGGTAGATGAAGCGTGCGAGTAAGCCCCTATATTCTCCGCGTAAACCAGATCCCCTATATCGAGGTCCGGGAGCTCTTCTGCAACTGATATTGTGTCGAGAGCATCGCAAGTAGGCCCGAATACCGCAGAAACCTTAAGCTCGCCTTCCTTAAAGGCTTTTATAGGATAGGTGCAGTGATCAAATATTATGCCGGAGAAGGTGTGGTAGACGCCGTCATCTATGTAATAGCATGGTTTTTCGTCCCGGACGGCTTTGCCTATGACTTTAGCAACCAAAGTGGCGGCATTTGCAACCATAAAACGCCCCGGCTCAGCTAATATCTCCATAGTCTTAGGGAATAGTCTGTCTATCTCCGCATTTAGCTTCCTGGCGAGCGTCTTAAAAGATTTGGATTTTGAATTATACTTCACAGGGAACCCGCCGCCTATATCCACTATGTTTATCTTATGCCCGCGGGATTCCGATTCTTTGATTATAGACGACGATATTTGCAGAGCCTGCATGTAGTTCTCAAAGTTATTGCACTGGCTTCCGACATGGAAACTTATTCCTTCTACGACGAGTCCCATACCAAACGCCTCTAGTATAAGGTCAACTGCCTCTCCGGGGTGAGCACCAAACTTAGATGACAGCTCAACCATCGAGCCGGTATTTGGTACGCGTATGCGTAGTACGAGGCCTGCGTGGGGAGCATGTTTCTTTATTTTCTTGAGCTCTTCGGAATTGTCGTAAGTTACGAGCGGCTTGTATTTATCTAGCTCCTCCAGCGTTTCCTGGCGCTTTATTGTATTAGCATATATTATCTTGTCCCATATCCAGTCCTGGCGTTCCTTTTTAGGCATATCCTTTATGTTTTCATACGCGATCATGAACTCCGGGAACGACGCTACGTCGAAACTTGCCCCTGCTTTATATAGCGTCTTTACGATCTCCGGATCGGAATTTGATTTCACAGCGAAGTATGCCTGAACGCGCGGGAGGGCCTCTTTAAACTCGCGGTAATTCTGTCGTATGCGCTCGTGGTCTACTATAAATACCGGGGTGCCGTGCTTGTTTGCTATTTTAAGGAGATTATCAAGAGTCTCTTTCTTTGTCTCGTCTTTTTCCAGCAGTTTTTGCATTCTGTCATTGTCCTTTGTTAGTCTTTGAACAGGAAATTCTGGAAGCCCCAGAGGTTTTTCGTGTTCAAATATGCTTTTGGGTTCTCTTTAAAGAATACCTGGTAATTGGTGGTAGGCGTCCAGTCGCTTGCTTTGGATACGAGCTTGCCCAGGTACGGTTTTGCCACTTCGAGTATCCTGTCGTGGGGCAGATCATCGGGAAGGAGAACACCTTTTTTAGGATTCTCCAGCATCCACATTATCGCCGACACCAGACCAATGGCGACCTGCATCGTAGTGGCATTCTGATGAGGCACGAGTTTTCTGGACTCCTCTATCGAGAGGACCGATCCCGTCCACCATGAATTATATCTGTGACCCATGAGAAGGGCACCCAGTATATCCTCGCCTTTTGTTATCTCGTCGGACATTATTCTAAGTTTCGGCTGAAGATCGTAATTCCTGCAGCGAAGTTCATGCAGCGAGGATATCGTTTCATGGCATGGCATATAGGCGTAATGTACCGTCGGACGGTATACACACTTTTTACCATTCCACACGGTGAGCCTGTCTGAGATGCCAAACGCTTCGCCGTGCCGGATAACCATACCGACTATTTCCTGATTTGGTATCCAGCTTCTTACCCACGTATTAATACCCATCTGCGAAAGGAATATCTGATTCTTGGGTCCGTAAGAAGGGGCGTGAGCGTTTTTAGGAAGTTCTTTTTCGTGAGTACCCCAACCCATCTCCGCGGGCGATACGCCTTCTTCCCGTAAACCTTCTATAGACCACGTGCCGACGAATTCATCGACGTCTTTTGGCCTGTTTGTGATCTGTGTGTCGCGCTCGGAGCAGTGGATCACCTTTATGCCTTCTTCCATCGCTAGATGATTATATTTGCGCTCGTGGAGATATTTTTCCAGGTTATTCTTTTGTTTCCTGGCCACCGCCTTATCCTTTAACATTTTCTCGGCTATATCGACGATGCCTTTTTTAGTGAAGTGGGAGATAAGACCTGGATTAGCGCCGTGATCGAGGATTGCCGTTGTAGAATGATTCCATTTCGCTATTTGCGCGCGTATCTGCATCTGGCGGAAATAGAGCGATTTTTGCAGGATGGTCTTATTATGTATATCGGCATACGGGTCCCATTCTTCGACAGATGTATTGATGTAGAGGACCTTGTTGTCGTGGCACCAGTTTACTATGTCCATGCACCCGATATTCCATCCCAGGTCTATCAATAGACCGCCGGCGGAAACATGTTTTGCGAGTTCTTTGGTTATGTTAAGCGGCGTGATCTTTACCTGGCAGTACTTGACCCCGCGATCGGTCCAGATCTTGATATCCTTGTGCATGTCCGCGAAGTCTATAACCGTTATATTCCTGTACGGTATCTTTATATGCTTTAAGAGTATCGGTATCGTGCATCTTGAGACCGAGCCATAACCGATGATAAGAACTTTGTTGCCGAACTCAACCATTACAACCCTCCTTAAATTTTTTTGTCAATGCCGACAATTCTACACTTATACGCCAACTATGTCAAGCAGCAGTCCAAATAAATTTTCCTGATCCTGCTGCGGAAGCGCCTTTTCTTTCGTTGACACCCCGGGAGCTATAATATAAAATAGCATCTGTTAAATAATGGGGTAATAACATGATACCAAGGTATTCGCTGCCGCGCATGGCGGCCGTATGGACTGACGAATTTAGATTCAGGAAGATGCTCGATGTCGAGATCTTTGCCTGCGAAGCTTTAGCGAAACTCGGCAAGATACCGAAGAACTCGCTATTTCAGATACAGAAGCGCGCCCGCTTCGACGTGGAACGTATAAAGCAGATCGAGGCCGAGACCAACCACGACGTAATAGCCTTCATAAAGAACGTCTCCGAATACGTCGGCGACGACGCCAAGTATATACATATGGGGCTCACTTCATCCGATGTCCTGGATACGGCATTGTCGGCCCAGATGCAGCAGGCCTGCGACATACTGATAGAAGATTTGAAGAAGCTTCTCGCGATACTCCGCAGTAAAGCCAGACGGCATAAGAAGACTCTCATGATAGGCCGCACGCATTCGGTGCACGCCGAGCCGATGACATTCGGCCTTAAGATGGCGCTTTATTATGAAGAGACCAAACGCAACCTCGACAGATTGAAACGCGCCCGCGACATAATATCAGTAGGCAAGATATCCGGTGCCGTGGGCACCTATGCCAATATCGATCCGTTCGTTGAGGATTATACCTGTAAAAAGATGGGGCTAAAGGCTGCCCATATATCAACGCAGGTTTTACAGCGCGACCGCCACGCGGAATTTTTGAGCGCGATAGCCCTCACCGGCACGTGCCTCGAGAAGTACGCAACAGAATTCCGGAACCTCCAGCACACCGAGATAGGAGAGGTGGAAGAATATTTCTCGCCGACCCAGAAGGGGTCGAGTGCCATGCCGCACAAAAGAAATCCGATACTCTGTGAGCGCATAGCCGGGCTTGCCAGGATCCTGCGCGCAAACTCGATGGTATCGATGGAGAATGTAGTGCTGTGGCACGAACGCGACATATCGCACTCCTCGGCCGAACGCATAATATTGCCGGATTCGACGATACTGCTGGACTATATGCTCATAAAGTTCATGGATATAGTCGGGCATCTCGTAGTCCACGAAGATAGGATGATGGAAAATCTCAGTAAATCCGGCGGTATAGTATTCTCCGGACGGCTTTTACTGGAGCTGGTGAATAAAGGCCTCACAAGGAACGAAGCCTATGACAAGGTACAACGCGTGGCTTTTAACGCCAAGAAGAACGGGCTTACGTTCAAAGAAGCCTTAATGGCCGACAATGGCATCCTTTCGATATTGAGTTCCGATGAGATCGAAGATGTATTCGAATTTAAATATCACATGAAGAATGTTGACAGAATATTCAGAAAGGTTGGGATTTAAGGGAGATGCCTAATATGACGGTCCAGCCGCTGGCTAAAACCAGTTTTACGGATGTAGAGCTGTTTAAAAGAGGAAAAGTCAGGGATGTTTATGATCTTAAGGATAAACTTTTGGTCGTTTCGACAGACAGGGTATCTTGTTTCGACGTAGTCTTGCCTACATGTATACCACACAAGGGCGAGATCTTGACCCAACTATCCTTGTTCTGGTTTAACTTCACCAAGGACATCGTAGCCAATCATTTTATTTCGGCCGAAGTTTCGCAATATCCGAAAGAGTTGCGTAGATATGATAATATCCTAAAGGGCCGATCTATGCTGGTAAAAAAGGCGAAGGCGATCCCCGTAGAATGCGTTGTGCGCGGCTATCTTTCCGGATCGGGCTGGAAGGAGTACAGTAAGAGCCGCTCCATCTGCGGAATAAAGCTGCCGGAGGGTTTGCGCGAATCCGATAAACTTCCGGAGCCTATTTTTACTCCGTCCACAAAAGAAGATGTAGGCCATGACGTCAACGTCTCGCAGAAGTATGTCGAAGGACAGCTCGGAAAGGGTGTAACCGATAGGCTCGAAGAAATCAGCATCGCTTTATACAATAAGGCAAGCCGGTATGCGGAATCAAAAGGCATTATCATCGCCGACACAAAGTTCGAGTTCGGCATATACGATAAAGAGATAATACTTATTGACGAAATTTTGACTCCGGACTCGTCCCGTTTCTGGCCGAAGGATCAGTATAAACCGGGCGGGGGGCAGCCGAGTTTTGATAAACAATTCGTGAGGGATTATCTGGAAACGCTTACTTGGGATAAGACGCCTCCCGGTCCCGAACTTCCGGACGAAATAGTGCAAAAGACAAGCCAAAAATATCTGCAAGCTCTTACGATGATTTCAGGCAAAGGTATCGGTCTTTAAGAAATGAAAATAACATACAAATCCGCAGGAGTTGATATAAAAAAGGCAGACCGCCTGGTCGCCGACTATAAACGTTTTGCAAAGTCGACTAAGACTAAAGGCGTGGTCTCCGACGTCGGCAGTTTCGGAGGATTATTCTCACCCGATATCAAAAAATATAAGGCTCCCGTTCTCGTCTCTTCCACAGATGGAGTAGGCACAAAACTAAAGATCGCCTTTCTAGCTGATAAGCACGATACGGTCGGCATAGATCTAGTCGCTATGAGCGCCAACGATATACTCTGTTCAGGTGCCGAAGGCTTATTTTTCCTGGATTATGTTTCTACAGGCAAGATAAAGTCCTCCGTATTACGCGACGTGGTTAGGGGTATCGCCGATGGTTGCCGGGAAGCCGGTTATGCGCTCATCGGAGGCGAGACGGCCGAGATGCCGGGCATGTACGCCGCCGGAGAATATGATCTGGCCGGTTTCGGGGTCGGCATAGTTAGCAGGAACGAAGTTATAGATGGTCGCGGCACTAGGGCAGGCGATATAGTATTGGGCCTGGAGTCAAGCGGATTGCATTCCAATGGTTACTCGCTGGTCCGGAAAGTTTTCAATACAAAAGAACAAAAAGCGCATTCAAAAATATTGCTCGCCCCGACGAAGCTTTACTGTAAGGGTGTTCTCGAAACTAAAAAGAAAGCCCGAATAAAAGGCATAGCCAATATAACAGGAGGGGCCTTTTACGATAAGATCCCCAGGATAATTCCCCGGGGCATGGCCATAGAGATATATGAAGGTTCCTGGCGCGTGCCGGAGATATTTTCGTTGATACAGAAGAGGGGCAATATAGACGATAAGGAGATGTATCACACTCTTAATATGGGTATAGGCATGGTTATGGTACTTGAACCCGGCCAGGTTGACAGAGCGGCACTTGCGCTTTCCGGGTGCGGAGTGAAGCCCCATATAATAGGGAAGGTCATAAAAGGCAATAGAGAAGTAGTCATAAGATGAATATATTAGTAGTAGGTTCCGGCGGCAGGGAACACGCCCTTTGCTGGAAGATATCGAAAAGCCCAAAGTGCACCAAACTTTATTGTGCGCCCGGTAACGGCGGAATATCCGAAGTGGCAGAACTTGTAAATATAGAGGCCGATAATATAGAAGGGCTTCTTAAATTTGCAAAAGACAAGAAGATGGGCCTTACCGTTGTAGGTCCGGAAACCCCCCTTGTAAAAGGCATAGTAGACGCCTTCCAGAAAGAAGGACTAAAGATATTCGGGCCGACCGCTGAATTGGCCATGATTGAGGGCAGTAAAATATTCGCCAAGGAGCTGATGAAACGTTTCGGCGTGCCGACCGCCGATTTCCGCGTATTCGACAATAGCGATGATGCATTAAAGTACCTCGATACGAAAACCGCCCCAATAGTAGTGAAAGCCGACGGCCTTGCAGCCGGCAAAGGCGTCGTAGTCGCAAAGACGATCGAAGAGGCGAGGGCTGCGGTAAAGAAGATGATGGTAGGCAAAGTCTTCGGAGCGGCCGGGGAAAAAGTCATAATAGAAGATTGCCTTTCCGGCGAAGAGGCGTCGATAATAGTCGTTTCTGACGGATCGAATATAGTCCCGATGGCATCGAGCCAGGACCATAAGAGAGTATTTGATAACGATACGGGGCCTAATACCGGAGGCATGGGCGCTTATTCACCGGCTCCTGTAGTGACGGAAGCATTGTTCAAAAAAATAATAGATAGTGCGATACTCCCGGTAATAAAAGGGTTGGAGCGCGAAGGCAGGCCGTATAAGGGCGCGCTCTATGCCGGTATAATGCTGACGGATAAAGGGCCGTTTGTTCTTGAATTTAATGCGCGTTTCGGCGATCCTGAGACGCAGGTTATACTCCCGAGACTCAAGACCGACCTCGTCGATATAATCGAACGGAGTATTTCAGGAAATCTTTCAGGCTATAAGTTGGAATGGGATATGCGTCCATGTGTGGCCGTCGTGCTTGCCTCTGGAGGATATCCGGATAAGTTTGAAAAGGGCAAGGAGATAACAGGCACCGACGAAGTCGGACTGATGAAGAATGTCTTTGTGTTTCATGCGGGTACGAGATCTGGCAGCCGTGCAACCGATAAAGGCAAAGTATTTATAACTAATGGAGGCCGCGTACTTAACGTGGCTGCCTTAGGTATTAATTTTAACGGCGCGGTGGATAATTGTTATAATGCAGTGTCGAAGATAAGGTTCGACGAAATGCACTACCGCAGGGATATAGGGCAGAGGGCTATAGATAACTAATTTCAAGGAGGAGCGGCAATGGCTAAGAAAGCTATAGTCTCGATAATAATGGGAAGCGATTCAGATCTTCAGGTTATGCTGGAGTCCAAAAAGATATTAGACGAATATGGGGTGCCAAACGACGTAAAGATACTTTCAGCGCATCGTTCACCCGATGACGCCGCAAGCTTCGCGAAATCTGCGAGGAAGAAGGGTTTTAGGATAATAATAGCCGGAGCCGGCGCCTCCGCGCACCTGGCGGGCGTTGTCGCAAGCCATACCACACTGCCGGTTATAGGCGTACCTATGGAGACCAGAGAGCTTAAGGGTGTGGATTCGCTATTCTCTACGGTCCAGATGCCTGCAGGGATACCGGTGGCAACCGTAGCGATAGGCAAAGCCGGTGCTAAGAATTCGGCGATACTTGCCCTGGAGATACTCGCCATTACGGATAAGAGGATAGAGAAGAAGCTCCAGGCCCATAAAATTGCCATGGCCGAATGTATCCGGAAAAAGAACAAGACCATAAAGTTTTGATGAGTTCTTTAAAAAATACGCTTGTAGTGAAGATCGATCCTGTAAAGCCGGACGGCGAATTGATCAAATACGCTGCCGGAGTACTCAGAGACGGCGGGCTTGTGGCATTCCCGACGGAGACCGTTTACGGGCTCGGGGCAAATCTTCTTAACAAAAGAGCGATAGCGCGGCTATATAAAGTAAAAGGGCGTCCGGGGAGGAAGCCGCTCACCGTTCACATTGCAGACGTCTCGCAGATAAGAGCGCTCGGATGTGTTTTCGATGCGAGGGCCCGGAAACTGGCTAAAAAATTCTGGCCGGGGCCTCTTACTATGGTGCTTAGCAGAAAGACCGGCGGATCGGTAGGTTTCAGGATGCCGGCAAATAGAGTGGCTCTTAGTTTGATAAAAGCTTCCGGTGTTCCGGTAGCGGCGCCCAGTGCCAATTTAAGCGGCAAGAAGCCTCCGACGGATGGCGGGGCAGTACTGGCCGGCCTGAATGGCAAGATAGACGTACTGCTGGATTCGGGGCATACGGATGTGGGGGTGGAGTCTACGGTGGTAGACATGACATCTGTTCCGTTTGTGATATTGCGCAAGGGCGCTGTTAAAGAGGGCAATATAAAAAGACTGTTTGCGAATGAATAAAATAAAATCGGTACTCCTTGTATGCACCGGTAATAGCTGCAGGTCGGTTATGGCCGAAGGCCTGTTCAAAAAATATCTGAAAGAGGCCGGTAAGGGCGATATAAAAGTGACCTCTGCCGGTATCATGGCTATGGATGGTTTTGTTCCGAGTGAAGAGACTGTAAAGGTGATGAAGGACCAGGGTGTTGACGTGTCTGATATAAGGTCGACGCGCCTTACAAAGGAGATTATAAAAAATAGTGATCTTATACTCGTGATGGAGGAGATGCACAGGGATTTTGTATTAAGGCTTGTCCCGGAGGCGGCGTCAAAGACTCACCTGTTAAAAAAATTCAAGTCCGATAATACGCGCAAATATCCGGAAGGCGTGGATGTGCCTGACCCAATAGGGAAGCCGATAGATTTTTATAAATTGTCGCTTGAGATAATAAAAGACGAGGCAAAGAGGATCGCCGCTTTGCTATAACAGAAGAGGGAATAGATATGAAGATAGTGATAGGAAGCGATCACGGAGGTTATGCCCTTAAGGGTAAGCTTATAGACTTCCTAAAAAATGAAAAGTATGATATCGAGGACCTCGGAACGCATTCTAAGGATTCGTGCGATTATCCGCTTATAGGATTCGAAGTGGCTAAGGCTGTCAGCGATCAAAAAGCCGACCGGGGTATCCTTATATGCCGGACAGGTATCGGAATGGCGATAATTGCAAATAAACTTCCCAATGTGCGGGCCGGAGCCGTCTATAGTATAGAGATGGCAAAGTCTTCGCGTGAGCACAATAACTGTAACGTTCTGGTGCTGGCGGCGGATTATACCGACGAAGAGACCGCCGGGAAGATATTGAAGATATGGCTTGATACGGAATCGCTCGGCGACCGCCATGCGAGACGCGTTGAACAGATAAGGAAACTGGAATCTAAATTAAGGAAATAAAAGAATGGGAAATCTTAAGAGGAAGGATCCGGAAGTTTACCGGGCTATATTGGAAGAGACGAAGCGCGAAAATGACAATCTCGAGCTGATAGCCAGCGAAAATTTTGTGAGCGAGGAAGTCCTTGAGGCGCAAGGGTCGGTCATGACGAATAAATATGCCGAGGGGTATCCGAAAGCGAGATGGTATAACGGCTGTCGTAATGTGGATATAGTCGAAGAGCTGGCGATCGAGCGGGCGAAGAAGTTATTCGGCGCAGAGCACGTGAACGTCCAGCCGCATTCCGGGACGCAGGCTAATATGG
>Ga0247841_10009812_pt1 | contig 13254 bp, 12 predicted proteins | sample LaCruzMarch2015__2_FD_192410 | JGI IMG/M metagenome (GOLD analysis project Ga0247841, IMG submission 192410) | Freshwater microbial communities from meromictic Lake La Cruz, Castile-La Mancha, Spain - LaCruzMarch2015_18m | ecosystem: Environmental > Aquatic > Freshwater > Lake | place: Spain... | reverse complement strand
CTTATCCCAATACTTGCGCTTGGGTTTGTTGCGGCACAAATATCAAAACGCAAGATTGCCAAGGTTTTTGCCCAGGATGAACTTTTTAATAAACTTTCTAATGCCAACGAAAAAACAACTGTTCTTAAAGCCTCATTATTTATTTGCGGGATATTTTTTTTGATACTTGCGCTCGCGCGGCCGCAGTTTGGCACAAAACTTATTGAGTTAGAAAGAACCGGTTCGGATGTTGTTATCGCGCTGGATGTTTCAAAAAGTATGCTGGCGCAAGATATAAAACCAAGTCGTTTTGAACGCGCAAAAAATGTGTTATCGGAACTTATAAACCGCCTTGAAGGCGATCGCATAGGTATTGTGGCATTTGCGGGAGCCTCTTTTTGGCAATGCCCACTTACATTGGACCGCTCTGGCGCAGCTATGTTTTTACAAATTCTGGATACAAACCTAATTCCACTTGCAGGCACCTCCATAGGCAAGGCCATATTGCTTAGCTTATCTGGGCTTGAAAAAACTGCTCCAAAGGCAAAAGTGATAGTTCTTTTGACCGATGGAGAAGACCACAACAGCAACCCGCTTGAGGCGGCAAAGGCAGCCGCGGCAAGCGGTGTTAAGATTTTTGTCATAGGTTTTGGCAAGGCAAACGGCGAACCAATTCCAGTTGAAGATGAAAACGGCAACTTTGCAGGATACAAAAAAGACAACAACGGACAAGTGGTTATGTCAAAGCTAAACGAAGAACTACTTTCTCAAATTGCATCAATAACAGGCGGTGCTTATATCAGGTCTGTTGATGGGTATGTTGACACCGATGCCATAGCTCAGGCAGTAAACGGCATAGACAAGCAAAAGCTATCTTCAAAAATAAATCGGCAGTTAGTTGATAGGTTTCAATATTTTCTTGCATTGGCACTGCTTTGTTTTCTTATTGAGTTTATACTTCCACAAAGAAAAAAGAAACAAATATGAAAAGAATATTTATTTTACTACTTCTCTTATCTATTTCTGGCATACAAAATATTTATGCTTCAGCGGCATCAAATGTAAACTCGGGCAACCGTCTTTATAAAAACAATAAATACCAGGACGCGCTTAATAAATACCGCAGTGCCCAAATTGATAGCCCCGCAAACCCTACAATTAACTATAATATTGCTGACGCGCTTTATAAAACACAGGATTACCAGGGGGCCGCAAGCGAGTATGAAAGAGCTATTTCTTCAAAAAATAAAAAACTTATGGCGCGTTCTTATTATAACCTTGGCAACACAGCATATAAGCTGCAAGACAACGACAAAGCAATTGAATGCTATAAAAACGCCCTGCGCTTAGACCACACCGATAAAGATACAAAATATAACCTTGAATATTTACTTAAAGTAAAACGGGAAAATAAAAAACAAGACAAAAATAAAAAAAACCAGCAAAATAAACAAGAGCAAAAAGATAAAGGTGATAAAAATAAAGATAAGGAAAATAAGCAGGGCCAGCAGCAAAACAAAAACGATAACAATAAGAACCAACAACAAAACCAAAATGACTTAAAACAGGATAAAGATAAAATGTCTAAAGAAGATGCCGAAAGAATTTTAAGCTATTTTGACGAAGCAGATAAAAATGCGGCAAAAAAACACAAGATGCAAACACCAAATTTGCCAAAAGTTGAAATGGACTGGTAACTATAAAACACTGTATAATGTACAATCATAAAATAATTAGTGTTTGATTTCTTTTATTTAGATTAAACCCATAGCCGAATTGGAGAACATCAAGAGAATAACTTGTCATCTCAAAATCCCGCTTGGCTGCTTATGAGCGAGTGTTTTTTGGGGTCTTCGTCTGCGGATGTTTGAGACCACCACAAAGTGGTGAGACGAGTTTCCGCAGACGCAAAAAAACACGAGAGAATAGCCGCGCGGGTGTATTTCTTTTGGTTACTTTTCTTTGGACAGCAAAGAAAAGTATCACGGGGGTGTCAGCCCGAGGCTAGACCTTGCCAAGGGCGGGCAGGGGCAGAAAAGCCCCGCGACTTTGGAAGGTTTTGCGGGTTAGCCAAGCAGGACTTTAAATAAAAAAGATGCAACACTTGTATTTCAAATAATATTTAACTGCAACAATAAATTAATAAACCAATGAAAAAAACAATTATCGCAACATTATTTATTTTATTTTCCTTCCTTTCTTATGCCACAGCAGAGCTTAAAGTCTCTGCCGCGGTAGATAAAACAAGTGTTGCCGTTGGCGAAGAAATTTTGCTAACCATAGATATATCCGGACAGTCGGTAAACATACCCAGCATAGAAGTTCCCTCAATAGCAAACTTTTCAATATACTCCTCAGGCCGCTCACAAAGCATGTCTTTTGTAAATGGACAGGTTTCAAACTCTATTTCTTTTAGGTATGTTATAATTCCAAATGCTCAGGGGAAATTTACAATCCCGGCTCTAAACTTAAAGTATGATGGCAAAACATACTCTACACAGAATATAGAAATATCAGTAAGCGCATCGCAAAAAGCGAGTGTTGCATCAGTAAATCAAAGCGTAAATAAAGTAACAACTCAAGATGCAACTTTGAGCGATAAAGCGATATTTGTCAAAGCATCCACAGATAAATCAAGTGTATATGTAAATGAACAATTAACTTACTATTTTCATTTATATAGAAGGGTAGATTTTTTAAACCAGCCGCAGTTTGCGCCACCCGGCTTCAGTGGCTTTTGGAGCGAGTCATACCCACCCACAAACAATATGACCGAAATAAACGGCCGGCAATATATGCTAAGCGAATTAAAATTTGTACTTTTTCCAACATCGCCTGGCAAAATAACAATTGACCCATCAACACTTCAATGCCAAATTGCATCAAACAACCCGGATGACTTCTTTGATGGGTTTTTTACCATGGGCAAACCTATTACACTGCGCACAAACTCAATAACAATAAATGTTTACCCTCTGCCTAATAAAGATAAACCAGCTAATTTCTCGGGCGCTGTTGGTCAATACGAAATACAAGCCCAAAGCGATAAATCAAACACAAAAACAAACGACCCTGTAACACTCAGCATTATTGTTTCTGGTTCTGGTAACATTAAAACACTGCCCGAGCCGCAAATGCCACAACTTATGGAGTTTAGAAAATTTGACACCGCAAGCACTTACGACATTAATAAATCAGCTGGAAAATTTACGGGGTCAAAAACATTTAAAACACTCCTTTCACCTCAAAGCAGTAGAACAAAAACCATACCGGCAATAGAGTTTTCTTATTTTGATCCACAATCAAAAAGTTATAAAAAGATTTATTCAAAACCCATTTCTATAAATGTTATGCAGGGCACAACCGCAAACACGACAACTAATTTTTCTTTTGCCTCCAGTGAAGTAAAACTGTTAAATTCAGACATCCGCTACATTAAAGATACTTTCACCCATGTAAAAAATTATTCACTAAAAAATATTCTGCTTATAATTAATTTACCTGCTTTTATACTGTTAATTCTATCTTTAATATTTGCTACGCGCGCACGTTCGCTTCAAGAAAATGTTCACCTTTCAAGAAAGCTTGGCGCAAGCTCAAAAGCAAAAAAATATTTAAAAGAAGCCTCAAAACTATTTGAACATAACCACTCCGGCTTTTATTCCGCACTCAGCCGTGCTTTGCGTAACTTTATTGCAGATAAGCTTAATATATCGGCAGAGGGCCTTACGACAAAAGAGATATCAGCGACTTTCAAAAAACATAAAGTTCCGCTTGAGCTTGCCAATAAAACTTTTGAACTAATTGCTGAGTGCGACTTTGCCTGCTTTGCACCCTACACCCCGCAAAAAACTCAAATGCAAGATGCTTTAAAATCGGCACAGTTGATTATAAACTCTTTGGAGAAGTTTTTATGAAAACTCTACCAATAACGCTTTGTATACTTTTTAGTTTGTCTTACATTGCTTTTGCGCAAATGCCAAAAGAAGTTTTTAATGATGCAAACAAACAGTATGTGAAAGGCGACTGGCAAAAAGCCGCGGATTTATACAATCAACTTTTAGAAAACGGTGAAAAGGCCACTGAACTATACTACAACTTAGGTAACGCCAATTTGAAAATGCAAAAAGTGGGCCTTGCACTTTTAAACTTTGAACGCGCGGCAAGAATGGCTCCCCGGGATACCGATATTAAGTTTAACCTTGAATTTACAAGAAAGTTGTGCGGCGAGCCTGAGCCAAGTTTTGTTGAAAGCGCGCTAATGTTCCTGCCAAACCAGTTTACATTAAACCAGCTTGCCTTATTTTGTTCCGCACTATTTGTTCTTTTATCCGCGGTGCTCATTACCCACTTTATTACAAATTACAAAAAACTGTTTTTTATGGTTTTGGCTATATTTTGCGCATTGCTTTTATTTTCACTATTTTTTGGAATTAAACTAAATGCCGAAAAGTTTTCAAACTTTGCCATTGTAGTAAAAGGTCCGGCAGAGGTACGCAATGGCCCAAGCGATGGAAACTCTGTTGGCTTTAGTTTGCCTGAAGGCAGAAAAGTTTTACTGCTTGGCAAAAGCGGGCAATGGGTGGCAATTGGCCTAAAAGCTGAAGGATACAAAGGCTGGGTTCAAAGCCAGTATATTGAAAAAATATAAAAGAATAAAACGAAAAACTCTTTGATTTTACCAGGTGGTTTTGGTAAACTGTACTAACGCAGATTTTACAATAGAAAATGGAATTCTACAAAAAATACAGTTATTTTTACTTCACAAAAAGGATTATCCATACAATAAGTATGGCCTTTACCTTTTTGTTCGTAAAAACACCCGTCTTTTTCGTCTCGGTTCTCATTTCTATTGCAAGCTCTGAGTTTAAGTTATGAATGTAAAAAAAATTGGTATTTTTGGCGGTTCTTTTGACCCTGTACACAACGGACACATAAAACTTGCCCTTTTAGCTCAAAAGCAATTTAACTTAAATGATGTTATATTTGTACCTGCAAAGCTTGCACCACATAAACAGGAAAGCTTTGCCACAGTAAAAGACCGCCTTGCAATGTTAAAACTTGCATTAAAACCGCATAGGAATTTTAAAATAAGTTCTTTTGAATTGAATCAAAAAGGCACAACTTACACATACCAAACCGTAGCACATTTTAAAAAACTGTTTGCAAGCAAAGAACTTTTCTTTTTACTCGGGATCGACTCTTTAGGTGAACTTATTTTTTGGAAAAACCCAGAAAAGATTGTTTTGCGATGTCACATTTTGGCTGCAAAGCGTGGGAATTTAAGGGTTAACATACCAGTTTTCGCTAAGGACTCCATATCTTTTTTAAGCAAAACGATACCAAATTTTTCTTCAACACAAATACGCGATAAAGTAAAAGAAAATAAATCTATTAAAACACTTGTACCACCTAAAGTTGCATCATACATTAAAAAAAATAAAATATATCAATGAAAATAACTTCTAAAACCATTAAATACTATCTTAAAACCCGCCTTTCACCTGGGCGTTTTAGCCACACACTTGCCACACTCAAACTTGCGCAAGTGCTTGCAAAAAAACATAAAGCTAATTTAACAAATACATTCATTGCCGCACTGTTGCACGACACAGGAAAACAGTTTGATAAAACTGCTATGAAAGCTTACGCGATTAGTCACAAAGTCAGCGTACCAAACTTAAAGCAAACAATAAAAAACAGCCCGGCATTACTGCACAGTTTTATAAGCGCACACATTGCAAAAAATGTTTTTGGCATAAAAAACACATCCGTGCTAAATGCCATTGCATTTCACACATTGGGCGACCCAAACATGGACACACTTGCAAAAATTATTTATTTGTCCGATGCCGCCTCGCCTGACCGCTCTTATAAGGGTGTAAATGATATACGACAAACTGCTTTAACAAACCTAGATAGTGCCTTGGTGATGGCTCAAGGCACAAAGATTGCGCATGTTTTAGAAAAAAAAGCGTGGCTGCACCCAAAAGCCCTTGAAAGTTGGAATGCTTTTGTACTCACTTGTCCAGAAAACCAAAAATGAAAAGCTTAATTTTCAAAGTTCTATTATTACTTTTCGTATTAGTTATCGTAGTAATATTATATTTTTCGTGGCGAAGCCCTATTGCAAAAGCCCTAAGCACAGGCGAACGCATTAACGCCCTTATCATAGGTACCGACCTTGTTGACCGCTCCAGACATACCGACACGCTTGTTTTTGTAAGCTATGCCCCATCAACTGGTTTCTTAGACCTGATATCTATACCGCGCGACACACACTTTACCCCAACCGCCGGGTACAACTTTAAAAAAATTAATGAAATTTTTGCTTATAGTTACGCTAAAACAAAAAACTCTGACTTTGCGGCAAAGCAGGTACGAGATGGGGTTGAAGGGCTATTTCAAAACAAAGTAAAAATTCCTTACTACTTTCAAATTGACTATAAAAACTTTAAAGATATATTAGATATTATCGGCGGCGTCCCGTTAGATGTAGAGCTAAATATGGACTATCAAGATAAAACGGGCGACTTAAATATTCATTTAAGTACAGGTACTCAGATTCTTAACGGACAAAAGGCTCTTGAGTATGTGCGATTTCGCTCCAAAGAAGGAGACCTTGGCAGAATAACCCGTCAGCAAAAATTTATCAAGGCATTTTTAGATAAATTGAAAAATCCGGCGGTAATTTGGCGTTTGCCGCAAATCAGTTTTTTGGTTCTAAGAGATGTTAAAACAAACCTTAACAGCTTTGATATTTTTAGCGCGGCATTAGAATTACGCAAACTTCAAAAAAGCAATATACGCACCACACAGGTGCCTGGCAGCACAAAAGGTACTTATTGGCAGCCAAATGCGCAAAATACGATCGGTCTTTTTGAGAAAATTTTTTCATCTTCGCAAACTGCAACTACAGCTGAAAAATTAACTACAGTTGAAGTTTGGAATGCATCGGGCAGGAAAGCTTTGGCAGAACGCGTTATGTGGATGCTACGCAAAAACGGGTTTGATGTTATTGACTGGGGTACTTTTAAAATAATTCAGAAAAATACCACCATAACAGATTTTAGCGGCAACATTAAAGCTGCACAGAAACTACAAGGGCTTATAAAATGCGGAGATATAATTTCAAAATACGACTCGGCAAACGGCTTAGTTGAAATAAAGGTAATTTTAGGGAGTGATTGCCAATTTGAGTACAAAGGGCAAAACTGATAAGCATGGAGTGTAAATGAAAAACAAAAAAAGAAGTTTTCTTAAACCCAGTTCCTGCAATAGATTTGAGAACAGAGACGAAAGAGACGGAGGTAGTTTTGACATAGGGGGGAGCACCAAAGCGCTCCCCCACTGGGATAGCTGTAGAGGGGGGTGCCATAAAACCGCAGATAATGGTAATTCCATTGGCAAGGATTTTGCGAATAAAAATGCCCCGTATCTTGCGACGAATTCCAAAGCCTATTGCAGAAACTGGGTTAAACTAGCAAGAGCTGCGGCAAGAATTGCGGATGACAAAAAAGCATCAGAGGTAACTGTGTTAAGTGTAACGAAACTTACTACTGAAACCGATTATGTGGTGATTGCTACAACTGAGTCGGCCCCGCAAACAAACGCGATTTACCAGGAAATTAAAGGAATTTTTAAAAAAGATTTTGCTATTTTACCATTGCATTTTGAAATGAGCACAACTTCATCGTGGTCAGTATTGGATTTTGGCGGTGTGTTGGTTCACATAATGCCCGCAAGGTTAAGAGAGCTTTACGCTTTAGATAAAATATGGGCAAACGCAGGTAAGATTAAGTTTTAGATTCAAAAAATTGTAGCGGGGCTTTTCTGCCCCTGCGCCTCTGTATTACTTTTCTTTGTATGCACCAAAGAAAAGTAACCAAAAGAAATGCACCCACGGTGGCTATTCACTCGCTTTTTTCTGGCGGCTGTGGAACTCACCCATAAATCAGATTCGGGTTCAGACAGTCCTCGCCGAAAACTCCATAAAAATGCTCATTCATTGTCAGCCAAAGTGGGATTGAAAAGCTATCAAGGTAAAAGTTCTGTCATTCCCGCATGTCTTAAGCGGGAATCCATCTTGGGTGAAGCAATCTTAAGTCATTGCGAGGGCTTTAGCCCGTGGCAATCTAATAACTAAGACGAGATTGCTTCGTCGCTACCGCTCCTCGCAATGACAGGTGAGGGCGGGTGATAATTAAATATTGTGTCCCCAGAATTCTTTACTATCTGTTATAACTATACCAACATTCTAACTCCGTCCCATATTCCCTCTCAACCAATTATTGCTTAATTTTAGTAAACTTAGAATCCATATCAACATCCGTGAAACCTTCTATCTTGTAATTTTCATTCTTATCATATATATATTTGAATTCTTTTACTTCACCTGTCTTTGTATCTAATAAAAATATATGTTTATAGTCTTGACCAGAATTATTATTAACCCAAGCAAGGGCTTCTCCTTGGAATAACTGATACCGACCTACTTCAGAATCTTTTGCTGAGCAACCAAAAGAAAAAATGGCTCCAAAAAATAGGATTAAAAATCCCTTAGATAATAATTTCATTCTTCTCTCCTGTTGTTTAATTATAAATAATTTATCAATAAAGATGAAAAGCAAGTAAAGACCTGCATCTGAACTGTCAACTTAGTATGAGTGCTATTTACAAATTACTAAAATCATAATCCTGCTTTTCTTCAGTATTTTCTTTTGTTGCATTAAATTCAATCAAATTTGTTGAATTAAATTCAAGCAAAATAGTAGCAAGCTTTTGATTGGAAACATTATATTTATTACTCAATATATTTATTGCCTTATCTACAGAAATTATGTGTTCGGACTTTTTTTCCTTATCTTTACTAATTGCAGTAAAAGTTGAAAACAACTCATCGAATCCATCAAATTTATCCAAACGCTTAAGCATATGCGACTTCCCAAAAACGAGATTATCATACTCAAGCAAGATGTTATTCAATTCTTTTTTAGACAGTTGATATTTTATGGCTATAAGATTAATAATTTCATCAAACCGTTTATCTTTCAATTTCTCCATCTCATCGTAGTATTCTTTAAAAGGGTCTTCAAGCTTAACCTCTTTTGAAATTTGGCTTTTACTATTATTGCAACCTATAAGCATAAGAAAACATACTAACACTAAATATTTATTCATATAGCATTTCATAGAACCTTCCCTTATAAAATGAAATAATTGGGGGGACATAGGGGACGGAGTTAGAATGTTGTAATAACATTTTGCCATCAAATTTCTCCTCACCTATCTTCAATAAATAATTGATGCTTGGCCGCGAATTCTAGGGGACACAATACTTATATCGTTTTTTACAAGATCTCTCTTCGCTTCGCTCATCAAGATGACAAACCTTTTTTAATTCCCACTTTGGCTGACAATGAACAAACATTTTTATGGAGTTTTCGGCGAGGACTGTTTGAGACCGACTCTTATTTATGGGCGAGTTCCGCAGCCGCCAAAAAAATGTGAGTGAATAGCCACCGTGGGTGCATTTCTTTTGGTTACTTTTCTTTGGGCATACAAAGAAAAGTATCACGGGGGTGCAGGGGCAGAATAGCCCCGCGACTTTAATTTTCTACTACTCTAAACACTTCTTTTTGGCATCATCAATTGAAAGCACTTCTTGTTCGCCCGTTTTCATATCTCTTAAAATCACTTTATCTTCTTTTAACTCTTCTTCACCAAAAATGACCGCATAAGCGGCTTGCACTTTATCAGCCAAACGCAGCTGGGCCTTTAATTGAGCTCCTGCAAGAGGGCCTTCTACAATTAGTTCAGTATTTGCACTTGACCTAAGCAGAGATGCAAAGTTAAATGCCTTTAATATGGTGTTTCCGGCAGTTGCAACAAAAATAGTTTTAACATCCTTATTTGCCTTAAATGCCTGCAACATATCTGATGCCATAATAACCCTTTCGCTGCCTAGAGCAAAACCAACAGCGGCAATGTTTGGGCCGCCTATTTCATTAACTAACTTATCATACCTACCGCCAGCGGCAACGGCATCTTGAGCGCCAAGCTTTGATGAGCGCACCTCAAAAACTGTACGATTATAATAATCTAACCCTCGCACAAGTTTACTATCTACGCTAAACTTACAACCAGCCGCGTTAAGCAATGCTTTGACCATTTCAAAGTGATCTTTACACTCGGCACACAAAAACTCCTCCATTATAGGAAGCGTGGTAATTTTTGGAGAGTCAATTTTACAATCTAATACTCGCAGCGGGTTTTTTTCAATTCTTTTTGCGCAATCATTGCAAAGTTCGCCCTTTTTTGCTTTTAGCAAGTCAAGTAGTGCCTGGCGAAAAGCAGGCCTGCATACCGGACAACCAAGTGAGTTAATTAAAACCGTTGCATCTTGTATACCCACGCTTTCCAAAAGCTGCATGGCAAGCAATATTATCTCGGCATCGGCGCTTGGGGCACTAACACCAAAATACTCCGCGCCTATCTGAAAAAACTCTCTATACCTGCCTGCTTGCGGACGTTCGTAACGAAACATTGAACCCATATAAAAAAGTTTCGCACTGGCAAGCGTTTTATCCAAATTATTTTCTACGAGGGACCTTACAACCGATGCCGTGCCCTCAGGACGTAACGCAAGTTTTCGGCCCTTGCGGTCACAAAATACATACATCTCTTTTTCAACTATATCGCTGGTTTCACCTATTGAGCGCGTAAAAAGCCCGGCATCTTCAAATGTAGGCACACGAATTTCAGAGTAGTTATATTTTTTAAATACTGCCCGGGCTATGCTTTCTAACTTTGTAATTTTTGCAGCGTCATCACCGTAAAGATCGTGTGTGCCGCGCGGCGCGTTAAATTTCATTAAGACCCCTGTTTAATAATCAATTTAAGTTTATTTATATCTTTTACCAAAATATTTCCATTGGAAGCTGAAAGAATTGCATTATTGTTTTGTAGTTTTATCCAACACAAGCTTTGAGCCGGCTGCAAAAAGCTTTTTTAGTTTAGCACTACTTTCAGATTCCGCGTAAAAGCGCACAACCGGCTCAGTGCCTGAAAGCCTTATGCCAACCCAAGAACCGTCTGAAAGAATAAATTTAAAACCATCAATGGTAATTGTGTTTACCACATCTAAACCCGCGAAACTTTTAAGTCCGCCTTGAAGCCCGCACTTAAGCTGCTCAATGCCGCTTTGTGTTAGATGAAAGTTCTTCCTGCCCGAAACAACTCTACCTGTTAAAGCAAAAATTTCCTCAAGGGTTTTTCTAAGCGGTTTTCTTGCATGCGAATACATTTCGGCCATTAACAAGCAGGCGGCAATTCCGTCTTTTTCCGGCACATGGTCTGTAATTGTAAGCCCGCCCGACTCTTCCCCGCCTATTATAAAGTTCTTGCCTTCTTTAACCATTATCTCGCCAATATATTTAAAACCGACCGGGGTTTCTTTTACTTCAACACCAAACTTTTGCGCGATTTTATCTACGAGATGAGTTGTCATAACGCTTCTTGCGACAACACCGTTCTTTAAACCGCGCGATTTTATCATGTGATAAAGCAAAAGCGCGATTGTTTCATTTGGGCTAATAAAAGAACCATCAGTATCTAAAATTCCGAAGCGGTCTGCATCACCATCAGTTGCAAGCCCTAAATGGCACGACTCTTTTTTTACAAGAGCGCAAAGCTCACTTAAGTTTTCTTCCGATGGTTCCGGCGCATGGCCGCCAAAAAGCACATCTCTTTGTTTATTTATTACCTTCTGCCTGGTTCCGGCAGTGTCTAATAAATCGTCTAAATACCCAGCCCCGGTGCCATAAAGCACATCCGTAGCAACCTTTAAGTTGGCTTTTTTTATTGCTTTAAAATCTATCAATTGTTTTATTCTTTTTAAGTATTGCGGCCTTGGGTTTATTATATCAATTAGCCCCGCTTTTTGCGCTTCCTCAAAACAAATTTCTTTTGGCTCAGCTTGCATCTGCGCATTTGCAAGCACCTCTATAACTTTAGTTGTCTCAGGTAGAGCCGGGCCACCCCAGGCGGGTGAAAATTTTATACCGTTGTAGTTTGATGGATTGTGGCTTGCCGTAAAGTTTATGCCACCCGCTGCCTTCCTGCGTATTATTTCATAAGCAATTACCGGAGTGGGCGTATTTCTATTGCAAAACAATGCTTTTATGCCGTTTGATGCAAGAACACAAGAGGCGGCCTTTGCGAACTCATCCGACAGAAACCTTGTGTCATAACCAACTATAACTTCATTATTTTGGCTGTTCTGTTTTTTTATGTACTGGCTTATGGCATGCGTTACACGCCGCACTCCATTAAATGTAAAGTCCTCTGCTATAATACCTCTCCAGCCAGATGTTCCAAATTTAATCATATTCTTCTCCTATATCGCATCCCACACCGATATGTCGGGATAATGAATCTGAATCAGCTTTAACTACCCCTTTGGCTGACAATGAATGAGCATTTTTTGGAGCTTTCGGCGAGGACCGTTTGAGCCTGCTCATTGTTCTGTCATCCCGATGAGCGAAGCGAAGAGGGATCTTAAACCAACACAAAGATCCCTCACTGCGTTTCGGGATGACACAGGTGGGTCAGCCCGAAGCTGACCCACCTTGGGCGGGCAGGCCGAAGGTCCCGCCAAAGGCGGTGAGGCAGAATAGCCCCGCGACTTTAATCAATTTTTGAAATTAAAAGAACATTCTATAACTGCCATTTTTTTACTTTTTCGCTATATTGCTCCAAATAATCTTTCGCTACTTTTTCCTTGTCCGACTCTACCCAAACACTAAAGAATGCTTCATCGGGGTCTGGCAATAACAACACCCAGCCATCTTTTAAAAAAAGCTTAACACCATCTATAAGTTCGGCTTTTGTTTTTGATGTTTCTTGCATAGCATAGCGCATCGTCTGGCCTTTTTTATCCCACGCGCAAGGAATTTTTTTATGCAATACTTCAAAGACAGGTATTTCGCGGCTAAGACGGTTTAGCCGGTTTTTTTCTTTTGCCATTAGCTCAAGAATTTTTGCGGTTGCGTACATTGCGTCAAAAGCAGGTTGGAACTCCGGGAAAATAAAACCGCCGGTGCAATCACCGACAAAGCAAACACCTTTGATGCGCGACGCGGAAATTATCTGCCTTGGGCTTGTTGCAGTTCTTATAACCGTGGCGTTGTATTTTTGCGCGAGTTCATCAATTACTGAAGATACCGTAACCGGCACCGCGATTGTGGCATTTGGAGTACTTCTCATAACCAAATC
>Ga0247841_10009811_pt1 | contig 13255 bp, 18 predicted proteins | sample LaCruzMarch2015__2_FD_192410 | JGI IMG/M metagenome (GOLD analysis project Ga0247841, IMG submission 192410) | Freshwater microbial communities from meromictic Lake La Cruz, Castile-La Mancha, Spain - LaCruzMarch2015_18m | ecosystem: Environmental > Aquatic > Freshwater > Lake | place: Spain... | reverse complement strand
CTATGAAAACCTAATAAATATAGTGAGGTATAATATTTAAATATTAAGGTTCAAAGCTCACCCTAAGCTCCAGAGGGGATTTGAACCCCCGACCTCGTCCTTACCAAGGACGCGCTCTACCAGGCTGAGCTACAGAAGCAAATACCCCTAACTTGTGATTTTATATTTTAAAAATAATTAAGAGGGTCCGAACCGGGATTTGAACCCGGGTCCTAGGATCCACAGTCCTAGATGCTAACCACTACACAATTCGGACCACTAGTTTCTTTAAATAAACTCGTGGTATATTATATATATAGTATTAAATATATTTATAAAGATTTACAAGAACTATATAATTAGCTTTATTACATAAATTGGATAAAAGATGCATAAATTAAATAAAAAAGGGGAAGCAGAAACAATTGGTTACATTTCTATAATATTTATTATAGTAATTATTGTTGGTTTAATTGCAACTGCTACAACCTATGTAGTAGCTGAACAACAATCAGTAACTAAATTTGAAAATGCAAAAAACTATATTGCAGACATAGAAACAATAATTAATGAAGTAATGTTATCACCTATTGGAACAGGAAATAAAATAAGCATAGACCTAACAAACCAATATCTAAATATAAGTGCAGATAATGATAAAATAGAAGTTTACCATTTAATTAATGGAAACTATTATGACAATAATAGATTAATTTATCAAGGTTTAAAGTACACATACAGAGATAAACAAAAGATATATGCTGGAATTCAATATACTGATGTAAATATTACTACAAATGTGTTAATCCAAAATAAAATTACAATATTATACTTTAAAAAAATTGGAGTAAATCAACTTGAAATTACAACCAATGCAAATACAAATGAATAATTAATCTACAGAGAATAAAAATGAATAAAAAAGCACAAGCAAATATAATTTCATACATATTATTTATCTTAATAGCAATAATTGCATTTACAATGGTAACCACAGAATCAATAAATATTATTAAAAAACATCAAGATACATATAAACTAGATTTAATGACTAAATCAATATCATACTTAAATGAAAATATAGTTTTAGTATCTCACGAAAGATTTTCAAAAAAAGAAATTATAGTTAATAATCCAGAAGAAATTAAAATAGATTGCGAAAACAATAAAATTACTGGTAGCTTGTCTTATTCCTTAGAATTTAGAATGGATAGAAATAGTGAGATTAATGGAATAACAGTATATAAAAGAATTAATAACTTATATTTTGATAAAAATGTATCTGATTTAAATACAATTCAATTAGATTGTAATTCATTTACCTTAAATAAAGGTGAAAATCTAATAGATATCTATTATGTAAGCTATACTGATAATAAGGTACATATAGATATTAATAGACCTACAATAAATGTAACTGGATGATTAAGTACATGAATAAGAAAGGAATTGCACCAATGTTTTCAGGAATATTTATTATATTCATGAGTGTAATATTTATGGGAATAATAGTTATGTTTGCAATTGATTATTTTAATACTCTTGAAGATCAACAAAGTTATAATAATAATCAAATAACTCTAACACAGATAAATGATATATTTGTATATCTAAAAACCACAAATATTGGAACTAATTATATTACAAGTATTCAAAATAAGAGTCCAATTAATTTTAATTCAGAACTAGATGTAGTAACTATTGAACAAGATATAAAAAATCCAGGAATGTACACTAAAAGCAAAGCAACTATAGATTATGGTAACTTAAATGTAAGAAAAACATCTAGTCAGTTCATCTATACTCTTGATTTAAATGGAATTGTTGATTTAAATAGTAATCTTATTATTAATTCAGGAAATCATATAATTGATATAAATGTTGTTGGCGAAGAAAATAATATTCCAATTATTGAAGTTGGATATAAAAGCTAATTTGTGAAAAATATGATTCCTACAAAAGAACAAGCAAAACTAATTATTAAAAAATATCTTAAAGAAGATCCAAACATAGAACATTGCTTACTTGTTGGTGGAGGTATGCAAGGTATTGCAAGATATCTTGGGAAATCAGAAAATGAAATTGAAAAATGGTATGTAATTGGTGTTCTTCATGATGTTGATGTTGAAAGATATAATGGAGACATCATGCAGCATTGTGTTATTGCAGAAAATATCTTACTTGAAGAAGGAATAGATAAAGAAATAATAAATATTATTAAAACACATAATGAAGTTCTTGGACTACCTAGAAAAGAAGAAGTTGAGCATGCACTTTATTCTTGTGATGGATTATCAGGAATTATTAGAGCATATACTCTTATGAGACCAGACAAAGATATCATGATGGTAGAAACTAAATCAGTTATTAAAAAATACAAAGATAAATTCTTTGCTGCAGCTGTTTCTCGTGAACAAATAGGACTTTGTGAAAGTACATTAAACATTCCACTTGATAAATTTATAGAAGCAGTAATAAATGGAATTAAGGAAAGTGGGTGGAAAATTTAACTCCACATTGTCATATCTTTTCCTTTCTTCTTAAATAACTTAACCTTTGGTTTACTTAGAGCTGTTTCTTTATTTGCTTTTCTTTTTGTATTTGCTTGTTTTGGAGTTGGTCTCTTCTTTTCAAGTCCAAATAATTTCTTTAAAAAATTATCTTGGTATCCTAAAGATGATCTTTTAACTTTTGTTTCTCCAGTTCTTACTGCATAGTTATTCCATTTAGAAAGACTATCCTTATCAACTATTGCTTGGTTTAAATAATCAATTTTTTTCTTCTTTAATAGACCCATAATAATCTACCCTTTTTAGTTTTATTTTTAATTCAAATAATTAGAACTATATTATAATAGATGGAAAGGTATAAAAATAGAATTCTCTAGTTAAAATATACTGAAAAATATATTCTTTAGGATATCAAATATGTATACTTCTGCTAGGGCACCTGTTAAAAAGAAGAAAAGTCCACATAATAGAAGAATTAAGCAATATTCTATAATTATAAACAATCTATCAAAATCTTTTCCTTCTTTTTTAATACCTACTGCAAGTAGATTTCCACTCATGCTCGCAAAGAAATAAGCTGATGCTTCTAGGATTACATGAAGCGCTACACTTAATAGTAGAGGTAAAAGAACTGCAATAAATGCTATATTATAATAAGAACTATAAAATAATGCATATTGAGTAAATACTACACCCCAATAGATTGCATTCCATACAATCAGTAGTATCGCACCTAGTGGAAACACAAGTGCTATAATAAAACAAACTATTAATACTGAGAGATTATTTGTAAATATACTCCAAAAGATTGCAGTTTTGTCTTGTCCTTCAAACCCTATATTCTTAGATGGTAATAACTTCTGATCCCATCCTTGATTACTAAATAAATGTGCAGATGTATCTTGTGGAATAACTGCAATTAAGAGTATAATAACTAAGATTATTCCTAAAAAGAAATATAAGTATGTTGAAAATAATGCTTTATGATCATTATAAAACCCAGTAAATGAAAATTTATTAGAGATTAAATTAAATTTAAATATACTTACTCCTTTATGCTCTATTTCTTCTGTTCTTCCAACAAGTAATTCGTTTAGCTTTATTTGCTTTTGAATGAAGGGAGCTAAAAATAGAGTTGTTAGAAAGATTGCAAAAAATCCAGGAGTTTCTGGAAATAACAATACTGCAAAAGAAAATCCAACCATAGTTCCAAGGATTGCATAAAATAAAGATTGAAGGTTTGGTGGAAGTCCATTTACAAACTTATTTGGTAATGATTTAAAATAATTTAATATACTTGATATTATTATTTTAATTGAAAGCTTTTGTTTATTTTTAATTTCTGGTTTAGGTTCATTTATTGGTTTACCTAGTTTGTCTGCTTCTTTTGAAATTGAGGATGAAGAAATAAAATTAATTTGTTTCTTATCAGGAGTTGATTGTTTATCATCTGTGATTGAACTAATTTCTTCTTTTTTAACTTGAATTGTTGAGTTTGATGATTGATTAGGAATGTTCTTTTTATTTATAACTTTTACTTGATTAATTTTATTTTTACTTTCCATATCTATCATAAATAGAACATAGAAAAATATATAAAGAAATTGATTAAACTAAATCTTGATCTTACTTCTTATTTAGATATAATCTATGTATTTTCTCAAAGGTTAGAAGTTGATTTAATCTGTTTTTAAACTCAGGAGAAAAGACTCCTGCCTTATAATGTGAAAGAAGAGAGAAATATGAAAGATCTGACACCTCTTCCCACATACCAGTTGCTTTTATAAGTTTCTCAAGCTCTTCTCTTTCTGTGCTTCCTTTCTCTGGCATTTTAATTGAATCATATTCTTTAATTAAAAGAGAAGAAGTACTTCCTACTAACCTTTCAAGATTATTCTCTTTTGAATAGATAATTATTGCTTCTTTAAGTTTTTCAAGATCTTTATCAACTTTTTCTAAATATTCATCTTTCTTAACTTTAAGCTCATTGTATTTGTTTACAAGAGTTACTCCATCATCTTTTAGAAATTCATTTGGAGGAAGAGCTTTTAGCTTTATATCATGAGCAGTTGCAGGACATATGCTTCTAAACTCACACCAATCACATAAAGCACTTGGTTTAGTTGGAAACTCATCTTTCTTTTTTGCATCTTCAATATCTTTAATTATTTTAATAACTTCTTTTCTTAAATTATCTAAATCCAAATCAGTTCTTTGAGACCTAAGCTCAATTCCTACAGATAAGAAATGCCAAACTAAATCTATACGTTTAACAAAAGGAAAAGATTGCTTGATTGCTATTGAATAAAGAGCAAGTTGTTTATCCTCATCAACCTGTTCTTGTGTTTTTGGAACCATGTTTGTTTTATAATCATGTATTTCAATAATATCTTCTGAAAAGAGAGTTAATCTATCTATAATACCAGTTAAATCATAATTAATTTGAGTATCAGAATCAAAAACTTTAATTGTAACCTTATGTTCAAGACCTAGGGTCTTACCTTGATTAAATGGTTTATATGTTTCATAATAAAGAGATAAGTAATCTTCTCCTAGTTTTTTATAATTGGCAGATGTAAAATCTTTTCTAATAATTTCAATTGTTCCTGGAGTATATTTCTTTTCCCAAAGTTCATTATAGTAAAGAATAATTTCATCAAGAGAATTTAATTTACTAAACTTTGCATCAGTGTATAATTTTTCAAGAGATTCATGAACCATAGTTCCCATGAATGCTTCAATTGATTGTAGTCTTGTTATTTCTGGTTTTTCAATATAATTATATTTAAACTTTCTGGGACAGGTTTTAAATGTCTCCATAGATGAGTGGGAATAAGGTCTATTCATGATTAATTACTTTTCTTTTATCTTTTTGTTATATATGTAAAGGGAGAGAAAGAGTTTATAATTGTTTTGGGGGTTCCTGGCCAAGGATAAGTTGATCTGAGTGTCCAACAAATATAACAATAATATTAATCATATACAATCTTAAAAAAGATGCTATTTTTCTTGGACGCTTTAAAAAATTAAGATTTGCTTTTTGTAAAAACAATAAGTTACAAGATAATAGTTAAACTTTTTAGTGTATATTTATCAAACTTAGCCCACATTCCCAACTTTAAAAATCAAAGATGCTTGGCCACGTACTCCCTCCCGAAAAGGATATACACTATAAAAATATAATATATCATATGGTAAAGATCAATAAATTAAATAGAAATAAAAATCTGTTTGAAAATATTAAACAAATCATTAATGACTCTAAATCAAAGATATATACTACAATCAACACTACAATAATTAATGCGTATTGGAATATAGGAAAGATGATTGTAGAAGAAGAGCAAAAAGGAAAAAAAAGAGCAGATTATGGAAAATATCTAATAAAGGAGTTATCTATTAAACTAACAGAAGAATTTGGGAAAGGATTTTCCGAGGATAATCTAGAAAGAATGAGAAAATTTTATTTAATATATCCAATTTCCGCATCACTGATGCGGAAATTAAGTTGGGCACATTATCTTCGACTCATTAGCATAAAAAATCCAAATACACGTAACTTTTATGAGATTGAATGTTCTAAAGAAAGATGGTCAACAAGAGAGCTTGATAGGCAAATTGGATCTATGCTTTATGAAAGACTTTGTTTATCAAGAGACAAAAACAAGGTTCTTGAACTTTCAAAAAAAGGACAAATTATTAATGAACCAAAGGATATTATTAAAGAATATTATGTACTTGAATTTCTAGGGTTAAAAGAAGATAATAGATATCTTGAAAAAGATTTAGAAAACAAAATTATAAATAATATAAAATATTTTTTAATGGAATTTGGGAAAGGTTACGCTTTCATTAGTAGACAAAAAAGAATAACAATAGGCTCTGAAAGCTATTATATTGATTTAGTATTTTATAATATAATCTTGAAATGCTTTGTTATTGTTGATCTTAAGACTAATAAATTAACTCCCCAAGATATCGGGCAAATGGATTTCTACGTAAGATACTTTGAAAAAGAAGTTAGAACAAAAAAAGATAATCCTACAATTGGAATTATTCTTTGCGCTGAAAAAGATAAAACAATGATTAAATATACTCTTCTCCCAGGTAATGAGCAATTATTTGCTTCTAAATATAAAATATATTTACCAACTGAGGAAGAGTTAAGAAAAGAAATTGAAAATACTAAACATCAATTATTAATGGATGGATATAAGATAACACATGAAGATTAAAGATTTTACTCCTGAAAATAGACCTATGGAAAGAATGATTGAAAAGGGAGGAGATAATTTATCTGATGCTGAACTTCTTGCAATTATTTTAAAGACTGGAACTAAAAATCAAAATGTTCTTGAACTTGCAAACCTTGTTCTTTCAAAGTTTCCAATGAACTCTATTGATAATCTTGAGATAAACGAGCTTACAGAAATAAATGGAATTGGTAAGGTTAAAGCTAGCCAAATAAAAGCAGTTTATGAGCTTCATAAAAGATTGTGTGGAAAACAAAATTTGTTAAAGGAAGAACTTAAGGTTTATGCACCTTCTCAAGTTTATGCGTTTCTTAAGGAAGAGATTGGAAATAAGTTTCAAGAAAATTTGATTGCTCTCTTCCTTCGTGGAAATAATATTATTTCTAGAAAAACAATTACAATTGGAACTGATAATCAAACTTTAATTTCTCATAAGAGTATTATTTCATATGCATTAAAGGAAAGAGCTCAGGCCTTAATTATTGCACACAATCATCCAAGTGGAGAAGCATACCCATCAAGAGAAGATATAACTGAAACGCAAAAACTATCAAAGATATCAAAGGAATTAGATATTTGCTTTCTTGATCATCTCATTGTTACAAGAGATGGTTACTTCTCATTTAAAGAAAAAGGAATGATGTAAAAAAGAAATAAATATAAACCTATCTAAACACAAATACGTATGTAAACATAAATATGTTTGGGGAGGTATAATATGGTAAGTATAACTTTAGCAGTAACAAAAGATATAAGAGAGAAAATGAAAGAATATAATGAAATAAATTGGTCAGAATATATACGAAAAAATATAACTAAAAAGATTGATGAAATGGAATTAATTAATAAGATTATAAAGAATGAAGAAAAGATTACTGATTGGTCAGTAGCTCTTCAAAAAAAATCAAGAGCAAAATCAAACAGATTCGAAGAACTTAAAAAAATGGGGTTGATATAATTTGAAAATAGTTATTGATACAAATATACTTTTCTCATATTTTTGGAAAAATTCAATAACTAAAAAAATCATAGAATCAAATATATTTGAATTATATACACCCAACTTTGCTTTTGATGAATTAGCAAAATATAAATCAGAGATAATTTATAAAGTAAAAATAACCGAAAAAGAATATAATCAAACAATTAAAGAACTTAATGAAAAAATAATAATCGTTGACCCAATAAAATATTCACAAGAATTAAGAAAGGTAACTACTATCCCAGATGTAAATGATATAGATTTCATTGCACTTTCAATGTATTTAGATAAGATATTATGGACAAATGATAATGCATTAACAAACCAAGATTATGCACTGGTGCTAAATACAAAACAAATATTATATCTCTTAATTAAACTAAGTAAATTAATTGATAACTAATTTAATTCCATTTTCTCAAGAAGTTTTTTTCAAAATCAGAATATTTCCCTTTCTTGATAGCATCTCTTGCATCTTCAACAAGCTTCTGCATAAACCTTATGTTGTGTGTTGATGCTAAGATCTTGTAATTTGGTTCATCAAGCCTATAAAGATGATGAAGGTATGCTAAAGTGTGAGTCTTGCAAACATAACAATCACATTCTTTATCTGGCACTTCGAAATTATGTTTAAAGGAACCTTTTGTAATATTTACTGAACCATTTCTTGTAAAAAGAACACCATGTCTTGCCATCTTTGTTGGATAAATAGAATCAAAACAGTCTACTCCTTTTCCAATACACTTAACAACATCTTCTGGAGAACCAACTCCCATTAAATATTTTATTTTATTTTCAGAAAGATGTGCTAAAGAATAATCAATTGCTTTGTACATCTTGTCTTTTGTTTCTCCAAGAGCAAGTCCACCAATTGCAACCCCATCAAATGGAAGTTCATTAATTGCTTTTGCACATTTTTCTCTTAAGTCCTTGTGTGTTCCACCTTGAACAATTCCAAACAACAATTGCTTTTTATTCTTATGAGCAATAACAGCACGGCGAGCCCAATCAATAGTAATATCCACTGCTTCTTTGTATTCAGCTTTTGGCTTATTTGCATCAATCATATCATCTAAGATCATTGCTATGTCTGATCCAATCTTATTTTGAATTTCAATTAACTTTTCAGGAGACATAAATACTTTTTCTTTTGAAAATGGATTTCTAAACCAAACACCTTCCTTTGTTAAAGATATAAAAAATTGAGGATCCTTAAGTTGAAAACCTCCACTATCAGTAAAGATTGGTTTATTCCAATTAATGAAATTGTGATATCCACCTATTTTTTCAATAGTTTCAATTCCTGGCTTAAGAGATAAAATATATCCATTTGAAATAAAAACTTTTGTTCCTATCTCTTCTAAATTTTTAAAAGTTAGATATTTCCCAGCACCCTTTGTAACTACAGGCATAAAGAAAGGAGTTATTAGTGTTCCATGAGCTGTCTTAAGTTCTCCAGATCTAGCTTTTGTTTTCTTATCTCTATGTTTAATTGTAAATACCATAAAATAACCTTTTTCTTAAAAGAAAATAGATGAACCAAATATAAGAACAATAAGAAGCCCTAGGAAAATATATGGACCAAATCTTGGAAGTGAATCATAAATAGGGATTACTTTTATTCCTTTCATTTTTTTTATGTTTTTAATATCTGATTCTTCAAGTATGCTTTTTCCATTTAGCTTAAGTCTTGTTAAAAGATCTTTTTTAATAAACTCAAGAGCAAGAACATCTCCATCTTCAAGCTTTGATATTGGTTTTTGCTTTAAATAAATGTACTTTCTAACCTCTGGTTCAAATACCATTAACTTTAATCCAACTATGATTGGAATTAAAAGTAAATAGTAAAGGTAAGATGCATTAAACTTTGAAACAAATAAATAAATAAATACAAAGAAGATAATAAAAATTGAAAATGATTTTAAAGTTACTATTTTTCTTTTTAATACAAGCTTAAACATATTTTTTAGCTTAAGTTTTTGCTTTAACTTAAATAAATAATAAGTTGAAACAATTAGAACTGATAACAGAGATGCAATTATTAATAACCACAAAATAACTACTTGGCCAAGATAATATGGAATCACAAGATGTATACCAAGGAAAAGCTTAATATCTCCTCCTCCAAGCTTACCATACTTGTACATGAAATATCCAACACCATAGATTAAAACACCAATAAAGATAACAGTTAATAAATAACTTAAGCCAAGAGATGGAGAAGAAAAGAATGATTCATAAATAATAATTAATAAACCAAGAATCATAAGAGGATAAGTTAACCAATTATGAATAAGTCCAGTTTTATAATCAGTGTATGCTCCAATACCAGTTGCAAGAAGCACAAGAACAATTTTTAAAATTAATATATCAAACACAATTTATCTTCCTTTCATTGTTCTTGCCATTTCTTCCATCTGCTTAGGATCCATGTTCTCAAGCTTGGACATATCAAACTTTCCGCCCATCATCTTCTTCATCATTCCTTGCATGTCCTTGCCGCCTGGACCACCCATTTGCTTGAACATCTTTTTCATTTTCTTAACGTGAGTGATTAAGTCTTTTACTTCTTCAAAGGATCTTCCAGAACCTTTTGATATTCTTTCAATTCTTGATCTTGTTAAAAAAGAAGTATCTGAATTAAGTTCTTGTCTTGTAAATGAATTAAGTATAATTCTATAAGCATCCATTTTCTTTTGACCTAAGTTCATTTGATCGTTTGAAACCTTACTTCCAACACCTAGAAGACTCATAACCTTTGAGAAAGGACCAAGTTTCTTTGCAGCCTCAAGTTGCTTTTTAAATAAACCAAATGTAAACTCACCTTTCATTATGCTTTCAGGATCCATGTCCTCAAGCTCTTCTTCCTTTGAAAGTTCAGTTATTTTTTCAACAAGAGTTTCAAGATCTCCAAAACCTAAGATTCTTGAAAGATATCTATTTGCATCAAACACTTCAAAATCATCTGGTTTTTCTCCAGTTCCAATAAAATAGATAGGTGAGTTTGTTATGTAACAAGCAGTTAATGCTCCACCACCTTTTGCTGAACCATCAAGCTTAGTAATTATTACACCTTGCACTCCAACAGCCTTATTAAAGTGCTCTGCTTGATCTTTTGCTGCTTGACCAATGTCAGCTGAAATTACTAAGAAAGAATATTTTGGTTTGAAAACAGAATATATTTCTTTAAGTTCCGTTACTAGCTCACCATCAAGAGCGGATCTTCCTGCTGAATCAACAATAACAAGTCCAACTCCATTCTTTTTCATGAATGCTAGACCTTCTTCAGTTACTTTCTTTGCGCTTGTTTCATTCTTATTTCCATAGAAAGGAACATCTACTTGCTTTGAAAGTTGAAGAAGTTGTTCATAAGCTGCTGGTCTATAAGTATCTGCACAAATAACTCCAACCTTAATTCCTCTTTTTTTATAAAATTTAGCAATCTTTGAAGCGCAGGTTGTTTTACCAGAACCAAACAAACCACATAAGAGAATTGATTCTGGGTTTTCAGGAAGTTCTTTCTTTTCTTCCTCTCCACCCATGTATTTTAATAAAACATTATAACAAGTCTTGATTAAATGTTCTTTACGAGAGACTCCTTCAGGAACATTTTCAAAAGCTTCAGTTTCTATTTCTTTAGATATTTTTAAAACAAGTTGCACATTAACATCTGAAGAGATTAATGCTCTTTGTATTTCTTTAATAACTTCTTTAATTAATTCCTTATCAACATGAATAGAGTTTTTAATTCTATCAAGTGCATCACGAATCTTATCTGAGAAACCCATAATAATTTACACCTATCCACTAATATATTATATATAAGGGAAATAAATATAAATGGAACATTCGTATACAAAAGGAAAGAGATTACAGGAACTTAGCCATACTTTATAAATCTTTATTAATAGTAATATATTTATTAAGTTAGAAGAAACTTAAAGGGAGATAAAGATTATGGGTTACACATCTTTACTTGGAGAACTTAAGAGAACCAATACTGGTAAAACATTAAGTTCAAGAAAAAGAGAATCTAGAGAAGATGAAAATGATAAAGAAAAACAAGAAAAAAATCAAAATGAAAGACTAGCATTACTTAAAAAATATTATAAAAAATAAAAAAGGAATCATTATGACTGGGGAAAAAGATATTCTAATTGAAAGCAAATTATTATTATTAAGACTTAGAGAACTTGAAAAAAGAATTGAAAAAAAAGAAGCTACTAACAAAGATATACTTGAATATAAATTAAAATTAAAAAGAAAGAGTGAACTTGAAAAAAGGATAAATCAAGAATTAAAAGACATATTAGTTAAGGTTGGGCAAACTAAATTAGTTGAACCCACAAAAAAACAAGTTAATAAGCTTGGTAAAGAAAGAGCTAAGCTGTTAAGAGAACATTTTAAATCTAAAAGACCACTATAAATAGAAAGGAAAGTGAAATAAATTATGGATAATTCATCTCCTACATTACAAAAATATAAGTCAACCTTTAAGAAAAAGGAAGAGCCTAAGGAAGAAGTAATAACTGATCCAGAAAAGAGAAGACAAGAAAAGCTAGCTAAAGAAAGAGATTCGCTCTTAAGAAAATATTATAAGAAGTGAATCTTAGTTTTTGGTTTCGCTTTAATTCTTTTTAATAAACTAATTTTTGGAAAAATAATTGGTTTATTTTTTCTAGCTTTATTATAATTATTTAAAATTAATAATACTCTTTCCTTCTTAAAATTAAGAACCCCATCTTTTGTAAAATACCTATCTCTAATTGGATTATAAATATTTAATTCTTTTTTCAGATGATCTTTTGAATAACCTAATTTCTGATTTGGATTATTAACTTTAAATTCATATTTTTCTTTTAAGAAAGGAATCTTTTCACAAGTTAAAATACATCCTCTTTTCAAGACATGAATAGAAGAAAAAATTAATGCTTCAAGAAGTAAATTTCTATTTTCTTTTGTTTTTACTAAATTATTTCTAACTCTTTGAATATATTGTATATCTATCTTATTACCATATATTCCAAACTTAATAACCTCTTGCGGATTATCTTTGTAATTTAATGTAAGTATAGCTTCATTAAATTTAGTTTCATCTTTAAAATCATCAAAAAAAATAAATTCTCTATGGGTTTGTATTTTTTGATCAGAAGGCAAATTTAATTTTGAAATGATTTTTAAAATGCTTCCTAATTTTAATTTTATGTCTTTAACTTTATCAAATCGATTTGTAATTTTTTCTGCTTTAGTCATAATAATTACAATTAGCTTTAAACAATTCTTTCTATTATGTATTCAGGAGAAAACTTTTCTATATCATTATATTCTTGACCTGTTCCTATATAGAAGATTGGTTTCTTTAATTCATTTAGAATTGATATTGCAACTCCACCCTTAGGATCTGTGTCTATTTTGGTTAAGATAACTCCAGTTACTCCTATATCCTTATCAAAATTCTTAATTTGATCAACAATTGCTTGACCAGATTGTGATTCTCCAATATATATTGTAAGATGAGGCTTAACAACTCT
>Ga0247841_10009810_pt1 | contig 13256 bp, 8 predicted proteins | sample LaCruzMarch2015__2_FD_192410 | JGI IMG/M metagenome (GOLD analysis project Ga0247841, IMG submission 192410) | Freshwater microbial communities from meromictic Lake La Cruz, Castile-La Mancha, Spain - LaCruzMarch2015_18m | ecosystem: Environmental > Aquatic > Freshwater > Lake | place: Spain... | reverse complement strand
AGATTATCAATTTCTTCAGCAAAAATATCTCGCAAATACCTATGTTAATCGTGGTTTAACTTTTATAAAAGGTGAAGGAATGTATTTATATAACGAAAATAATGAACAGTACCTGGATATGATGAGTAATTATGGAGTAAATATTTTTGGTCAGTGTGATAAAGAAATTACAACTAGTCTCATGGAGCAGTTAAAAAAATTAACAACCCTGCATGGGAGTTTTAATAACGATAAAAGGGCATTGGCTTCTGAGATGTTAATAAAAAAATGCGGAACATCTTACCGGTATGTCTATTGGTCAAACTCTGGCTCAGAAGCAAATGAGGCAGCCCTTAAATTTGCCGTATTGGCAACAGGAAAAAAGAAAATCATCACGTGCAATCATGCATATCACGGAAAAACGCTCGGATCTCTTTCGGTCACGGGAGGGGAAAAATATCGCAAACCATTTACTCCTCTTTTGTGGGATGTTGTATTTATCGAATACAATAATATCCAAGCTTTAGAAAAAGAGATCGATGCAGATACCGCCGCATTTATTGTGGAGCCCATACAGGGAGAGGGAGGAATTTATCTGCCAAGTAATGACTATTTTCGTAAAGTCCGTGAACTCTGCGATAAAAATAATGTTCTTCTTATCGTTGATGAAATTCAAACGGGAATGGGAAGAACGGGTACATTTTTGTCAATTCAAAAAGCAGACATCGAAGCGGATATACTCACTCTCGGAAAAGGACTGGCGGGAGGAATACCTGTGGGAGCCACTCTGGTAAATCAAAAAGTGGGAAGCGCGATATTTAAGGGCTTGCATACATCAACTTTCGGCGGAAATCCATTGGCTTGTGCGGGAGTTATTGCCACGCTGAATAAAATAGATAATGAACTACTGGAACATGTTTGTGAGATGGGAAGTTATTTTATTAATGCACTACGGTCAATCAAATCTCCAAAAATGAGTGCAGTGAGAGGGCAAGGACTGATGATCGGTGTCGAAGCGGGAGATAATCGCAATACCCTATTGAAAAAATTGCAGGAAGAAAAAATAATAGCTATCCCAGCCGGAGATACAGTGGTGCGATTTTTACCGCCTTTCATTGTAGAAAAAAAACATATAGATTCAGTTGTTGAAGTATTAAAGAACATTTTATAACTTTTTGATATTTGATATTTAATATTTGATATTTAATATTTATTTATTATGTGCCGTTTTCTTTTGTATAAATCCAAACAGCCTACAAATATATATGGAATATTGAGTGCTTTTTCCCAAATGGCTCAAAAAAGTAGAGCGTATGACGGGGATAAACAGGAAGATGGCTGGGGTATCTCCTATTTGGTAAATGACGCGTGGCAAAATCATAAATCAATTAATCCAATATGGGAAGATGTGAATATTTTTAAACAATTTCCTGATTCGACTATTTTTACAATTCATGCGCGAAGCGCATCATTTCCCCAGCATAAAAATAATATCGATTATAATCAGCCTTTTATCAGTGAAGAATATTCATATGTTTTTAACGGACTTCTCAAAGGAGTAACTCTTTCTATACCGGGAGAAATCGGGGCACAGAAAATATGGACTCTTTTGCAGGGATATTTAAAAACAAATGACCTTAAAAACAGTCTGAAAAAAACCGTTGACATAATCAAAGAAAATTCTCGGACTATTCAGGCGTTGAATATCGGAGTGGCAAACAAGGACACTATTTCGGCATATTCTTTTTTTTCGGAACATCCCGACTACTATTCTCTTCATTATATGGACAATCCTGCTACAAAACTCATTTGTTCTGAACCGATAAATGGTTTTGATTTTAAATCCCTCCCCAACGACTCCTCAATTATTTTGTAGTACAAAAGAGGAGAGAGTTGATATAATCAGACTATATGTCTACTGCACAAAACCTGAGAGAGGAACGATTGAAAAAACTAGAAAAAATCTGTGAGCTTGGATGGAATCCATACCCTTCTTCGTATGACAAAAAGCAAATGATAAAAGAAACAAGAGAAATGGAAGGAAAAGAAGTGAAAACCGCAGGAAAACTGTATTCTTTTCGCACGCATGGAAATATCGCTTTTGCAGACCTCAAGGACGAGTCCGGGAAAATACAACTGTTCTTTAAAAAAGATGTGCTTGGCGATGAAGCATATAAACAACTTTCGCTCCTTGATATTGGAGATTATATTGGAGTAGAAGGGACCGTTGCAAAAACAACGGCGGGCGAAATATCGATTATTCCTGCATCCTATACCCTTTTATGTAAATCGCTTCAGCAACTTCCTCATGAATGGTTTGGCATTAAAGATACAGAGCAACGATTTAGACAACGCTATCTTGATTTACTCTTAAATCCTGAGGTGCGGGAACGGTTTAACACGCGAACAAAGATTCTCAGATTTATGCGTGAATATTTGGATGGACTCGGGTTTTGGGAAGTGGAAACTCCTATTTTTCATCCTCTCTATGGAGGGGCAAATGCAAAGCCGTTTACCACTCATTACAATGCACTCGGTCAAGATATGTATTTACGCATTGCATTCGAGCTCTACCTCAAACGCCTTATCTCCGGCGGATACGAACGGGTATACGAAATCGGACGGGATTTTCGCAATGAAGGATTTGACCGTTCTCACAGTCCGGAATTTACCATGATTGAATGGTATGAAGCGTATGCGGATTATCACCGCGTGATGGATGTTACCGAGGGACTTTTCAAACATTTGGCACAAAAACTTAATAACTCTCATAAAATGAAGATTGATGAAAAAGAAATAGATCTCTCCGGAAAGTGGCCACGCGTTACGATGACAGACATCATGAAAAAAGAGTTGGGAATTGATGTTGAAACAGCTTCACAAAAGGAACTGCTCGATTACTGTCACGATAATAAAATCGAAACGATCGGGGGAGAAACAAAAGGCCAGATTATTTTTGCTATCTTTGAACACAAGATTCCTGAAAAACTTATTGATCCTATCTGGATTATCGATTATCCCGAGGATGTATCTCCTCTTTCAAAAAATCATCGGTCTAAACCAGGTTGGGTGGAGCGATTTGAAGGATACATTGGAGGAAAAGAAATTTGTGATGGGTGGAGCGAACTTACAGACCCAATTGTTCAACGACAACGGTTTGAAAACGACCAGAAAGCTTCCCGAAAGGATAAATCTGAAGCTCAACAGGTGGACGAAGATTTTATTACTTCAATGGAATTCGGATTGCCTCCGCTTGGCGGAATAGGAATCGGAATCGAACGGCTCATCATGTTTTTTACAAACACGTGGGCAATTCGAGAGGTGATGTTATTTCCCACACTCAAAAAAATAGACGTCAAAGTACATAGTCTGTCGGACTCACAACAACCGGCAAAAAAATCCGATCCAATTTTTTTTACTCGGGAAAAGGCAGTTGCGCTCATTCAGTCTAAATTGGCTCCAAACGTATTTAAGCATTCCCTTGCGGTAGAGGCGGTAATGAAGGCCCTCGCAAAACATTTTAATGAAGATGAAACACTCTGGGAAATAACAGGCCTTCTCCATGACGCCGATTGGGAGGAGACAAAACTTATGCCAGAGCAACACGCAATAAAAACTGTTGAAATGCTTAAAAAAGAAGGAGAGACAAATGTCCAATTATTGGATGCAATCATGGCTCACAATTTTGATTACAATAAAAAAAGAGGGCCTGTTTCACCTCTTGACTGGTCACTTTCTACATGCGACAGTCTTACGGGACTCATTACTGCAACAGCTCTCATTCTGCCCAATAAAAAAATTGCAGAAGTGACCCCTGAGGCTGTATTAAAAAAATTCAAAAGTAAGAGTTTTGCAGCACGTACGAATCGGGAAATGATTCAAAAATGTGAAGAAAAATTGGGTATTCCACTTGCAGACTACATCAGCATCGCCCTTAAGGCGATGCAGGGTATTGCGCCTGATTTAGAATTGTAATGTATTTGTCATCCCCGTGCAGACGGGGATCCAGTCTATAATTTTCATTTTTAATATTGATAATTATCGGCTAGATTCCCGCCTATGCGGGAATGACACATCCACTAAAATTGTTAATCGCCACACATAACCCTGCAAAAAAACAGGAATTGGGGAATGGGTTTTCTTTTCTTTTACAAAAAAACGTAAATCTTCTTTTTCTAGATGACCTCCATATAAAAAATGATCCAGAAGAAACGGGGAAGACATTTCTAGAGAATGCACGTCTTAAGGCATACTATTTTGCCAAATTAACCAGCCTACCCACTGTTGCTGATGACGGAGGAATTGAGATTGATATATTGAATGGACAGCCAGGAGTGCATTCAAAACGATGGTTGGGACGGAACGCATCTGACGAAGAAATGATTTCTTTTACTTTAGAAAAATTAAAAAAAATTCCACAAGGAAAACGAAACGCACAACTTACCGTATGCCTCTATTACGTTAATCCTCTAACGGGGTATGAGGCTGCGATAACTGAGTCCCTTAAGGGATATATCTCCAATTCTCCCAGTGGGTTCGCCCGTAAAGGATTTCCTTATCGTGCTCTGTTTATTGTTGAGAAATACAACAAATATTACGATGAATTGACGGATAAAGAACATCACGTAGCAAATCACCGATTGAAAGCTGTCCAAAAACTCATTCCACTGATAAAGGAAGATTTGTTACAATAACCATATGTTATCCATCGACTATATTCGTGAAAACAAACAGAAAGTTTTTGATGCGCTCAAAAATAAAAATAGAGAAGCAGATATTGATGCTATTTTGGTTTTAGATGATGAAAGAAGAAAAAAAATTCAAGAAGCCCAGCTGTTGCGGGAAGAGCGAAATAAAATTGCAAAGCAACCATTCACCGATGAAACAAAAAAGAGAGGAAAGGAAATCAAAGATATCCTTAAAACTATTGAGGGAGATTTAACCAAAACTGAGGAAAAACTGAATCATCTTGTTTCATTTATTCCTAACGTCCCCCTTGACGAAGTTCCAATTGGACAGAACGAAAAAGACAATCAGGAATTAAGAAAGGTTGGGACTGTTCCCACTTTTTCTTTCCCTATTAAAGATCATACAAAGCTTGGAGTGGATTTGGACATTATTGATTTTGAGCGGGGCGCAAAAGTATCGGGATATAGAGGCTATTTTTTGAAAAATCAGGGGGCACTGTTGCATATGGCTCTTCTTTTGTATGTTTTCAAAAAATTGACTCTCAAAGGCTACACTCCCATTATCGCCCCCTCTATTGTGAAAGGATTTACGTTATTTGGCTCGGGCCAATTCCCGTGGGGAGAACAGGAAGTGTATAAACTTAATGATGACGACTCTTATTTAGCGGGCACTGCTGAAGTTCCCGTTACATCCTATTTTAGTAACGAAATCTTGGCGGAAAAAGAACTGCCAAAAAAATTTGTTGCTTTTTCTCCCTGTTTTCGCAAGGAAGCGGGGTCGTATGGAAAAGACACAAAAGGATTGTATCGTGTTCATGAATTCTGGAAAATTGAACAGGTGGTAATTGCAAATAGCGATCTGAATAATGCACGCCTTATTCATGAAGAACTTCAAAAAAATGCTGAGGAAATATTGCTGGATTTAGGTCTCCCCTATAGAGTGCTTCTTATGTGCACAGGAGATATGGGAGAACCGCAGATATTAAAATATGACATTGAAACATGGATGCCGTCTCGCAACGGGTATGGAGAAACCATGAGTAACTCAATCATGGGAGATTTTCAAACACGAAGACTCAAGATTAAATACAGGAAAAAGAATGGGGAAACCGCCTATTGCTATTCGTTTAATAATACCGCTATTGCTTCTCCCCGAATTCTCATTGCGTTGCTTGAAAATTATCAGCAAGCAGATGGATCTGTTCTCATTCCAAAAGTCTTACAGGAGCTCACCGGTTTTGACACGATAAAAAAATAAGGAGTTAAGGAGCTTTTGTCGGGGTCACTTCTACAGTTCCCAAAATAGAACTTGTGCAGTTTGCCTTTGTCTCAGTGCCTCTTACAAAATATTCTGTTTTTCCAAAATAACACTGCTTTTCAACTAGTCCAGATGGTTTTTCATACCAATGCGCCCCATACTTAGTAAGTAAATAAGACATCATTCTATTCCAGATGGGGGCGGCTCCGGTTATTCCCGATGCAAGAACTTGGTTCATAGGGCTATTGTCGTTATTTCCTACCCACACAGAAACAACAAAATCCGGCGTATATCCGATTGTCCAATTATCTTTTTTCATATCTGTTGTTCCCGTTTTTACTGCGACTTTATATCCCGGAATTTCAAGAGCTGATTGACTTCCAAACTCCCATCTCCGTGCAAAATTATCTGAAAGAATGTCGGAAAGAATATAACTTGTTTCCTCGCTCAATACGCGTTTGCCTGATGGATTATTTTCAAACAGAATCTTATTCTGTGCATCATAAATGCGTTTTATTCCCGTCACGGAAACCCGTTCTCCCTGATTTGCAAACGTGCCAAACACAGTTGCCATATCTGTCATATGAACCTCTCCTCCCCCTAAAGTAAGAGAGAGTCCAAATCGGGATGAATCATTCCATGTTGTTATCCCTAACGTTTTTGCAAATGAAACCATTTCATTTACGCCAAGCGTATTAAGAATTTTGACTGCAGGAATATTGAATGAGTTTGCCAATGCATAACGCAAGGGAACCCTTCCATGGAAACGGCCGTCATAGTTTACCGGCACATAAGGAGCACTTCCTGGAATGCCAAATACTGTCGGTACATCATCGATAATGGTTGCTGCTGTAAAGCCTTTTTCAAGTGCAAGTGCATATGTCACGGGTTTAATTGAACTTCCGGGTTGACGATTTCCCGTAGTCACATTGTATGCACCCGAAGGTAATGCATAATAGTCCACAGAGCCAATCATTGCCAAAATCTCTCCTGTAGATGGCTTCGTTACCAACATGGCAGCGTTTGAAATATTAAGATACGCAACTTTTTCCAGTTCTTCTTTGAGGATTTTTTCACCTTCCTGTTGAATATCTAGGTCTAATGAAGTGATTACATTAAGTCCTCCTTCTTCTACCCGCTGCATACCATACTGTTCTTCCAAATTACTCTTAACATAAAATACGAAATGGGGCGCTTTTATGGTGTTTTGAAGTTGTGTTACCATAATTTCTTCTTTATTCGCATTTTCTTTTTGTTCCTTAGTGATGTACCCCAATGCATACATTTTTTTTAATACTTCGTCGCGTCTGTTTTTTGCAAGTTCCGGATTAGTATAGGGGGAGTAGAGAGAAGGAGCCTGCGGCATACCTGCGAGAAAAGCTGCTTCTGCTATGGTGAGATCTTTTGCTTTTATTCCGAAATAGGTTTTGGATGCTTCTTCAATTCCATATGCAGATCCTCCATACGGCACTTGATTTAAATACATTTCCAGAATCTGGTTCTTTGAATATATTTTCTCAGTCCAGAGAGCCAATAATATTTCTTTAAGTTTTCGCTCAATGGTTCTTTCGGGAGTAAGTAAAGCACTTTTTACCAACTGCTGAGTGATAGTGGACCCTCCTTGCAACCCTTTTTTAAGAATCGTATCCTTAGCTGCCCGCAGTATTCCCCCAAAAAGAGAAACACCGCTATGTGCATAAAAATCTTTATCTTCTATTGCAATCGTTGCCTGATATACATATTTGGGAAGTTCTGTTAGTTTGGTACTCGTTCTATTTTGATCCTTATATATTTCATAAAGTAGTTTTCCATTCCTATCGTACATGTGTGTAGAAAGAGGATAATTAAGTTTTCCGATATCTGTGGGAGACGGAAGCTCCACTACAAATCTGTATGACGTATAAAGGGAAAAACCAATGATGCATAACAAAATCCCAAAGAGAAAAGCTTTTAGCTCTGGTGAAAACAATGAGGAAATAAAGCGGAGTGGAAAAAGAATAACGGCATTGATAATAATAAATATAACTTTGAAAACAAATTTTAAAGAGGAAGAGACTAAAGTAAGCACGATTCGTAATCCTTTTTTTGCATTTCCCCTTTGCTTCCACATGAAGGCAAATGGCGTTATGATGACAAAGCGAGTAGATTTAAGAATAAGGATAATAAGATTGTTTGTTATCTCACCTACAACAACAAATACATTTATTGTCTGATAAAGTACAAAAAATACGGCTCTTATGATAAATTTCAGAAACAAAGATGGTCTGGACTGAGAGGCTGAAGACATGGGTGAATTATAACAGATATTATAGGTTAGTACAAGAGATACAAAAAAACTAAGGAAGTTTCAATAATTTTGCTTTTACGACTAAACGTTTCCAAAATGTACCTGGAGGCACACAGGTTACTAAGGTGAGATATGCGCCGTCATATTGCTGGTCTAAAACAGATATTTTATCAGGGTTCACCACAAACATATCATATACTTCGTACTCATACTCCAGGTCACCAATCTTAACTAATAGTGAGTCCCCTTTTTGTAAAGAAGGAAGGTAAGTGAAAATAGTTTTGTAGTCTTTTTCATCATAGAGCTGAGGCAATGTTGAATGACCGAAAATGGAAACATTTCCGAACTCACCCGGCATCGAACGGGGTACATAGTGAACGAGGCTCTTCGTAAGATCATCTCCGCCTACGACAACACGGGCTTTTGTGATATTTAATTTTGGGATGGTGAGCGCATATTCTCGAACCCCTGTCGCTATTTTTTCTCCCTCGCTTTGTTTTCCTGGAAACCATAAATGAGCTTGAGTAAAGTCTTTTAAGTTACTGGAAAATGCATCGTTTGTACCCAAAACAGACTGGGCATCTCTTACCGAAGAAGCTGAATTATTAATGGGGACAGGAGACTCAACGCCGCTTTTAAGAATGAAGCGTGAATACAGTTCAAAAGAAAGCACCGGGTAAAACGACCAAAAAAGCAACAACACTCCCATTCCTAACGTGACGTAGGAAACAATGTTTATCGCTTTCCGTTTTTTTGAGGTATTCTCTTTTCGATAGACATACAAAGGCATAATTATCGAAGCAACTCAACTCGTATATGGTCTTGCCAAAACGGCATTATGTCTTTCACAAATATGATATTCGGATAAATATTCAGTTTTACTTGAGTTACGCCATACTGTGATTTGATTATTGATTTTGCTTCCTCACTCTTTTTTCCTACGACTGATTTTGAAATATCCGTCGCATTGAGCGACTTACTAAAAAGAATTTCTCCCCCAATAGTGAGCTGCATATCTCCATTTTCTAATTTTTTTTGTTTCTTTACCGTAAAGTTTACCGTCTCCGTTTTATACCCATTTGGTTTTTCGCTTTCTAATTTTTTTTCTACAAAATCTTTTATTGTCTTTTCTGGAATGCGGAAAAGCGTTACTTCAATAGTGGCCGTATAACGCAGAATGTCTACTTCTTCTGCAACCTCTCCTGAATACTGCTCTTTATTGGCCTGAGCCGTCACTAGTTCAGGAAGGAGAATGAATGTTGTATCTGTTTTTTGCTTATTGAGGGCGTCTTGTTTCGCTTTGTCTAACGCCGTTGACTTAATAGTTTCTAAGTCGCTTTTTGCAATCGTTCGAATCGTTTTTTTTGTACCACCTGCAAGGGCCGATTCATTTATACCGAATACTACGTTGGACGAAATATCTGATACAGAAAATCTTTTATTTTTTTCAACATTGCTTTCGGTCCCTAAAATTAAGGCTCTGATTATAACTTTTGCCTTTCCTGGACTTCTGTCAATTCCATTAGATGCCACCTGATATGAGGGAATCGTCACCACATCATCAGTTTCATAGGCGAGAGATTCGAGGTGTAGTTGTGTCCCTTTTGGAAACTGTCTTTCTTTTTCATCATAGCTGTAAAGAGTCACTTCCCCCGTTGCCTTTTCTCCTATATCCCTTTTTCCCGTCGTGTCCTTTTTTTCACTCGCATTAAATGTTGTCACAAATGTTTGCAATTCTACTTGTTCGGTTTTTGTTGGTTTCTTGCTTGCCAGCACCGTTATCTCCGCGTTTCTTTTTTCACTGGGAACCTTAATTGAGATATTTGCCTTGTGTAAAAAAAATAAGAATCCAGCACACAACCCAACTAATAGTAATGGAATTAATATAAAAGGCACAGTTTTCAGAACTGTAAATGAAGGGAGTGCGATTTTTGGAAACGCAAAAGAGGATGTTGTTTTTGATTCCTCTTCTTCAAGGACATTCTCTTCTGATATTTCCTCTCCTATGGTAAATCCCATCACTTCCTTTTGTTGATCTGTTTCATCTTTGGACTCAATCACCTGAGGTTGCTCGCAAAGCTGTTTTTCTAATAGTTTTAATAATGCCTTACTCACTGTAGACGCTGAAACAACTGCTATTCGTGGTTGTTGAATAAATAAATTTTTCTTCCATGAATAGAGCAGAAGATCTGACGATTCTTCCGCTAAATCAGTAGAGTCGTACAGATAGATATAATTCGGGAGAATGTGAGTTTGAGCCATTTTCTCAAGAGCGCTTTGCATATCGGCTGCAAAATTATCAGTCCTTGACCCATGTTGGATTGCAATCTTATGACCGCCTTTGAATAAAAATACAGTCATTTGCGTGTCATCCAATTCTACGACAATGCTTGATAAACGCATCTGTTTTTCCGTTTCCAATTCTTCGTGAACAGCATCTATAACTTCCATATATCCAACTGGCTTTAATTCCAAAAGTTTAGAAATATCACGCATCTTAGTAATGTAGGGCTTGGCAATTTCATGGGTGCTTTGTTCTATGAGGTGAGCAAAGACAAAAAAAATACACTGAGATATAATTGTCTGCTTTCCCATTTCCTGCTCGATAAGGGATAATGCTTCATCTATATCATCAACAACATGTTCCCATCCCTCTGAATACTGGAACTCTTTTTGCTTGAGAAGAAGCACAGATGCGGACCTTTTTTCATATACATAGCAGATTCCTTGAGCTTCTTTCAATAAAATCCCACAATACACTTCTCCTTGTGTTGTCTTTTCACTTAAGAATGGTAATTTCATAAAACTATATTATTTAATTTTATATTGTAAAAACAATTGATCAATGCCAGCTTTCGCTGTTTTCATGGCCTCTCCATATGATACTCCTTGGGAGGCGCCATTAATAGCATTTTCAAGATAGCGAATCACTTCATCGTTGAGCCCGTCGTCAAAAGTATTTGTTATGAGAGGAAGTGAGATATACCTGTCTTCAGCGGCTTGCTTTATTACAGGTCCGAGATAGGGATCTTGGATAAGTAAATCAGCAAGGTCTATTCGCGAATACGGCGTACCAAACATACGTATGTTACTTTGAATTTCATACATTTTTGTTTGACCCTCTTTTGAGGATAGGTATGCCAGAAATTTCCATGCTTCCAGCTGATGAGTACTTTTTTTTGAAACACCTTCAACCCAATACGTTGCAATCGAAAATTGTTTTCCTCCTGGAGGATTTGGAATAGGAGCTACTGCTATTTTGAGATCGGGTGCTGTAGTTTTAATAGAATTTATTTCCCAAGAAGGTGCAAAAATCATCGCAACTTTACCTTGTGCGAATGCGGTAATAGAGTTCGGCATCATTTCACTCCACACATTATTGGGTTCTTCTGCAAATCTACGATATGCCTCTAGAGCCCCTATTGATTCTGTTTGATCTAATTTTGTAAGGTCTCCTCCATTGAGTAGGAGCATCAGCCCAAATATATCTGAAAAATGAGCAACATTACCCGCTGTCCCCGCAGCAAATCCAGCAGTAATAAGTGTATTGTCTTTGCCTTTCACCGTCACTTGAGAAGCTGCAGCAACCATTTCATCCCAATTTGTGGGAACAGAAGAAATCCCCGCTTTTTTGAGTAAATCCTCATTAACTAACATCACTAATCCGTCAACCATTAAGGGGATTCCGTAGATATTATTTCCGAGTTTAAGATCTTTTACTTGTACAGGATAAAATGTTTTTTCATACTCGCTCGCAGACATAACAGACTCAGGAAGAGTTGATAATGCCAATTCTTGTGTATCAGGATTGGGAAGCCTCATCTCTGGAATCCACGTGTTATGAAAGCGAAATATGTCCGGCCCCTGCCCATTATTAATCCATGTTATCAATTTTTTACGATAATCTTTTTCTGTTTTTTTTTCATAGGTAATATGTATATTTGGATTTGTTTTCTGATATTCTTTGATGAGTGGTTCCATAACCTCTTTTTCTTCCCACAACCCCCAATAAGTAAGAGAAACCACCTGAGAAGCGGGAGGGACCTTCTTTTTATTCATAGAATTCAACAGAATAAAAAGAAGAAAGAAAACAATGATAAACACAACTATTCCTCCAAGTATGAATGGTACTTTATTACTTGATTCATTGTGTACTGGAGGGGCTTCTGCCTCAGCTGGCGTAACTTCTGGCTGTGCTTGACTAAAATCAGTCTGGTCTGTCGCTACTACGCTTGATGGTATTTCCTCCGGCTGAGAAGCCTCCACCGGAACTGTTTCAAAAATTGGTTGTGGTGTTTCAGATGGCTGTTGCAAATCGTCAGTATTTTTCTTATCATCCATATATCCATGATACCAAAAAAAGTGGGAAGACTTCTCATACAATTATGCATTGGCTTGGTTGTGTTATTAAGCCTTATTCTTTGTCTGTGTTATTTTTCCTTCAAAGCTCAAAAAGAGCTTACCAATAGGCTTTTTCCTAATATATTCATCAATGGCCAGGCTGTTGGAAAGATGAATAGAACAGAAGTGTATCTTGTTTTTTCGACTCTTGAGTCAAAAATCAAAGAAAGCGCTTTCTCTTTATCCTATGAGAACAACCTTGTCGCAACATTTTCAGCTTCAACTCTTAACACGCATTTGAATATCGATGAGTTATTTGACAAAGCTTATAGTATCGGACGATCTTCCCACGTTCCTTCACGTTTTTTTCAAATAGCGGTAAGTCTGCTGGGAGTGAAGCGGTTTGGTTTCCCTTTGCAGATTTCCTATGACAAGCAGCCTATTCAGGACACATTAAATCATCTCGCGGATTTGTATGAAAAAAAACCGATTAATGCAAAGTTTCAATTTGAGGCAGGAAAAGTGGTGACATTTGAAAAAGAAAAAAATGGGCTCCATATTGAAATAAATAAAGCGCTGGTTGAAGTAGACTCACTCATGAAAAAACGTATGACTAATCAGTCTTTTATGACAGTATTAGTTGCTAAAACCATTCTCAAACCCAAGATAACGCTTGCCCAGACAAATACATTCGGAATTGAGG
>Ga0247841_10009808_pt1 | contig 13257 bp, 22 predicted proteins | sample LaCruzMarch2015__2_FD_192410 | JGI IMG/M metagenome (GOLD analysis project Ga0247841, IMG submission 192410) | Freshwater microbial communities from meromictic Lake La Cruz, Castile-La Mancha, Spain - LaCruzMarch2015_18m | ecosystem: Environmental > Aquatic > Freshwater > Lake | place: Spain... | reverse complement strand
ACATCACATACCTGCCACCTGCTGCAACTATTCCAATTTGGTTCCTCTGTAGTTTCCAAGAGATTTGAGCAACCTGCCATAAACCAAACGAATAACCATATTATGCCTATCCCTAAGAACATACCTGCAAGTGCCGCTGCTACCAATAGCCACCATCTCATTTTGACACCTCTATGGAAAGACTGCCCTGCAAATCATCAGGCATGACTTTCTTGACTACTACATAGTCGCCTTCATTGATATCTTCGCCTTTGGGTATGGTCACAAACTTGTGTCCCGACGCCTTGTTCCTATGCACTAACTGAATTAAAGTTTTCATTGTATCACCAAATATGTAGAAGGACATACTTGTATATAAACATTGTGTAAGTGCGTTATACAGAAGAAAATGACGTTTCTGTTCTGTTAGGACTGGCACATAATATCCATCAGCTGAAGCTACTATAGGATTAGTCTGGAAGTCGGAATGATTAGGACAATGAACAATCTCTTTGCTCTGCACATGGCAAGCATTCTGACCATTCCTATATTTGTGCTGCTCATTGCTGCTCTGCTGAATAAGACATTCATGCTTTCGTCCATAAGCAAAGCACTACCAGGAGGAAGAGTGTTAGCACACTTGTAGAACTCTTCTGCATCAAACACTACTCTATCCAAATCAAATGTTGGGTCAATGAGTTTGCAGAGCTGGCAGCCAAAGGTTGTCTTACCTCCTCCTTCTCTGCCGTCCAGAATAAGAACTACATCAAACTTGTCTTTGATAAGAGCACGGATTGTTTTCCCTTCATTGATATCTTCGCCTTTGGGTATGGTCACAAACTTGTGTCCCGACGCCTTGTTCCTATGCACTAACTGAATTAAAGTTTTCATTGTATCACCAAATATGTAGAAGGACATACTTGTATATAAACATTGTGTAAGTGCGTTATACAGAAATGATGGTGGGGGAAATGACGCCCCCACCAAAGTTGGTAGGTTGGGTTTAACACTTGTTAGAACCCGCTATGATTGATTATGTAATAAGACATATCTAATATTTAAATATTGCTGTTGTCTAACCAAAGTATGAAGGTAATGGTTCACCCTTATCCTGCTTGTCCCCTGTCCACCCATTAAGAGTTTGCTGCAAAGTCTTATCTATCACTGGACGCAAGGTCTTATCTGTGTATATACCAAATGCCTGAAACAACTCATCCTTTGTGACTAACTCATCCACCTTGTGACCTTCTGCCAACCACATAGCAAGCCCACCAAAGTTATTAGCAAATGTAGAACCATCCAATCCCTGCATCTCTAACCCCTTGCCAGGTGTTCTGTCTATGTAGACAGCATTGAAGCCGTCAGAATATGCCCTAAAACCCATTATCTTCAGGCGTTGGTGTATTTCCTTGGACATGAGACCAAACTCACCCTGTGAAGTCTTAAAACGCAAGTGTGGGCTATTGCCACCAATGTTCACCCTAAACAAATCACCAAACCGCTTATGTATCTCCTGGGTTTTCTCCATAACTAAATCCCCTGCCCTGTCCATCATGCTTAACGGGTCTGTGCCTGTGAGTTTGACTTTAATAGTGCATGTTTGGGTAGTAAGCTTGGCTTGCCAACAATCACCATACGCCACCCCATAAGGTGGAGAGTTCCTTAAATTTTCATATATCTTGAACCTATGAGTGTCCCCTTCCTGGGCTAACTTTCGCATTCTTGCGGTTCTTCTGAAATCCGAAAGTTGCTTATCTGTGCTATGGCTCCATAACCGCATTGGCTCTGTTTCTACCCATAAGTGAAAAATACCTGTTTGGGATACCTTTACGATACCCCTCGTGATTGTGTCCTTTTGAATTTCCTGTGGCACAAATTCCTTCAAACCATAGTTTCTATAATTGATTTTCTTGAAATTCCCGCATGTCTTTATAACCCTTCTAACCGCATTATTTGAGCATCCTACAGCTTCTTGGGTTTTCCTGATAGAAAAAGTTTCTTTATATTTGGATATGATAGCCAACTCCTGCTCTTTGCTTATTTTGTTCATTTTTACCTCCAACTCTAATACAAGGTTGTGTCCTTTTCAACCCATGTTGTGTCCTTTTGAAATTAGATATAATAATACATACTACTATATAAACATTATTGTTATCCCTTGAATAGGTCATAAATCTTCTTGCCAACTATAGCAGCAACGATTATGCCTATGAATAACACAATAAGCCATGAAACAAACCCTAAATATACCCCTACAAAAAGCATGATGATTTCAGCAAAGGCTATTATCCCTGCAGAAAGCATGCCGTATTCTGCAGCTCCAACCCATATTACTCCCGCTATAACAAGCATGAGTATAAGCCACATAACCGTATATCCAAATCCATACGATTTGGCTTCGTCCATAATTTTGGTGATAGCATCTCCTCCATCTGTGACATTTACACCGCCACCACCGCCACCATTGGTAACACAATCCCCATAGACAACATTTGTTACATTTGTTACATTTGCTACTACAGGGGATACATCAACATTGAAAGATAAATCCACAATATCTCCTGTGTCACCCACATCATTGCTCTTGGCATATATCCTTATAGTGAATGGGTCTCCAATTGACCTGTTTATATTCCAAGTATCAAAAGTGAAAGTAGTTCCTGACTCATAATAATTACCCCAATAAGAACTGTCATTCTGTATGCTTGTGGTTCCTACATAAATTACCGCTTTTGAAGTTACTTGACTGCAATTGCTTGCAGGATAGTTTTTTGAATTATCTGGACATGCTTTTACCTGAACTGATATAGTCAAATCTGTTCCGTTCTCCCATGTCTGTCCTATGCATGGGTTAACTGAATAGTCCCATATTACTCCGTTGTAAGCAAATGCAAAGCTACATAGAAGCAACATTACAAGTCCGAATAACCATATCTTTTTCATTTTACCGCCGTTATGAACTCAAACAGGATAACTCCCAGACCGAAAGCAAGCCCTATTACACCAAAGACCATTGAGCAACCCCATAATCCCATAGTTGACCAGATTATGAAGCCTGCACCTATCAGGATTGTCAGGAATGGCACTCTGACCAGCTTCTTGCAGAACCATAAGATAAGCAGGATGAATAGACCCATACCAAAGTAAAGCATAAATCCAAACACATCTGTTGGGCATTGACCATATATAAATGGATTGTCTCCTGTTATGGTTGTGTTGGCAGCACTGACTAATTGAGTTGCCAAAAGCATTACAATTCCGAGTAGCCATAAGTTCTTTTTCATGTGAAAGGTATCCATTCTCCAACTGCCTGCACTATTGGCAGGATTATCAATCTCAATAAAAGTATATACCAAAGTATCTTAATTACGAAGTGAATAAGTATGACCCAATCAGGGAATAAAGTGAAATAGCTCCATACTGGACTGAACATTGACCAAAGACTTCCACCTATGCTCAAAAGACTTGTCTTTGATATATCACTTGGGTTGAACTCATTTGGAACATCAGAAGTATAGCCAAACTCACCTTGGATAGCTGGAACCATGATTGCAGCGACTACCATAAAGAAAGTTAGCATTGCAAACATTGACCATTCCCCTGCTCCGCTACTTTCGCTCATTTGCTTTTCACCTTATTGACTACAATCATTCCCGCAATTATAAGCCCAAACACTGCCATTAAGCCTATAACCCATCCTGAAATCAGGTTGAACTTCCAACCTGCTATAAGCAATACTAATTCTGCTATTACTACCATACCAATAGACAATCCTGGTTCTGCTTTGCCACCTTGCACCCAGATGATTACTCCAACAAAAAGCATGAGCAATAGCCATAATATCTTGACTGGAAGACCTGTCCATCCCGCAACATTCTCTGCTGCCTGTGTTATTGAATTATTTACTACAGGCTCTATTTCAGGCGTAGTTGATATATTCCCCCTTGTGCACCATTGACAATCTCCATAAGATACGGTAGCCACTGTTGTTGAAAGGGATACCCTAAAAGGAAAAGTCAAATTCTTTACTGAAAGATTGGTATCATCCCTTATTTGGATTATGCCTTGGTGTTCTCCAATCCTTGTTAGGTTAGTGAAATTTATGACTATTGTGTCGTATGGAAGACTATAATTTGACCATGCTCCTACTTCTTGTGTATCTGAATAATTCATAACAAGCCTGACACTATAATTCCCACCAAAGTTCTTGACATACCAATTGTCCTGTGCCAAGTCTGTTGCAAGGTCTCCAATGTGGTCTCTGCCCCAATCATACAAAGCATAATAATTAGTTGAAGGAACCAAGTTCCAAAAATTAGAGACAAGTCCATCCCAAAAGAATAGGAAATAGTATGAAGAAGAAGCAGGTATCCTTGTGCTAACATTTATAGAAGCAAGATTATTGAAATCTGTTCCGTTGATAGTGATTATGAATGAACTGACATTCTGTATCCATGTCTGTGCTCCGCTTGAAGGATAGTATATGCATGGGTTAAAGCATGCCGTTTCTATACCCGCAGATTCATCAGAATATAAGTCATTGTAGTAATATATATTTGTAGCGTCAAATGCTATGAAATCTGTTTTGGTAGCATGTGCTATCGGTCTAACAAAAGTGTAATTATAGGAAGTTCCAAAATCATATCTCCTATTCATGGAGTTGTCTGCTGCAACATAGGAAATATCCCAAACCCCCGCAGCTCCGCCTTCTCCATTCAATATGAACTCTGTTGGATTGATACCACCAGTGACATTTTGGGTTCCGTCAGTTAGCAGTTGCGTATATCTGTGCTGACCACTGAATCCATAATCCATCCAAGTGCCTGGGAAATATGTAGAACCAGGTCTAAATAATGAAAAATATTCAAGTGTGCTTTCTGGAGTGAAATCATAAGCAGGTGAGAAGCATAATACCCCACCATACAAATCTCCCCTGTTTCCCAAAGTGCATACTGCCTTATTGACAGAAGCAGTTTCATTTGCTACATTTGGAGAAGCTATGAATAAATTACCTGGGATGCCGTTATTATCTGTTTTCAATAGAACCCCATCATCATAATTGTTGACCGTAGCTAAAGAACCATTCCATAAATAGAAATTGAAATCTTGGGAAGTAGCAGCATCACTATAGTCAGTAGTAACAAAAGCAATAAGATACTCTTCTATGACATCCGCATCAAAGTTTGAGATTACTATGTTGGTTGCCATCCTTCCAATATCTGAATGAGATGCATTAGCCGTTGCGTTGTATTCGCAATATACTCTACCTGTTTTTTGGACTGCATCGCCAATAGTAGCGGAGCCGTTCCTGATTACTCCAAAGTCGTCCAATTCAATAACCCGCATCTTGCCCGCATCACTATCAACTACAGGGAAGATAGCCCTAACACTGCCATTATGGAAATAATCAATTATCTCCATGTTCCTGTATCTTGGCATGCATAAAATTCCTGAAGAGTTGTATATCATGGTTGGAGTTGATACTGCCCCCACACTATATTCTGTGTGCCATAACTCGTCAGCAGTAGTTGAAACTCCGCCTGAATAGTCCATGTATCCCCTTTCATTATACACAATTACACATTTACCCGTATCGCATTGGAACACAAATTGCCCGCCTTCATAGTTGGTCAGAGTTGAGGATAAATTAAGTGAGTAGTTAGCATAGGTGCCATTCCAATAGAAATCTACCCTATTAAATTGAGCATTGCCTATGTCTTCTGATATTGTGATATATGAAGTGGAAGCATTAGCAGTCATGTTTTCCACTAATGCATAGTGCTTAAATTTCTGTCCGATAAGTTGCTGCTCTTTGTCAATATTGAGTTCTACGCCACTGAATACTCTTAACTGATTGTCGTCAATTATGATTATCTCCTGCTCACCATCATGGTTGACATCATAGGTAACAGGGATAACTTCAATGTTGGTTATTCCCCTTGTGGCGGATTTGTAAGCTGAAATAGCATCCTGCCAATAATAATCTACCCCGTTGAAATAACCATTTCCTGATGTGCTATCCCATGTGTATGAGTTTGCACTTTGTAATGGATACCTAACATAATAAGTCATTTCAGGCGTAATATTCCAATTGTCAACACTATTGTTGAAGTTTATTCTCCATTTCCAAGTTCCAACATGTGTTGTGGAAGTAGCACCAAAGTCAATCCCACTATAAGCCCATAGAACCCTACCTGTATATCCATAATCTTGTGTCTCTAACCATAAGCCGTCCCAATATGCAGAACCATATAACCAAGTAGAACCATTCCAAAGTTCAGGATATGCTCCGCTCAAATTGTAGGCATCTGATAAGTTGTAATATACTGCTATATGGTTTCCAACTCTTGCGTTAAGCGGGTCTCCACCACCCACAATTTCTTGGTGATAAGCGAGCCATTCAGGATAGTTTGGTATGACTGTAACAGAAAATACAGGAGTTTCATTTAAGCCCAATAATGAATTGTTTGCTATGAAAGTAAAGTTGTGCGTTCCAATTGGGAACATGCTTCTGTTGCTCAATACTTCTACTGCACAATCAGAATAGTCACCGCATACAAAAGGTGTCCATGCGGAAGTGTTGCCACCATACCAAGTGCCATTTGGTAGTTGCTCATTCATTCTGAAATTTGTCAAACTTCCTGCAGGAGTTGTCCAATTGCTGAATAGGATTGCCGAGCTGCCAAGGCTCAAAGTAGTAACATTAGAACCATAATCATAATAGCCAGGATTGGCTTGCATTACTTCAATGCTTAACTCACTGGTCACATTCCAATTATCAGAAGTATCGTTGGCATAGAATTTATATTTGTAAGTTCCCACTGTTGCTACGCTTCCCGATGCTCCAGAGCAATTAGCACCGCAACCACTTGCAGCAAAAGAACCACTAACATTCTGCCAATGTGTTGTGTTATACCAACTTAATATGAACTGATTTAACTGCACATCATCAGTCCAATTAGCATGAATATATATTGCTGATGGAAATGTTGGCGTAGTAATGTTTGCCTTGGTATCTGTCAACCATTGTGGAGCTAAAGCATCAGCAGGCGGTGCTCCACCACCATTTGTCAATGTCAGATTTTTAATATTGTGGATTACATCACTTTCGTCATTGTTACATGCAATGCCACCTGCTCCAGAATAACAACCAATTCTTAACAAAGTTGCGTTTACGAATGTTAAGTATGAAGAAGATAAGTCACAAGCATCAGAAGCACCACCACAAGCATCTTTTTGGGTATATGCTGTTCCTGTAGAAGTATGGGTGCAAAGAATATAATCAGCATGTTGAACGGCGAGAACATCAAGCTGATAATTAAAAGTGGCACAATCGTCAACAATAGTTTCATTCGCCACAACAGAGAAATCAGATTTTAATTGAAGGAGAATATTTGTTGCCGTTACACCAGGCACAACACAAACTTGTGTTAAATTCATGGACTGATTAACTCTAAACCAAACTCCACTACAGTCACTTCTTGGCGAACCTGCCCAATCGCCTGGGGTTGCGTCTGTTTGGAATGTTTCAACTGATGTAGAAGCCGAGACGCCAGCTATACAAAGTAAGAATACAAGTAGTAATGTCACCAACCAAGGCTTCATAATATGCTACTAAACAACACTAATATTTAAATATTCATACACTATAGTTGTGATATGGATAGGTATATATACTATGGCGTATCTCAATAAAATAACCATTTACATGAAGGACGAAGAACATCTACTTCTGAAAGATAAGGCTACCAAAGCAGGTATGAGCATGAGTGCTTATATCAAGAAGAAGTGCTTTGAAGATAGCGGGCTTGTCAATCTGTTCAAACGACAAGAAGAATAAAAGAAAAAGAAAAAAGAGTATCCCCTATAAAGAGGATACATTTTTGGCGTTACTTCTGTCTATCGCTTACTGCCAGTTAGTCCAAAGTATGCTACTACTCCCAAAATTACTGCTCCAAGCAATGCCAAGACAATTATGCCATTAGCACCAAATAGAGAAGCAAAGGGAATGCCTGTTGCTGCGTTGGTGACATTTGTTGGTATATCTGAACATCCGACTCCTGTTGCCAGGATACAATTTTCGTATGTCAAATTTCCCAGTGCGTCATTTAAAGTTGGTATTACTGCTGTCAATGCACTAAATGCTATCACTAACAGTATTACTCCGCCTATAATTGCTCCTAACGATAATCCATTGAACTTTCCCATTTTATCTCTTTGAACCAGTTAGTCCGAAGTAGCTCACAACTCCAAGTATCACTGCTCCCAAAAGTGCAAGAACGATTATTCCGTTGCTTGAAAAGATGGATGCGAATGGTAGTCCTGAAACTGCTGATAGGTTACCGAGTGCATTGTTAAGTGTTGGCATTACAGCTGTCAAAGCAGAAAATGCAATCACTAACAGAATAACTCCGCCTATAATTCCTCCCAGACTCAATCCGTTGAATTTACCCATGTTCTTTTTCCTCCCCTTACGGCTTTGTCAAATAATTCAATCTATATAGCATAACATAGCAATACTTATATATAAAGGGTGGTAATCTTATGTAACAAGCTGTCACAATGGTTAAGAAACAATATAGACTTTCGGACAAGAATACTAATGCCATGCTTGAAGAAGTCAAGCCAGCATACTATAAACAATACCCCATTCTTGCACAGGAAGGCGAAACTAATCCCCATAATGTTGACGATATTCTTGCTTGGCTTATAAAATTCTGGAGGGATAATTGGTAATGGTTGAAGAGACAGAAGTGGATAAGATATTGGCAAAGCATAGAACAGGGCTTGATACTTCCACCACATTTGAGAACAAGCCGACAAGCGAAGCAGGAGAAGTAATCGCTACTTTATTGAGCAAACCACAAATTAATTTCATAACTAACACCACAGGCGAAGGCAGGCGGTGTTATGTCATACTTGACGAACTGGAAGCTATAGGCATACCAGTCAATGAAAAGTCAAGATTGTCGCAAACTCATAAAGAGATTAGCACTTCCCTGAAAGGAGGAAGGGCGGAACAGATAACAGATGTAGGTAAGGGATTGATTAAGTCCCGTAATCAACCAGGCGGGTTAGCTAACTTATTCCAAAGACAGCCTGAAGAACCAAAAGCAGGGGGAGATAAGAATGGAGGATAATGTTAAGACGGCAATAGTGGTTATAGGTTTCCTATTAGTGGGTATGATAGCGGGATATTGCATAGCGGAGCTTATAGATTTGAATATTAATACCAATACTTGTAATCAGCAATGCCAAGCATATATAGATAAGAATTGCTATGATATTGGGATAAGACAAGTAGATATGTTCAACTACACAGGTTAATGGAAATGAAAGAAAAAGACGATTTATTTGATTTCTTAAATGAAGAAGATATACTTGCTCCACCTATTCCTGAATTATCCCCACCACCAAACTTCAAGGAGTCTTCAAAAGTATTTGATAAAGAACTCCCAAAGGTAACTGATGGTGGTAAGGTTAGGGAGATAAAGCCAGGAGAAAGAATTAGCTTCAGAGATAAGTTGAAGATGGGTAGAGAAGGAGATACAGCATGGGTTGTTACCATGCTGTTTGGCAACGGAACATGCAGGCAGTTTGTAATCACAACCAAAGTGGAACTCTTTGAATATAAGAAAAGATGGTATCACTTGCGATATGAGAACTCATGGTTTGATTTGTCATACAAATATTATAGGCTATTCTTCTTTGACGATTATGTAGAACCACTGGACAAAGAGATTATACGCAAAGGAGATGTTAATTGGTGGACTGTTACCCCTGATAATATCAAGCCGTATGTTAAGCAGCAATATGTTAAGAACCTAACTGAAAGTGAGTTAGAGAAGTGGCTCAAGATAATCACAGTGGGAGTATTCGTATGTATCATACTGATGATAGGCATAGGTGGTCTTGTTGTCAAGTATGGGATGGCAAAGTAATGGGATTTTTTGAAGAGATAGGTGACTTCCTTGTTAATGTTGGCAGTCCCATCCTTAATTGGTCACTTGGTATATGGGTAGCCATAGGAATTGGTATCCTTGTGATTGTAGCAGGAGTGCTGTTGTTTTTACAATGATAATCACAGATGCAGTAAAGAAACTAACTACTCCAGTCCAAAAGGACAAGAGGGAACTGATTGCAGACATAACATTTACCCTGATTGGTATTGTAGTAGCGGTTTTATCCATCCAAAAGGGCGGATGGATGGTCGTTCCAGGTGTCGCTATCATTGCTATGCTTGTAATATTGTTTTTTATGCCTGAAAAAGCGGGTTTTTGATGGAAAATCGGGTTTGTAGCCGACCTGCCGAAAATACATATATAACCTATAAGGTGAAATGAATTATGGATGAGTTGGGAGATAGCACATTCAATATGTCTTTACAGACATTGAAGCGTATGAATGATATAATAGTAATCATAAATCAATTAGGAACCACAGAGTTCTTCAAAGGCAACCCATTATATTATCAGTTGCTTCAAGCCATAAGATGTTTGTATAGTGAAGTGAGACCGCACTTGAAGGATGGGGAAAAAAAGATTGGTGATGCTTATAGAAGTATATTCAAGTTAAAGTTCGCAGACAATAAGATGCTCATTGATTTCACTGGTGGTAGATTAGAAGTAAAGGAAGCTGCCGTTCCTATATTAGAAGAGTGGCTTGATTGGATTAGGGACATGATGTTTGTCCATAAGTTATCTATGGCAATAGGGGATGACCCAGGAGATGTGATAGAATGACCATGGTTACTTTTCAGGGAAAGGAATATGGCATGGATGGATACCTATGTCATAACCTATCAGAAGTCCAAAAGATTATCCGTAAGGATGATGACTGCGTAATCTGTGTTGATGGTAGGGAGCGTTCAGGTAAGTCAGTCCTTGCTATGCAGGTCGCTTGTGCGTTAGACCCAACCATGACACTTGATAGAATAACATATACTCCAAAGGATTTCCGTAAGCAAATCTTTGCTGCGGAGAAATACCAATGCGTTGTGCTTGATGAGGCAATGGACATATTCTATTCAAAGGAAAGCCAGAGCTGGGTCAACAAGTTCTTTAACAAGATGCTTGCCAAGATAGGACAGAAGAACCTTATTGTTATACTTGTGCTGCCATCCTTCTTTGAACTTGATAAGTATCCCGCCCTTCATAGGAGCAGGGTTCTACTGCATGTATATACCAACCATAAACAAAGGGGATACTTTGCGTTCTACAATTACTCAAAGAAGTTGCAGTTGCATATAGCAGGCAAGAAATTCTACAACTACAAAACAACCCGCCCAAACTTCAAAGGCAGGTTCTCTAACTTCTACCCACTTGACGAAACTCTTTATAGGCAGAAAAAGGGTGATAGCCTTGTGGAAGATACAGATGATGATTTATATAACACTAAATATAAAATCCAAAGAGATTGGTTGATGTATTATATCCATAGAGAAGTCGGGAAGTCACACTTGGAGCTTGAAGAAATATTCAAAGATTGTGATTATCCTATTGCCCGAAGTGCGATTGGGACTGTTTGTAAACACATGAAGGAGGTAAAAGAAAATGGGAAAAGACCTGAAGGAAGAACCGATAATCCAGAAGTTAGTGGAAGTCGTCAAAAAGCAAGGAGAAGAACTGAAGACCTTGCAGGAGAAGATGGGGAAGATGACTGATGCCTATTGTGAAGGATTGAAGGACGGCATTGCGTATGCAGAGAAACATAAGGGAGATAAGTAATGGCAGATGGAGGTTATAGCGAACTTGATGCTTGGAAAGAACGCCTGAAGCAAGCGGAAGACAAGGAGAAGTTAGAAATCCTGAAAGATAAGGTCATAGCAAAAGAACGGGATAATAAATACCGCAACCTGAAGAAGGGATGGGAGAACTTGAAGGGGTTGTTTAAAAAATGAAATTTGCTGTATATGTCAGGGTCTCCAAAGGAGACATGCACCCAGAGAACCAACAAATAGCATTAGAGCAATACTGCAAGCGGGAAGGATGGCAATATGTTATCTTTGAAGAAAAGGAAAGCACCCGTAACACCAGACCTGTCAAAGAAGAAGTCCTGACCAGGCTTCGCAATCGGGAATATGATGGTGTGATTATATGGAAGATGGACAGGTGGGGAAGGTCACTTACCGAGCTTGTGAACAACCTGCAAGAACTAACAGAGAAAGGTATCAAGTTCATAAGCCTGATGGATAACATTGATTACACAAGCACTTCTGGGAAACTCTTTGCCAACCTTTTGGCATGCTTCTGTGAGTATGAGCGGTCAATCATAAGGGATAGAACCATGCTTGGGCTTGAAAGAGCCAAGAAGGAAGGTAAGTGTCTTGGGAGACCAAAAGGTTCCAGAGACAAGAACGGAAGGAAGAAAGGCGGATACTTTCTACGATACATGAAGAAGAGTAAATAAACGGACAATAGTTTGATAAGACCTTTCTTTATATAGAAACAGATGGATTTGGGGTGGGGGTATTATTTACCTGCTTATCAATCCAAAGAAACACTGCCATGATATGACTGCATAGCCTGTGCTTGGTAGAATTATATTGGCATGTGCATTGCCATTCTCCATTAACCAAGAATATTCTATGAGTGGTCTTGTTATAGCCCTTGATAGGCTTGCACCAGTAATCAACACCATCATGGCTTACCAAGTCTAACGCTACGAACTTCTGTGCCTTATGCTGTTGGTTGTTTGTCAGTTCCCTGTTCGTTTCGTCCCACTTACAGATGTATTCTCTGTCCGTCCATTGGTTGAGTTTTACTTGCGTCATAGTTACCTACCTCTTTCAATATACGCTTGATTACAGGATGCTCTACCATCTCATTATAGATTATCCTTTTCGTCTTGGGGTCTATATGACCTATTGCCATAGTGCTGACCTGCATGCCTTTATATTTCTCTTTCATGCGGTTTGGCTTTCTGCCTGCTTTCTGTGGATAAACACCTGAAATATCTTTCAAGGTGTATTTAAATATAGTTCCCATTTTAACCTACCTGCCTAATAGTCAATACTTCTCCTTGGCATGTAGCTGACATTTTGATATTGTGCTTCATTAGAAGTCCCCATAGAGCTTGTGCGTTGCTACTATCCAACAATAAGCAATCTGAAGAAGTTATGTTGTAAGAAGTCTTTTCAGGCACATCACATACCTGCCACCTGCTGCAACTATTCCAATTTGGTTCCTCTGTAGTTTCCAAGAGATTTGAGCAACCTGCCATAAACCAAACGAATAACCATATTATGCCTATCCCTAAGAACATACCTCAACGAGCCGC
>Ga0247841_10009807_pt1 | contig 13258 bp, 13 predicted proteins | sample LaCruzMarch2015__2_FD_192410 | JGI IMG/M metagenome (GOLD analysis project Ga0247841, IMG submission 192410) | Freshwater microbial communities from meromictic Lake La Cruz, Castile-La Mancha, Spain - LaCruzMarch2015_18m | ecosystem: Environmental > Aquatic > Freshwater > Lake | place: Spain... | reverse complement strand
AAAAAGATTTAAGGGTGGTTGTTAATGGAATTAAGGATGGCAGAACTATTTTTGCAAATATTAATAAATATATAAAATGCGCGCTAGCAAGTAATTTTGGAAACTTTTATTCAATTGCTGTAATTTCATTATTTATTAATTTTTTACCGATGTTGCCGGTGCAAATATTGTTAGGTAATATATTATCTGATTTTCCGTTAATTGCTATTGCCACTGACTCTGTCGATGTGGATGAGCTAAAAAAGCCTAGGGCTTATCAATTGCATATGGTTTTACCGCTAATTATCTCTTTAGCCTTAGTAAGCACAGTTTTTGACTTTATTTTCTTTTCAATTTTTTATAAGGAATCTCCAGCAAATATACAAACATTGTGGTATATAGAAAGTATCTTAACAGAGTTATTGCTAATTTTTATTATTAGAACTAGAGGAGTATTTTATAAGGCAAAACGGCCTAGCAGATGGCTTTTGGGGCTTGTTATTGCCGATGCACTATTTGTTGTAATGTTGCCATTTCTAGCCATTGGACAAGAGTTATTTCATTTTGTAACGCCGCCCCTTGTTCCATTGCTAATTGTCTTTGGTCTAAATATTTTGTATTTTATAAGTAGCGAAATTGTTAAATTAATATATTTTCGTTATTGGAAGCCTAATTCGCATAATCATACTTGAGCAAATATTATATTAAATAGTATTAAATTTGCTAGGTTGCCCTAGGGCAACCTAAGGTGATACAATAAGCTATGCATGCCGATAAAGATTTTTATACAACCAAAGAATTAATAAAAATCCTTGGAATAAGCAAGCAGTCGGTTTTAAAACGCATTGGGCGAGGAAATATTAAGGCCGTAAAAACAGGCCGAGATTATATAATTTTTAAAAAAGATATTGATTTAGGTAAACTTAAGGCTGATATTAAATAGAAATTACAAATTCTTATGATTTTTGAACATATTTTAGTAATTGTTAGCGTCTTTGTAAGTTTGTCTGGTTCGGCAGCGTATGTTTTTGATACCTTGAAGGGTAAAACAAGGCCTAACAGGGTTAGCTGGTTTCTGTGGGCAGCGGCTCCTTTAATTGGTACAGGGGCTGCCATTTCCTCTGGCGCAGATGCCTGGGCAACAGCCAGAATATTTTTGGCAGGATTTGTTCCGTTAATAGTTATAATAGTTTCGTTTGTTAATAAGCAGAGCTATTGGAAGCTTACGAAGTTTGATTTCGCATGTGGAGTATGTTCGGTATTGGCATTAATTGTTTGGTTTTCCGCCGATTCGCCAGTGCTGGCAATTCTTTTGGCTGCTATCGGTGATGGCTTGGCTTCTTTGCCAACTTTAATTAAATCGTGGAAATATCCTGAGACTGAAACAGGCTGGACTTTTGTGGCCGGATTCATTGCAACTTTACTTGTTTTGCCATCAATTCCGGTGTGGAATATCCAAAATTCCGCTTTTCAAATATATTTATTGGTGGTTAACGCATTGTTAGTTTATTTTATCTTCCGGAAAAGAATAAATTTTTTGAATATTATAAAGCCATTCAGGTTGCCCTAGGGCAACCTGAGAGAGAAATTGGAGCAGGTTCTAAATTTTGTCTTTAAATTGGTTTTAATGTAAAATAAAAATATGGATTTAACTATAATACTTTTAGTCATAATTGCAGTTGGGGTGGTAGTAGCGGTTTTTTTGTTGCTTAAGAAAAAACCTGAACCAGAAAAGAAGGATGATGGGTCTTTTTTAATGTTGCAACAGCAAATAAATCAAATTGCGCAAGCAGTAGATAGTAAATTATCTGAATCAAATAAAAATGCACAGGACCAGTTTAAATATTCGGCAGACATTATTAAGAACGTTACAGAAAGGCTTACTAAATTAGATGAAACAAACAGGCAAGTGGTTAATTTTGCAGATCAATTAAATTCGTTACAGGACATTTTAAAAAATCCAAAACAGCGTGGAATTTTAGGAGAATACTATTTAGAGACTGTTTTAAAAAATGTTTTGCCACCGGGAAGTTATGAAATGCAATATAGGCTCGGTAAAAATGAAGAAGGTGAAGATTTAATTCCCGATGCAGTTGTGTTTGTTAAAGAAAAAATTATTCCCATAGATTCAAAGTTTTCATTAGAAAATTATAATAGGATTATTGAACAAAAAGATCCAGTTGAAAAAGAGAAGTTGGAAAAGATATTTGTAAACGACTTAAAAAATAGAATTGTTGAAACATCAAAATATATTCAGCCATCAAAGGGAACAATGGACTTTGCATTTATGTTCATTCCGCACGAAGCTATTTATTATGATTTGTTAATAAATAAAATTGGTGCATTAAAAGAGGAAACAGAAAGTTTAATTCAGCGGGCAGCTTCAAAATATAAAGTTATTATTGTTTCGCCAACATCATTTTTGGCTTATTTGCAAACAGTATTACAAGGCTTAAAAGCCATGCAAATTGAAGAACAGGCTAAAGATATTGTAAAAAGAGTAGGAGACTTAATGACTCATCTTAAAAAATATGCCGAAAAGTACGATAAATTGGGCAAAACACTTTCCACAGTGATTAATCAATACAATGATGGCGGAAAGGAGTTTAAAAAGATAGATAAAGACATTATTAAAATAACCGGTGCTGAAGAAGCATTAGGTTATGAGGCCCCTTTGCTGGATAAGCCCGAGCTAGAGGAAAACGAATAGCGGGGTTGACTAAGCTGGTATTATTTGTTAAACTAGCTATATATAAAAATACATACAACTATGATAGCAATAATAAAGACTGGGGGAAAACAATACATTGTTCAACCAGGAGACAAATTAAAAGTAGAGAAACTAGAAAAACAAGTTGGAGAAGAAGTAACTTTTGCCGATGTTTTATTAGTGGAAAATGCCGATAGTATTGAAATTGGTACTCCTTTTGTAAACGCACAAGTACATGCAAAAGTTATTAGTCATGGAAAGGGATCTAAAATAATTGTTTATAAATATAAACCAAAGAAAAGAGAGAGCAGAAAAATTGGACACAGACAACCATATACAGAAGTGGAGATCACAGGAATTAAATAAAAGTATTAAAACCCCGTTTATCGGGGTTTTTCTTTAATCCTGAGTCCGTCGAAGGATTGACCTTTTACCCAAGTTTTTATCAATTTGGGCAAAAGGTTGACATAGCCTTTTGCTAGAGTAGAATTAGTAAAAAATGCGCACATTCACAATTTATCCAGAATGCTAAACACCATGAAAACACTGAATAGAAAAGCACCATTAGTGCAGTCATTGCTCACCCCAAGAGCCTTATCTCCATGGGACAGAATGTTTTTAGATGCAGTAAACCGCTTAGGTGGTTTTGATAACTCACATGGCCATTTGTGCAGAGCTGACACTGTTACTGAAGATTATTTGGCGCACATGAATACAACCCCCCTTGAAGCTGCTGCCTGGTCATTGCAGGCTAAGCAAAATGCCACGGGTAACTTGCATGAAGGAATTGGTTACACCGAAGCAGATCTAAGGTCGCGCATGAGCGGCGTTATTGAGCGCTTAATTGGCTATGGAACAACCCGCTTTTCAACTTGTATTGACGCAACTCCAGACATTGGTGAAGATGGCCAACTTGCTTGCAGGGTTGCTCGGGAATTGAAGGAAAAATATGCTGATAAAATTGTTCTTGAAATTGGTCCTACTCCAATATTTGGCTTTAAACAGGGCACAGACAGATGGAATGTCTTTGCCGAGGCAGCAAAAAATGCAGACTTCTTGGCCGCATTACCGGAAAAAGATGACTACACAAGCAGACACGATCGTGATGGAAAAATTGGTTACCGCGAACATTTGCGTGAGGTAATTGGCCTTGCCAGTGATTTGCATTTGCCAGTTCAAATTCACATTGACCAAGCAAATGATCCATCTGAAAGGGGTACAGAAATTTTAATTGAAGGATTACAAGGGTGGGTTGAACAACCAAAGGTGCCGGGATATGAAGGACCCACAATTTGGCTAATCCATATGATTTCGCCAAGCGCATATGATGAAAAGCGTTTTGCTAAACTGCTTGATCAGCTTGTGGATCTTAATTTGGGCATAATTGTTTGCCCAACCGCTGCAATTTCTATGCGTCAGCTTCGGCCAATAATGTCGCCAACGCATAATTCACTCGCTAGAGTTTTAGAAATTTGTAAGCGTAAAATTCCGGTATTAATTGGTTCCGATAATATCTGTGACATTTTTGTGCCACAATCAGATGGCGATATGCTTACAGAAATTAAACTGCTCAGTCATGCAGTAAGGTTTGCAGTGCCTCATGTTTTAGCCAAACTTGCAGCTGGTGTGCCGCTGAATGACGTAGATCGTTCAACAATAGGTAATGTTCTTTATCAGGACAGTCAGGTTCATTCTCGCGTTTGCCCGGGTTGGAAACCTGCTATAGACTAATATTCTGGAATTATTTATGGGACCTTGCGAGGTCCTCTTTTTTTATGTAATAATGAGTTATGGAAAAAGAAATTAGGTGGCTTTTAAAGGAAAAATACTTGGGAAAGCCTACAAAAAATTTTCAGAAGGACATTATAAGATTAAAAGCTGGAGAGCCAACTGATTATGTAATAGGTTTTAAAGAGTTTTTAAATTGCAAAATTGATTTATCTAAAAAACCATTAATTCCAAGGCCAGAAACAGAATATTGGGTCGAGAAGGAAATACAAACAGTGAATGGTGGTTCTAAAGTTTTAGACATATTTTCTGGGTCGGGCTGTATTGGAATTTCAGTTTTAAAAAATAGAGCGGGAGTATTATGCGATTTTGCAGATCATGATAAGGAGGCAATAAAGCAAATAAAAATAAATTTAAAGTTAAATAATGCTAAGGGTAAAGTAATTCAGTCGGATATTTTTAGTAACGTGAAAGGTAGGTATGATTATATTTTTGCTAACCCGCCATATATACCAACAACAAAAAAAAATAAAATTCAAAAATCGGTTTTAAAACATGAACCAAAAATTGCATTGTTTGGTGGCGTTGATGGTTTATTGTTTGTGAGAAAATTTTTAAAGAATGCAAAAAATTATTTAAATAATAAAGGGAAAATTTTTATGGAATTTGATAGTTCACAAAAAAAAGAATTAGAAAATTTAATTAAAAAATATAAATACACAAATTATAAATTTAATAAAGATCAATATGGTAGGTGGCGCTGGGTGGTTGTCGAGAAGTAGTTTTTATTGTGCGACACTTGTCTGTCTAATTGACAGACTTTTGTTTTTTAGTAATATAAATTCACAAATTCGATGGTCGAATTTTTGTACATTCCCAATTTTTTTAATTATGTTAACCCCAAGAAAGAAAGACACAGTATGAAAAAGAAGAATATGAGTTTGCCTGGTAATCCCAGATATCAGCCGAAGAGTTTGCGTGGAATTTTTGGCTATGACAATTTGTATGTTCCCGTTTGTGAAGTTGAGTTGGCTGGTTTGAGAGTGCTCGCTGATATAGGTATTATCCCAAAAGAAGATTATGCGCAGCTGACGCCACAAATGGTTAAGAAAGTCCGTCTTATTAGAACAACAGATGTAGACGTTTTAGAAAGAAGTGTGACAAGGCACGATATTCGCGCCTTAGTGCGTAAAATTCAGGAAGTATTGCCGACCGCGTTACACCGCTGGGTGCATGTTCCATATACAAGCTATGATCCATTAGAAACCGGCAGAACTCTTCAGTATTCTCGCGCGCATAGCGCGGTATTACGGCCAAAATATATGAAGGTTATCAAAATTCTTTCGGGTCTTGTCAGAAAATATTCTGAAACTGTTCAAATTGGCAGGACGCATGGTCAGCACGCCCTCCCAGTCACGGTGGGTTTCTGGCTTGCGACAATTCTTAGTCGCATCATCTACAATTGCAAACAAATTGATCATTTTGCCAATGGATTGTCTGGGAAAATATCTGGCGCTGTTGGAGCCAGTAATGCTGTGCATGGATTAGGTATTGCGGAGAAATGTGGAGGTTACTCTTTTCAAAACCGTGTTTTGTCTGACTTAGGGGTGAATACTTCCATTATTAGCACACAAATTCTGCCACCCGAGCCACTGGCATATTTCTTATATAGTTGTATCATGTTGTCAGCATCGCTAGCTCAGTTGGGAGTGGATTGTCGGCATTTAATGCGTAGTGAGATTGCTGAAATTGGTGAGCCGTTTGAAGAAGGACAAGTTGGTTCTTCTACAATGGCGCAAAAACGCAATCCGGTTAATTTTGAAAACCTCCAGGGTACGTGGTTGAAAAACAAATGCGAGTTTGGAAAGGTTTTAGAAACCTTAATTAGCGAACATCAACGGGATTTAGTTGGCAGCTCCGTAATGCGCGATTTTCCTACAATGTTGGTTAATCTTACTGCGCAGTTGGAAACTCTGTTGCGTGAAGACAAAAAAAAGAAGCCATTTTTGGAAAGACTTACAGTCAATGAAGCTAACTGTAAGAAAAACTTGCAAATGAGTGCAAACTATATTTTGGCTGAGCCGCTTTATATTGCGCTTCAAATGGCAGGCTATACAGATGATGCCCATGAATTGGTCAACAGACAACTCATGCCAATGAGCCAGCAGAAGAATCAATCTTTGTGGCAATCATTTTTAATGCTTGTGGATGTTCAGCCAGATTTAGTGAAAGTTTATTCAAATATTCCGCGTGAAGTGTGCGACTTACTCGCGATGCCGGAAAATTATGTTGGCGATGCGTCCTGTAAAGCATTGACGATTGCCGATATCGCCGATAGATACGTTTTGGCGTAATTTAGAGAAGAAGTTTATGTCCCGCAACGTTTGTGAGCGGGACTTTTTTTGCGTTGACAAAAAATAGAAATTCTTTTAGTATTATGTCGCAGGTGCTTTAGTAATAAGCTTTAACCTCAAACTGCACGTTGAAAACCAACAGAAAAGAACACGATATGAAACTATCGCCAGCACGGCAATCTTGGCCGATTTTGAAGGGACTCGAATTGATTTCACGCGGTAAAGTCCGCGACATGTATCGCCTGAAGAATGTTGCGAATTTGCCAAATGGCTTTGTATTGATTGTGGCAACTGATGCGATTAGTATTTTTGATTTCGTGCTCAATGCAATTGTTCCCGGCAAAGGGATTTCTTTAAATATTCAAAGCCATTTCTGGTTGACCTATCTTGAGAGCTTAGGATTTCAAACACATCTTGTGGCAGCCGGATCTGCTATCGATTCTTATTTGCCCGAACATCTTCGCAATAATATTGACCTGCAGTCGCGGGCAATGGTTGTGAAGTCAGTGAGTATGGCAGAATATGAATTTGTTTTTAGGCTTTGCTTAATGGGTTCGGTAAAAACTGAATATGCCGATACAGGTAAAATTTATGGGCATTGCCTACCCGATGGTTTAGAAGAAGGCGATGAATTTCCATACATTTTGGATACGCCAACAACCAAGGCTGAAGACGGTCACGATCTACCGGTTAAACCTGCAATTGTTCGTGCAAAATACCCTAATGCAATCTATAACATGATCCAAATGGTGCAAGCAGTTGATGCATACGCAAAAACCCGTGGCATTAAATTGTTTGATACCAAGCTTGAGGGTAGTGACGATATATTAGCCGACGAGGCTTTTACTACCGACTCGTCACGCTGGGTTGATTTGCGTGAATGGCAGGCAAGTCGTAAGCCTGAAACAGGTAGGAAGGCGCCTCCGCCTTTAGATAAGGAGTTGGTCAGGAATGCGGGCAGAAAATTGGGCATCAACAAACTCAATCCTGAAAAGCCAGAAGATGTGGAAGCCGTTCACGCAATAGAATGGCCAAGTGATATTATTGAGAAAACCGCCCAAACTTATCGTTACTTGCCGTGGCGCATAACTGGGATGACAAATGAAAAATACCTTAAGACTGTTTTAAAGGTGAATGTTGCAAAGCCTTCTCCAAAGAATATCGTTGTAGTGTGCGGAAGCGAAAGTGACAAGCCAGCTGTTATGAATATTCTTTCAAGTATTCGTGCTGAGCACGCACACATTGATCTGCACATTTTGAGTTGTCACAGGAATCCCGATGAGGTTCGAACGTTTGTGAATAACAACTGTGATAAGCCGGAAGTAATTATATGTGTAGGTGGAAAAGCCTTCGCGCTACCTGGTATTGTCGATGCATGGGCACACAACTTTAGAATAGATACGAGGGTTATTGGTGTTGGGCTTGGGGAATGCGGAAGTCAATCTTTTGAAGCTGCGAAGCTGTCAATTGAAGAAATTCCTGGGCAACCTGTGATAATTGACGAACTAACTGGCTTGGCCTATATGGGTAAAGAAGGTTTCATATTGGCGCTTGATCGTGCAATTTTTGGCGAATTGCCGCCAGAGCGCCCACGCACAGAAAAGCCACCTCAAATTAGCGTTTGGAGTAATTGGCGCAAGTGCTAATCTGAAATATTAGATTTATTGTATGCCCCGGATGCTATATGCAACCGGGGCTTTTATGTGTTAAAATTATTTAATATGTCAGAGAAGCAAATAAAATTATCAGCAAATTCGTTGAATTTATCATTGGAATGTCCGCATTGTTTTTGGCTAGAAAAAAATAAAGGAATTAAAAGGCCACCGCCATATCCTTATGCGTTAAACTCTGCGGTTGATGATTTACTAAAACAAGAATTTGATACATACCGCTCAAAGAAATTGCCGCATCCAATATTTAAAGAAAATCACATTAAAGCACATTTATTTCCAAACCAAAAATTGTTAAATCAGTGGAGAAATAATTTAGCAGGCATTAGATATTTTGATGAAAACTTGAAAGCTACTTTGTTTGGCGCCATGGATGATGTTTTAGAATTTGACCCTTCGACAAGCTCAGGGCAGGCGATGTTAGCGCCAATGGACTATAAATCAACAGGAAGCCCAACTGCAAAAATTTATGATAGGTTTCAACTTCAATTAGATGTTTACGCGTTCTTATTAGAGAAAAATGGATTTAAGGTTAAAAGAAAAGGTTATTTAGTATTTTATGTAGTAGATAAAACTAGGGGGTTTATAGACAGATTGCCATTTAGAAAAGAAATTTTGGAAGTGGAAACTAGTCCCGCAGATGTCTACGATATTTTTAAAGATGCGGTGGATATTTTACGAAAAGAAATGCCACCAGAGCACAGTGAAGATTGTTTGTTTGGTAAATATTTAGGCAGTGTATTAAAATATAATATTTAAATATTAAAAAAATAAAAATTATGAAGTTTAAAATTCTCACATTTGTAAAAAGCCTTTTTACCGGAAAGAATAAAAAAAGAAATATATGGATTGCTATCGTAGCAATAATTTTAATATTTATTATGTTTTCTTTTTTAGCACCAAAGGATAATAAAGCATCTATTCAAACGGGAGTTGCTACCAAACAAAATATTCAGGAAACAGTATTGTCTACTGGACAGGTTGTCAGCTCAACGGACTTGGCTTTGAGTTTTCAGGGAAGCGGTGTTGTAAAAAATATTTCCGTAAAGGAAGGGGACAAAGTTAAAGAGGGCAAAGTATTAGCTTCTTTAGATACATCATCGGCAATGGCTAGTTTAACGTCAGCGAGGGGGTCTTTAGCTCAGGCAAAAGCTAACTACGACAAACTTTTAGCTGGCGCAACTATTAGTGATATTAATAGCGGAAACATTGTAATGCAATCAAGAGTTGTTGGCTTAGACGGTGCTTATAATGACGCGTTAAATCATTTAAGTGACGTTAATTTAAAAGTTTATAATGCATTAGCCGCTGTAACAACATTACAAAATACCTATTTCACCGGTTTTGATCAATCTGCAAGAGATGGAAAAATTCAAATTCAAAGTGCTGCGACTTCTATAGATTCAGCACTGAATAAGGCAAAAGCTAGCAGGGTGCAGTCAGACATAGATAGCGCATTATCTACTGCAGTATATTCATTAAATTCAATTTCTAGTGCTTTAAAAACAATTCGTGATACTTTAGATGAGACATATTATTATAGTAAAGTACCAGATTCAGAAAAAGCCACAATTGATGGACATCGTGTTTATATTAATACTGCACTATCAACGGTTACTAATGATCAGCAAGCAATCTCTAGTGCTAGAATTTTATTATTGCAGAGTAGGCCAGAAATTGATTTAGCAAAAGCTCAAATACTTTCAGCACAGGGGCAGGTTGATGCTGCGCAGGTGTTATTGAATAATTTAATTATTAAGGCGCCTACTTCAGGAACAATTACACAAATAGATATAAAAGTGGGAGAGCAAGCAACTGCGACAAAAGAAGTAATGATTTTGCAGGATGTCGGAAATTTATATGCAGAGGCTGATGTTAGTGAGGCAAATATAGCAAGTTTACAGTTAGGCCAATCAATTGATTATACTCTCGATGCACTTGGATCTGATCTGCATTTTGCGGGAACAATATTAACAATAAATCCATCATCAACGGTTATATCTGGAGTGGTGAATTATTTAGTAAAAGGAAGTTTAGATAATATACCAAACATAAAACCAGGAATGACGGTTAATATGACAATTTTGGTTGCTAAAAAAGATAATGTGTTAGCAGTACCTTCTACTGCTGTAATAAACAAAAATAACAAGCAATATATAAAAGTAATTGATAATTCAAAGAATAAGGCTTATCACGAAGTAGAAGTAAAAACTGGATTGCGTGCAGACGGGGGTTTAATTGAAATTATGTCGGGGTTAGTTGAAGGGCAAGAGATTGTAATTTATATGAAATCTAAATAAAATACTATGGTACTTATAGAAGTAGAAAATCTGAAAAAAGATTATGTTAATGACGAAGTTGTCACACATGTTTTGCATGATGTTAGTTTTAACATAGAGGAGGGTGAATTCGTAGCAATAATGGGACCATCTGGTTCTGGAAAATCAACATTAATGCATATTTTAAGTTTTCTGGATAGATCAACGGGAGGTGCTTATAAATTCGAGGGGAAAAATACAAAGGATTTTGACGACGATTATTTGGCAAAACTAAGGAATGAAAAAGTTGGATTTGTCTTTCAATCGTTTAACTTATTAGCACGTACTACAGTTTTAGATAATGTTAGACTCCCGTTAGTTTATAGTAAGGTTAAAGACCAGGATAGCCTTGCTGAAAAAGCTTTAGAGTCAGTAGGTTTGTCCCACAGATTAAATTATTTAACAAACCAAATTTCTGGTGGAGAAAAACAAAGAGTAGCAATTGCTAGGGCACTGGTTAATAATCCGGCGGTAATTTTTGCTGACGAGCCAACAGGAAATTTAGATTCTAAATCTGGAAACACTGTAATGTATATTTTGCAGAAATTAAACAACGAAGGACACACAATTATTTTAGTTACTCATGAAACTGACACAGCAAACCACGCTAAAAGAATTATTAGAATCAAAGATGGAACAATTATTTCTGACGAAAAAGTGTCAAAAAGAACAATTGCTGAAACTGATAAAGATTTAGTAAAATAACATGGATTTTATTGGTACTATAAAATTAGTAATTAGAACTTTACTTGCCAGAAAGGGCAGGTCGTTTTTAACTATATTGGGAATTGTTATTGGGGTAGCTGGGGTAATAATAATTATTTCGCTAGGGGCTGGTGCACAAAGTTTAATTTTAGGTCAAATCACAAAACTTGGTTCTAATATTTTATCAATACAAGCTGGAAAGAGTAGTGAAAAGGGTCCACCTGCTCAAGTTTTTGGTATTACTATAACAACACTGGTCAATGAAGATACTATTGCGCTTCGTGATAAATCTAGAGTTCCGCATGCAGAAGCGGTTGTGGGTTTGATTAGGGGGCCTGTTTCTGTAACATGGCAAAATAAAACAATTGATACCAATTTCATGGGAACGGATTACAATTTCCCTAAGGTCTTAAATACCTCTATGCAAACAGGGCAATTTTTTGACCAGCGAGAAGGAGAAGGAGGTGCAAACGTAGTCGTTTTAGGATATTCAGTAGCATCTCAAATTTTTGATAATACAGGAGTTGATCCAGTTGGCCAGGTGGTTAAAATTAGAAGCTCTAGTCAGGAAAAAGCTGGCGGAGTTCCATTAAGAGTAGTTGGAGTTATGGCAGAAAAGGGAAGGGCAATTTTTTTAGATTTCGATGATCAGGTTTATTTGCCACTTATAATTGGTCAACAACAAATTCTAGGAATTAGATATTTAAGCGCAATTGATATGAAAATTGATTCATCAGAAAATATTGATCAAACTATAATTGACGTTAACAATGTTATGAAACAACAGCATAGAATTATAAAGGATTCTGATGCAGATTATACAGTTAGGAATATTGCCGATGCACTTACGTTGCTTGCAACAATAACAGATGCACTAAGATTATTTCTTACAGCAATGGCAGCCCTAGCATTAATTGTTGGTGGAATCGGAATTTTAAATATTATGTTGGCAACCGTAGCGGAAAGAACTAGAGAAATAGGTTTAAGAAAAGCTGTGGGAGCAACAAATGGAGCGGTTATGCGACAATTTTTAATTGAGGCGGGCGTATTAACATTTATTGGTGGAATTATAGGAATTATTATTGGAATCGTTATTTCATATATCGCATATTTAGTTATGCAATATCTTGGTTATGATTGGGCATTTATAATTTCTTTGTGGTCGATTTTGATTGCTATCGCAGTCTCAATTTTAACCGGTGTAATTTTTGGCCTATATCCTGCTTTAAAAGCTTCTAAATTAAATCCTATAGACGCATTACGGTATGAATAAAATATTTCAACAAGCTATAAAAGCATTATCTGTGAACCCGGTTCGGACGATTTTAACAACCATGGGTATTGTTATTGGCATTGCAACTGTTATTACTGTTTTATCTGCCGGCGCTGGTTTTAGAAGCTTAATAGATGCTGAGTTGTCAGCCTGGGGCACAGATACACTTTTTATTGAAACAAAAGTTCCAGCAACAACAAAAAGTTTAGCCAATAATAATTCAGGTTCTGCTGATTTAAGCAGAGGGTCATCCACTGTTCAAATTACTAGTTTTAAGGCAACTAATCTTGATGAAATTAGAAAACTAAATAATGTTTCTGGCGCCTATGGCATGGCCACTGGGCTTGCGTTAGCGAGCTATAGAAATAATACTAAAAGTGTAATTTATTATGGGGTTGGAGCTGATATGTTTTTAATTGATAAACATGAATTGAAATCTGGAAGGTTTTTTACGCAATCAGAAGACACAGGCGTTGTTCAGGTGGCAATTCTGGGAAGTACTGTGGCAGATGATTTATTTG
>Ga0247841_10009806_pt1 | contig 13260 bp, 18 predicted proteins | sample LaCruzMarch2015__2_FD_192410 | JGI IMG/M metagenome (GOLD analysis project Ga0247841, IMG submission 192410) | Freshwater microbial communities from meromictic Lake La Cruz, Castile-La Mancha, Spain - LaCruzMarch2015_18m | ecosystem: Environmental > Aquatic > Freshwater > Lake | place: Spain... | reverse complement strand
TATCCGTATTGGCGGGCGAAGGCGTCGCGGCGCCGAGCTTGATCTTTCCTTCCGCCACTTTTTCCAGAAAACGAATCGCCTCCTTGTTTCGATCTTTTCTGACCTCCGGCATGGACAGATCGCTTCGCGAATACAGGTTGTAGACGGCGATATCAACGCTAAGTTGCCGGACTCTGGGCGGAACGGGCGAGAGGGGAACGCTGTAACGATCCTGACAATACGCATCGATGGCGGCGTCGGCGTCGGCAATCGCCCGGGTGACCTTATCGTCGTCAATCTCTCCGGCGCCGGCGTCGTCCGTAAGCTGGGTCAGCGACGTCTCGTCGATCAGTCTAAGGATGTCGTCCTGGGTGCAATAGGCCATTATCGTTTGCCTTTCTTGCCGACTTTGGCCGGTTCCTTGCCGAATTCAACCGCTTCCGCCGGCGCACCGAAGCTTTCAGGCGAGAGGTCCTTTATCTCCATCACGATCTCCACGACCAGCATCGGCTCGGCCCAGAGCGTCTCCAGTTCTTCCTTTGTAAAACGCCCGTCCGGATATTCGACAACCTCTGCCGGATGGGCGATCCCGCACCTACGGAAATTGTTTTGTTTGCTTTTGATTCGAATCATAAATTCCTCCGGCATAGCTTGTTGTCAAGGTAAATGGTGATGGTAAATGGTTTAATCTATTCACCATTCACCATTTACCGGTCACCAGGTATCCGTTTAGGCCAGGCCGGTGCTGCCCCAGCTCATCTGCCAGAAGGCGTACCCTCCTGCGGCCCGCGCCTCTGCGCCGAACTTGAACTTTTTGCGGTTGAAGACGTCGTCGGCCTGGGGGTCGGTCTGCTCCACGAAAACCGGGGCCTTGCGTTCCTGGTAGACGAAGGGTTTCACCGGCATCGATGTGCAATGGAGGAACCAGGCCGTGGTGGAGGTAAGCCGCGGGTTAACGACTAGCTTTGCCGTGCCCTTGTAGGGGTTCGGCGAGTCGTCCGTGAGCCGGTCCATCTCCACCAGGCGCTTCCCTGTGATCTCCAGGGCGGGCGGTACCTCCAGGACATTGGGGACCAGCGCCAGGGGCCGTCCTTCGTCGTCCGTGACGCTCATGATCGCCGTCCGGGCGGCGCCGTAGGAGGCGGCGGCAGCGGCGGCAGTTGCCGCGGAAAGGGCTGCCGTACCGAGGTTGGAGACGCTTGCGCCGGCGACGGAGTGGTCCGTGTCGTAGAAGTACTGCCCGTCGTAGCACTTATTGGCGAAGGCGTTGTTTTTCAGATCCGAGACAATCTCGTCGGGGAGCTGGCGGGCGCTCCAGCCGGCCATCTGCGCCTGGGGGGCGTAGATGCCCAGGTTGTCGTCCTCGATGTGATTGCGGTCCACCTCCACGGTGGCTTCCCAGTCGTCGTTAACGACCGTGTACTTGAACGCCTCCAGCGATTTGATGACCTTGTCTCCGATCCACTTGCGCATCTTCGGGAAGAGGGACAGCCAGGTGTAATCGTTCTGGCCGGATCCGGACGGGACCAGCATGGCCGTCTCCTGCCACTGACTGGGGGCGATTTCGAAGGCGTTATTGAACGTGGTCTTCAGGGTGGTGAAGACCGCCGCGATGGTTGCTCTATTTACCAACATGGTGTTTCCTCCTGTTCTTTAAAGAGTTTTGATTCTGCGGGGCTTTACGCCCCGCAGCCGTTTCGTTTGTTGGGGCCGATTACGCGGTCAACAGCTTCTTCTTGTACTCGATCCAGGCGGCCAGCATGATCACGTCGTCCGTACCGAGGAGCCCGTTTTTCGGTTTAATCGTCAATTCCATTGCTGCCGGATACGCCGCGAGGTCCGCCAGGGCAAGCGTCCGGGTCAGATGCTGGACGTGCTTGGTCGTGTCGTCGCCCACCATTGCATCCGTATCGCCGCCGAAATCAGTATCGGCGTCAAAGGCTGCATCGACGACGTTGTTAAATGCCTCGATGGTGAACTTAACGGCGTCGCCTATCGTCGCCCCAACCTTGGCCGCCAGGATGTGGAGGGTCATATTGGCCGTGATGTCCGCATCGGGCGGGACAATAACCTTGGTCGCCACTGCCGGGCCGGGGGTGGCGTGATTGTTCCACCGGATACCCATGCCCTCGGACGTTACGCAGAATCCGCCGGAAACGGCGTCTTCGCTTGAGAAGGCGGCCAGGGCAACGCCCGCGCTGGTGATGGTCGGCATGGGAATCGAGATGATCCCCTTGGCGCTTTTCAGGTGCTGATAGATCTCCTGCAGGGCCGCTTCCGCTTCCGTCTGGGCGGTGAAGTTGCCCGCATCCGTGATGGAAATGGCGCTGGCGGCGTGGGCGGCGGAGGCGTCCTGGATGTGAGTCGCCACGTCCGCCTGGCGGATAGCAGGCTCGATGTCCACCCAGGCGTGGGTAGAATCGATGTAACCGGCAATAATCCCACAGAAGATGTCATTATTGGTGTTAGCGGCAATATCCACCGTCGCGTCGTCCACGAGGAAGACATTATCGCCCACGTTGGCCTGGGAGATGGCGGTGCCAAGGAGCATCTTGAAGAGCCCGCGCCGCCTGAGCGTAACGGACTTGGCGCCGGCGACTCCACTGGAATTATCCACCTGGTCTATGGCGACGCCCTCGAAGATGAGGCCCGCCGTGTCGGCGCCCGGCAGGGCATAACCGGCGGTATTGACGCAAACCAGCGCCCCGCCGTAAATGATGTCGGAAGCGACCACGGGGAACGACAATTCTACCCCCTCGGTGTACTCTACTGCTTTATCGGCTGCTAATACGGTCATATCATTCTCCTTTCAAAACCCCGGTAAATGGTAAATGGTGAATGGTGAACAGTTTTAGCTATTTACTATTTACTGTTCACCGTTTACCGTCTTTTTCACCCTATTTGTTGTACTTGGCGAACGTCGCGTCATCGATGCCCATCATCCGGTTAACAGATTTCTGAAGATCGTCCGGGACGACGCCGGCTTTATCCTTCGCCACGACAATCGACTCCACGGGGATCACGCTGCCGGCGGGCCGCGACAGAACGATCAACTTGAACGATTCCGGGTTCTTCAGCGCCAGATCACGGCCCCACTTATCGAGTTCCTCGGGGCTGGTTTTCCCCTCCTTGAGGGCGAGGCTAACGAGATCCTGCTGTTTCATCTCGGAGATCTCCTTCGTAAGGGTCGCCACCTGCTGACTGAGCTGGACAGCGACATCTCCCGGCGCTTTCAGGGAGGCGACGATCCGGATAACCTCGTCTTTTCCGGCGCCGTCTTTTGCTCCCAGGGCTTCCATGACCTCTTTGCAGGCAACGAGATCAGCCTTGCCTGCCTGCGCCTCCAGATCCTTGTTCTTGTTCACCAAAAGCGTCGCCGCCTCCAGGACCTTGTCTTCCCCGGCGTCATCGGCCAGGCCCATCAACTTTTTCAACTTTGCAATCATGGGAACCTCCTTTTCTCCTTGTTTTTTAGTTATATCGGTTAACTTTGCCATAATCGGCTTCAGGTTATTGATCGCCGGGTTATTGGTCAACGCGACGTTTACCAGGACTGCCACCCGCCGATCGTTCTTGCTGATGAACATGACCGGCGAAAAATAGCGGTACTCCCGGTTTTTCAAATATTCCGTTGCCTTCGCCGTCCATTCCACCACCGCCCACAGCCCTTCTTTTCCTTTCCAGACCAGGTTCTTGATCCACCCCGCCGCCGGCGATTGCCCGTCCGTCAGGGATTGATGCTCGTAGTCGATGACCATGTCGTTGCCCCGATTCTTCCAGGCGGAGATGATGCCGGCGGCGGCGTTGTCATCCACAAAGGCGGGATCTTCGCCGTTGATCTCGATCTTTCCCGCCGGGAGGATCTGGAACTCTGACGGCGCGCCGGTCATTTCCTTCAGAACCGATAAACACAAATGTTTCATGGCATTACCTCGCTGCAATGTACTCGTTGATCATGTCCGTAATATCGCGGGTGTTTGCCTCGCTCAACCCCAGGAAGGGGCGGGCGGGGATCACCGAGCCGGGATGGTTCACCTTTTTAAATACTCCGTATGGCGTTTTCAGGGCCTGCTTGTTCCGGGGCCGGATTATGTGAGCAGCCGTCCGGCCGCCGAGCTGGTGTATCCTGGCATATTCCTTGTTGCTCCCGATAATTACGGTGTTTTTGCCGCTTACCTGAAAATGGACGTTGTCCCGCAGGTGGCCCGAAACCGTGAGGGTCCGGATGCGTTTCGGGTTTGCCGTCTTCGGCGTCTTCCAGCCCGACCCATCCGGGGCCGGTCCGCCGGCCTCAAAGCGGCGCCTGGTCTGCTCGACTACCCTATCGCCGATGGCCTTCATGATGGGGGACATGTTCGACATCCGCGTCATCAGCTCCCGGAGGCTTTTCTGCAGGGCCTCGGCCCCGTCTATTTTCAGGATGATTTCAGACATTTACTTTTCCCTTGACAAACAACTATCCGTGTGCCAAATTAAGCCTAAAAGGAGGCAGCGTTATGGAAACTTTGACCGTTTCTGTTCATCACGATCCCGCAACCAAGAGAGTGACGATCGTCATTCCAACCATTGACGCTGATGGTATGCGGCCATACTTCCCCCCTGAAATTATTCTCCCCGGTGAATACTTTGAAAATTTTTCCTATGATGATCTGGTCGCACATGGAGACGGTCCTCTCAAAATTCCTATTGAAGCCGCATCAGATTCCGCACCACATCGGTCGTCAGCGGGGCGGCTTCCATTAGCTGCCTTGTCCAGTAACCATGATTCTCGGTAAGTCCCGCAAATAATTCAGCAAACGTTTCGTTTCTTCCCGCACCGTCCTTTACTTGCGTAAAATACTTGTCCACTTTGGCGATTTCTCCGCGTTCCTTGCGGTATGCTTCAGTAAACTCCTTGGAGGCGCTATATTTTCCAACCGCGTCATAACCGTGCCCATATTCGTGAGCGATCACATATTCGGTACGGGTGGAGGCAATAAACTCTTTTTTACCATGTGGAATCATCTTTTCAGCGACGACAATCGCGTCTTTATCTCTCCAGTACTGCCCGTCGGCGTTATCCCACGTCCACCCGGCTTTATATCCGCGTGGTCGAACTCCCTTTAGCTCCGGCCTTATTCCCGTTAGCGTCTCCCCCGCAATTATCTTTCTTCCACCTGACTCCACTACTTCCCGTATGGGCGCAGGGATGCGAGAAAGGCCTGTTTCAACCTTAGCCAGAAACTCCTCGGACGGCGCACCGCGGATTTCTACTTTTTTCATCAATTCGCTCAGCTCCGGAGGCGAGATCGAATCCGCCGGCATTTCCTTCCACCGGCTTTCCACCTCCATGCGCAACCTTGACGCAATGTCGTCCGGCAGCCGGGAGAGGGCGCTTTCCAGGATGCGGTGCGTGTGCTGCTGCGCCGCCTCCCCAACGTTGTAGCCCCAGCCTTTGTCGATGCCGGCGGGTTCGCCGGTTTCGGGGTCGATTTCCGATTTGGGCGCTTCACCTTTGCCTGCCGCCCGCGCCTTTTCGTATTCCTTCTTTGTCGATCCATAGACCCGGCACTTACAGCCCCAACCGTTGGGGGGATAATGGGACTTCCACCAGTCGTCCGCCGCCGGCAGCGTCAGGCCGTCCCAGGCCAGGTGCGCAGGTCTCGGAACCCGGCTGTCCCCGTGTTTGTAGGTCAGGTAGGGCAGCACCTGCATCTGCTCCGGGTCCGTCAACTGCGCCCACCGGCCGGCGGCGTAGGAGGTCCGGATGTTCGTGGAATAGATAAGCTCGCTCCGCCAGTTACGGGACCCGTTGTAGCTCCAGCCGTGCCTGGCGACGGTGCGGTCAAAGTCCTTCCGGAAGTCCTCCAGGGTCGTCCCCTTCGTGATGGCCTTATCCACCGCCGTGCGGAAATCGTTCAGAAGATCGGCCTTGTACGCTCCGGCAACCATAAAGCCTTTTGCATGCTGATCTTTCCAGAGATCGTCCCACTTGCGCGTCGGGATATTCAGCTTGTTTTGAAAGAACTTTTCCTGCTCCTTAAAGGGCAGTTTAAAAACCATTAAAAGCTCGGGGTCCATCAGGCCATCTCCGTGCGGGCGTCATAGCGGCCCGCCGCCTCGGCGATGAGCGTCCCCCGGGCGATGATTGCGCCGAGATCCGCCGGATCCATCGCGCCCCAGAGATCAAGGATGCGGTCCCGCAGGTCTTCCATGCTTGCCGCTGTTTCGACCAGGCGCTTGAGAGAGACCATGAGGGCGTCGGACGCCGGCAGCGCTTCCCTTCCCAGGCGATCGACAATGAGGTCCGCCGCGTCAGAATCGCCGTCAGGCGCATTATCTTTGTTTTTGGCTATGACGTACCTCGTTTTACCCGTTTCGTCGAAAGCAGGCCTGTCTTTGGCGGCCAAAGGGCTATTCCCTTCGCCGGGCGAGCCTGCCCCCATGCTTGGCGGGGCCTGCAAGACCGTTTCTCCTTCCTGGGGCATGGGTATTTTGAATCGATCCGAGACGTGCTCGGCGGAGGGAGCGAAGCCAATTTTGCTAAGATTGACGTAAACAGTTGACAGCATCTCCAGGTCCGCCGGGTCCTCGAACATGAGCTTGAGCCAGGGCAGCGGCTTATCCCAGCCGAAATTATAACCAACCAGGGGGCGCACTATCTGAAAACGAACCGTCTTTTCAAGAGCTTGACAATCAGCCTTGGTCAAGTCACGGCGGACCCTGTCCTGTGCGTCTTCATTTCCCAGCTTGCCCGGCGTGCCTTCCGTCGTGGCCGTCTGGCCGAGGATGGCCTTGGACATCTGCTTGTCGCAGAAATTCGCCAGGGCTTCGTAGATGTTCTCCGTTCCGGTGCTTTTCGCGGCCTGAACGAACTCGATTTCCGTGTTTTTGGAAATGATCCCGGCAGCATCGGAGCCTAATGACTGAATCGCTGCCACCAGGGCGTCCTTATCTTCCTTGCTGGCGCCGGAGTCGTATTTGCCCAGGCGCAGGGGCATTCCGAAGACCTCGGAGAAGGCCACCCAGTCCTTCAGGGAATAGTTTTTGAAAAGATACATCCAGGCGCACACCCGCAGGACACCGGCGCGGGTGTCGTAGCCGGACCGGGCCTTGTAGCGGTGGTAAACCAGCTTGAAAGGCGGCATCGCCTCACCCTCGAACGGCTGGGCCTCCGTCAGGATCTTCGGGACTTCGTAGCTTTTTTGCCACATGTTCGCAGCGCCGCGCTCATAGAAGAGCGCTTTTTTAGCGTGAACCCAGGGGAGGCCGGCAATAACGGCCCTGCCGCCGTCGGTAGCCCAGAGGATCTCGCAGAGGGCATACCCTTTGCCGATCGCGTCCAGGAGATCCAGCAAGGCGTCGTCAAAAGTGTTGATGCCAAAAATGCAATCGGCGACAAAATCACGGATCTTTTTGTCCTCGGCGGACTCCGAATACGGCGTGATGTCGTAGTCCAGACCGAGAACGGCGTTCTTGCGGGTCTGTAATTCAGAAAAGAGGTGGGTGTCCTTCTCTTCCATCTCCTCGAAGAGTTCCGCCTGCCGGGAAACATCGCCCTGGTCGGCCTCCTTGAAGATGGACGCCAGCGACTGCGGGGTAAGCCCGCCGGAGGGGTAGTTGCTCCAGCGGTCCCGAATTGCCGTCACGGCGATCTCGCGGGTGTCCGGTTGTTTCATGACCTGGATTTCTCTGCCGAATTGATCAAATAGCATTGCCATTAGTAGGCTCCTCGTTGCACGTTGACACCCGTCGGCCGTTCATCCCGGGAGGGGGCGAATCGCCGCCGGGAGACGGTTGCGTATTCAATCTCGCCGCTCCCGCCCTGGATGATGCTTACCGCCCCTTCCAGGGCGTCCGGACCGTCGTCGTGGACGTTTTTGTTAAGGATGTAGATCATCTGCTCCACCAGGGTGTCCTGGTCACTGTGGTGCTTGCGGAAACGGAGCTTGCCGTATTCCACCAAGTAGGAAAGGGTCCCGATGATGCGTGACTCCTTGTTTGTGCTGTGATGAACCGGCCGCCAGGGTAGATAGCGCTTGACCTCCTTGGCGTAATTAAAGATCGCCTCGTGAAGGAAGTCCTGAAGCATGTTCTCCTCAATTCCCACGGGGCCGCTGTATTCGTCATACTGCCGGTAGGAGGCGGCAAACATCTCGCCGGGCGAGGCGTGGCGTATCCAGGCATGGAGGCAGTAAAAGATCATGGCCTTGCGGTCGAGGCCCACGGTAATGATAGCCTTGTAATCATTGGCCTCTCCGTTTTTGGCGCTGGGGTCGCAGAATGTGGCGGTGGCGAGGGGCAGGCCGGCGATTTCTTCCGGCTCATAATAACGGAACCATTCTTCCGGAAACGGCGATCCTTCCGCCCCGGTGAGGTTCATCATCTCGGCGTTGAAGTCCACCGTGCCCATGCTGCGGCGCTTTTTCTCCAGGCGTTCCGCCGGCCAGGCGGCAGGCCAGAGGGGGCGCTGATCGGCCTTTCCGAAGTCGAGCCAGGCGCGATAGACCCGGCTGACATAGAGGGCCGTTCCGTCATCATCCTTAGCGGCAATGAACTGGGAGAGCACGCTCTTTGGATGGAAGAGGTTCCCCACCATGAGGAAAAGATAACCGGCCCCGAGGGAACCGATAACAGCCCGCTTCAGCCAGCGCATCCCCGCATCGACCAGACGCGGATTCTCAACGTTCTCGTCGTTTTCGTAGTCGTCCACCACGGCGAAATCAGGGCGGTATTGTCTGTTCTTCAGGCCCCGGACCTTTTCACCGCGCCCCCTGGCCAACGTCCGGACGCCATTCGATGTCGTGAAGTCATTACTCTTCCAGGGCTTGCCCGCCAAGTCGCCGAAGTCGTTCTTCAGGCGCGGGTTTTCTTCCAGTTCCAGACGGATGGGCAGGGTAAATCCCTTCGCCTGGTCATTAGTGTCGGAGATGATCAACTGAAACTGACGCAGGGCGTAAACGATGTTCCGGATCGGGACGGCGAAGGTGAAGAAGGTGGACTTGGCGTGCTCCCGGGGGGCGGCGACAAAGGCGGCCTCGTCCCGGAGTTCCGTCAGGGCTTCCCACTCATCATGGAAGTCACCGAAATCAGAGGTAAAGTAATGGGGCAAATAGGTCTTGCAGAAATAGAGGAGATCCGTGCGCCCCCGCTCTTTGCGTGCGGCCTGCTTCTTCGGGGTGTCGTTCTCGAAGGGCGAGACGGATTCTTCGATCCAGCCCTTGAGCTGCTCCGCCCAGAGATCAAAACGATTCTCGGTTATCTCAGGTCGCTTGCGCATGTTTCGCCTTAAACGCCGTAATCAATCCGTCAAAATTCCTAGCCAGTACTTTCAGCCCTTCCGGGTCCGTTTCCTTGAGATATCCGGCAATAAACTCCACCGCTTCCATGAACAGGGTCGGCTTGTCGATCTTCGGCGCCGCAATTTCCACCGTCTTCTCGTTTTTCAAAGCCAATGCTTCCAGCCGGACAAAGGCATATACCTTTTGCGGGTCGGAATCCGTCAGCGCCTCCCTTGCGAGCTTCGCGCGCAGGGCCAGCACGGTGGCGCGGCTGTTTTTCCGCGTGGACCGATACTCCTCGCGCTGGTCCCGCCAACCCTCGGCGGCCGCCCAGTTTTTCAACTGCGAAACGGAGACGCCCGTCTCTGCCGCGGCTTGCTCAAACGTCAGGCCATCGACTACATAGAGGTCCTCGGCACGCTCCCGGATTTCCCAATCGATTTCTTTGCCCATGATTACCTGCCTAAAATGTCTTTAATTTTGCGCAGTTCCACCAGCGTGTCGCGGTAGGCGTCGTATTTGCCTGCCAGATCAAACGACCATTCGGCGATTGCATCCATCCGGAGGTTCTCGATTGCCTCAAGCGGATCGAGGGCATCGCGCAGGCTTTTGATCAGGCCGTCGCACTGGATTGCCAGCGCCTTTTTCTTTTGTTCCAGCTCCATCCGCCTGCCGACAAATTTCAAATGTTCGCTCATAAGGCCCTCATGAATTATCTTCTGTTGATTGAACCAGTTGCATGCTCTTCCGCCGTTCCACCCGGACCAGGGGGCAGAATTGATTCTGCTTGACGGCGTCTTCAACCCGGGTCATCTGTTGGGTGTTCATGATGACGACATCCCGGAGATCCTCAGCGATGGCGGTTATTTGTCTGGTCAGGACGACGTTGTTTTCGTACATCTTCCGTTGCTCCGCCATGTCACGTTCGTAGCGTTCCATAACCGCCCAGATCCGCTTGTTGTCATTCCACCAGAGGAAGATGACCAGGCCGATCGTCCCAAATTCACCGGCAATCTTCAGGGCCTGGCTGATGCTAAACGAGTCCATGACGCTCCCTCCGTTCCTTCTTCGTCTGGCAGCCGACACACCGGACGGCGTAGGGCAAGGCCTTCAGGCGCTCCGGTTCAATCTCACCGCCGCAATCCATGCACCTGCTCCCCCTGCCTCGCAAGGGGAGGGTTGGGGTGGGGACGGGGTTTTGTCGCCCCGCATAATGCCTGTTCAGCGCCGCTTGCCGGAAAAGTTCATCATTTGCCTGGGCCTGATCGAAGATATCCATGTCAATCCTTGATGGCGTCAGCCTTTGCGAGCAGGTCTGTTTTGTCTGAGCTCCCCTTTGAAGATCCGAAGAAATATTGCAGGATCGCCGTCACTCCCGCCGTCAGGCACCCGAACAGGTTGCCGAGCAAGAAGATCACCGCTTGAGGCATATCCGACGGAAGCTTTGACTGCATCGCCAGGTAGACCATAACTCCCGTGGAAACGAAGAATCCGACCGTGTAGAGATAGGCGAGGAAATAAAGATTGAAGTCCCGCTTGCCGGTGACTTTTGTGGTCTCGGTGTTCATGGTCCGGGCGCTCTGCACGTCGTTGAGCTGTAATTCCAGCCTCCGGGTATCCTCTTTCATGACGGCCAGCTTGTAATCATTTTCGGCCTGCATGATCTTGAACGCGGCCTGGGGATCTGCCTGGATGGCCGCTTTTACTTCTTGCGGCGTGGAAGACGAGGACAAGCCGAGCGCCCCCGTTATAGCATCGATGCCTAATTGAGCGCCTGCTGCTACAGTGCCCACTCCCGGGATAAGCGACAGGACCTTACACAACGCCGACGCGCCGGGCGCATAGGTTTTAACTGTGTCCGCAACATCTTTCCATTCCATCAGACTTCTCCTCTCCGTTTCGCCGCCTCGTATTCCTGCGACCGCCCTTCCAGGTAAATCTGAGAGATATAGATGGTCTCCAGAAAATACCGCCCGACGTAGAACATCAGGTGGAAGGGAAAGGTGACCACGGCCAGGACCAGATACAGAAAAGCGGCGATAACGTCTTTCATCTCAAAACCTCGGTAAATGGTGAATGGTGAATGGTGAACGGTTTTAACTATTTACTATTTACTGTTCACCGTTTACCGTCTTTCAAACCTCAAAATGGGGCCGGTCGGGGCTGGGGAAGCGACCTCCCCAGCGGAGTCCAACCGCCTCCCCGATCGCTCCGGCCTCGTCATAATCCGGAATATCGTTGTCGTTTACGTCCACCTTCAGGGACCAGACGGGCCGTTTATCCTTGACGATGGCAATGTCAAAGGCGCGGGCCTTATCGTTTTCGGGTTTGTTGTCGTCCAGGTCGATGATGTGCTTGGAAGCAAGCGTCCAAGTTACTTTATGCTGATTCTCCTGAAACGTAATCGGCGACAAACCGGCAAGCTTGCGGAGGTAATTTGTATGCTCAACCGTCTCCCGCCCCTGGGCATACAGCGCGACCTGCTCCCGGACAAAACGGGCAGTACAGGTAATCATGAAGGGGATGCCGGCGGCATTCATTGCAACTTCGAAGGCATTTATTTTACTCTGCAACTCGGGGACACAATCTTCAATTGCGCGACTGGGCATTGTTTCTCCTGTTAACCATTCACCGTTTACCGTTCACCAGCAAGCGCCGGGCTTCTTCAACCGTAACATCGAGGCCGTACTTCTTGGCGATGACGGCGGCGTAACTTTCAACATATTGGGGATTGGGGAAGATGTGCTCGGTCATGTCAGGTACGCCAGCATCCTCGATGACGTTCATTGCCGGCGGATACTGCAACTGCACCCGATAAGCGGCAACTTCCGCCCATAGGCGATATTGCTTGGAAAGGAGATACAGCAGGGAATGGAGGCCCAGGGTCTTCCACCACTGGCGGACATGCTCGGCCTCGTGTTCATGGAGGCCCTTGTCGTCTTTGTATTGGGGATGAATGCGGATGATGGGACCGTTGGCGCAGCCGCGGGAGTCATCGGGGAGGCGCTCGGTGTAGATCAAAATGCCCGGAAAATAAAGGTTCATGCTTTATCTCCAAAATAAAAAAGCCCGGCGCCGGAGAGTTTCTCCGGTCGTCGGGCTTCAAGAGCCTTTGGGTACAAAAGGGCGGTCCAGCCGCCTCTAAAATTTTCGTTATACTACTGTTATTCTAATCCATTTGCAAGTGTTTTTTTACCGTAAACCCATCTACCACAATTGGAACATTTGGTTAAAAACGACTTCGGGTCAGTTTCAGTTTCTAAGCAAACTTTCTTGCACTCCGGACAGATGAACCCGCGTTGCGGAGGGCATTCAATTTTCTTTTTCTTAGCGATGACCGTATAGCCGGGATTCAGCATGCTAATTCGCTCCAAGCCATTCAATAGGATCGTCAGGAAGGAACTGAACCTCGCACGTCTCCGGGTCTTGCTCGACAAAATCGCCCTGCTTTTCAAACCGGAGGACAACCATTTCTCTACATTCGACCGGGAGTTTTATGGAAGCTTCGCTAAGGCTTGGATTGGTTTCCAGTATTGCCTTGAATATCGAAAAGCATTCCTCGGCGGAATATCCCTCCGAGTAAAATTCCATCTCCAATGTCAGAATCTCGCCAATCTTTTTCCCATCGGGCCTCCACATAGTTTTTACATCATAGGAAATCCAGTATTCTGCGGGGAAAACGGGCGGCTTATTGAATTTGATGTTCATGCTCTTACCTCCTTAAGGTTTGATGTATTCTTTATCGCCGCGCTGAGTTGCTCGCAGGCGGCGTCGATGCGTTCGTGAAGGTCCATGAGGGCCTCATGGAAGATTTCGAGTTCGTCGTCTTCCCGGAGATGGACCGGGCTGGTCAGATAGGCCAGGGCGCCGGTGATCCCGCGCAGGCGGGAGAGGTCATTGCGGACATCGTACACGGGGCAGAAACTGACGGTCAGGCCGGCAGCGGCGTCAGGGACGACGGGGCCGAAGCTGATGAACTGGTCGCCTTTTTCGTCCGTGGATACTGTGCGTTTGTCTATGG
>Ga0247841_10009803_pt1 | contig 13263 bp, 8 predicted proteins | sample LaCruzMarch2015__2_FD_192410 | JGI IMG/M metagenome (GOLD analysis project Ga0247841, IMG submission 192410) | Freshwater microbial communities from meromictic Lake La Cruz, Castile-La Mancha, Spain - LaCruzMarch2015_18m | ecosystem: Environmental > Aquatic > Freshwater > Lake | place: Spain... | reverse complement strand
ACCACCCGGTGACCTTATTGCGGACGATGTAATCCAGTATTTCCAGGGCGGCACCCCGGCGTCCGGCTTCCCAATTAGCTTCGGAGAGCGCGCGCAAATCCGATTCGGGCAGGGCCGCGAAGTCGGCGCCGGATATCTCCCGGGCGCGGTCGGGCAGTTGCAGGACAGCGATCAGGACGAGCGTGGTCACGATAATCAGTACGATCTGCAGAATCCTCATGGTTGGTCTCCTGTGATGTCAGCTTGTGATGCAGCAATATTCGGCATCAATCATAGTCATTGTTGGGTGTTCTTTTACCGCGTTGGGACGCCAAAGTCAATAGGATGAAAAATATCATCTGGCATCCCATGCGGCGGGTGGTATAGTGACAAGCAATCGAATCGTGGTTGAATGGCATATTAAAATAAACGGAGATTCCCATGGCTAAAGCCGCCGCGCGTCATATCCTGGTTCGTACGCAGAAAGAATGCGAGGACATCAAGAAGCAAATCGAAGCCGGGGCGGATTTCACCGCCATGGCCCAAAAACATTCGCAATGTCCTTCCGGCAAGCAGGGGGGTGACCTGGGCACGTTTTCCAAGGGCCAGATGGTCAAAGAATTCGATCAGGTTGTCTTCAGCGATGCCATTGGCGTGGTGCACGGTCCGGTGCAGACCCAGTTCGGGTTCCATCTGATTGAAATTACCAGCCGAACCGAATAACGTCAGCGCGGGTGGCCCCTCATCGTATGGCGCTACGTCATCAGGAATCAGGTAACCGATGTTCAACGGCCGTAGCGGGATGAGGATCATCCGGGGCAAACTCTTCAATATCCTTGCGATAGGTTGCCGGAGTGATCCCGGTCCAGCATTTAAATACGTGGTAGAAAAACGTCAGTTCTCCGAATCCTGTGTTGGCGGCAATCTGTTTGATGCTTGTTGACGTCTGGCGCAACAATGTGCAGGAGCGTTCAACACGCCGGCGCTGAATAAACGCCGCCGGTCCCAGGCCGGTCACCGCCTTAAAAAGCCGTCGCAAATACACCTCGCTGACGCCGACTTTTTGCGCCAGGTTACCAATGGCAAGCGAGGGATTGTCGAGTTGCTGCTCAAGCAATTCCAGCGCCGGCAATAACCGGGGTAGTAACTGATGCGGAGCGCCACCCATGGGCCGAAAGAGCGGCCCATAGTGGCGAATGACATAGAGCAATACGTTAAAAATATGGTTGGCCATGGCTCGCTTCCAGCCCACCGATTGAATCGCATATTCGCGCGTCAGGGCAATTGAGGCGGCACCGAAGGGTGTGTGCGGAGTTGCCGGCACGCAGTATGGAAATCCCAGCAGTGTCAGCAGATTGATGCTGCTGAATACATGGGCGTGAAAATGCACGGCAATGTGGCGCACGCCGCGTCCCCTAAAGAGTTCCACCGTGTGTTCCATGCCTTGAGGGATAAGCAGGAGATCGCCGGCTCGGAATGTTTTCCGGGGCCCATCCTTGCCCAGGCGATACCATCCACTACCGTTTTCAAACCAGTACCAAAACGTGTCGTTCAATATCCGCGGGCCCACGCGCCAGCCCTGCTTGCATTTCCATTCTCTCGCTGATAAGGGGACCACGGCGGTATGCTCCAGCCATGAATCCAGGCGACCCTCGGGGTCCGGCAAAGCTTTGAGAAACGTTGGAAACGCGTCCACCGGCCGCTCGTCGTCAATCGGACTTGCCTGAATCCACCGTTTAGTCATGGTTTCGGAAAGTATAATCATTGGATCGCTGGCGTCAATAGACGATATCAATGTTCTAGCGTAACTTGATAGCGCCATTGGAAAAAGGTGATTCAACGAGGGTAGATGTTCATCCTGAATCCGTGACGGAATATTCCATCACAGATTCAACAACAACAAGGAATTGGTCATCATGATCAACTACAAGAAAAGCATAAAGGTAACGCTTGTCGGCGGCGGCAGTCAGAATTGGAGCCCGACGATCATCCGGGACATCATCTTCAAGCCGGGCATGGAACACGCCGAGCTGGAGTTCCGCCTGCTGGACCTGAGCATGGAACGCGCGCGCGCTATCGAAGCAATGTTTCGCGCTCATTTGAAAGCGTGGAAGATTGACCGGGTCTCGATCCATGCCACGCGCGATCCGGAGGCGGCCTTGGCCGGCGCCGATTTTGTGGTCATCGCCATTTCCACCGGCCGCCTGGAAACGATGCGGTACGATATAGCCATCCCGGAGAAGTACGGGATTTACCATACGGTTGGCGATACTTCGGGGCCCGGCGGATGGTCGCGCGCACTGCGGAACATCCCCGTGTTTCTCGATTATGCCAAGCAGATAAAAAAGCTGGCGCCGCAAGCCTACATCCTCAACTATACCAACCCCATGGGCGCCCTGACCAAGGTGCTTTCCGACGAGCTCGGGCGGGAGCGAGTTGTGGGGTTATGCCACGGCCTATTTGAAAATTACCATATTCTGAAATTGATCTTCGGGTTGAAAAGCGAGCAGGATATCCAGGTGCGGTTTGGCGGCCTGAACCACTTCTTCTGGATCCTTGATTTTAAGATCAAGGGTCGGGATGGGTATGCCCTCCTGCGTAAAAAACTCCGCGGTCGCAACCTGGCGACACTCGTCAACCAGACGGTTCTGGATGCCATGGGCTACGGATCCAATAAACTGCTGGCCGGCGAGCTTTTCGAGCAGTTCGGGTACCTGACGTATTTCGGCGACCGGCACACCTGCGAGTTTTTTTGCGATACGATAACGGACAAGGCAATCATGAAGCGCTTCAAGCTCGTGCGCACTCCGGTTAGCGAACGCTACGCCGGTTATCGGATAGCCGCCAAGCGGATTAAAACCTGGACGGCTAAAAAATCACTGGAGGCCACGCCGTCCCGTGAGACGGCCGCCGATATCATCCATGCCATTGCCTTAGGCTCGGATTTTACCGATGTCATCAATACTGTCAACATCGGCCAGATTGACAATCTCCCGCGGGGTGCAGTCGTGGAAACCCTGGGACGGGTGAATGTGATGGGCTTTACGCCGTTTACCGTGGGGCCACTGCCGGAGCCGATCAAGGCGGTGGTGGCGCCCCATGCCGAGGTTCAGGTGCGGACCGTGCAGGCGGGATTGACCGGCAACCTGGAAGCGGCGTTGCTGGCCCTGATCAACGATCCGGTTTGCGCGCATCTGCCGCCCAGCGACATCCGCAAAATGGGCCTGGAGCTCCTGCGCGCCAACCGAAAATATCTGCCGCAATTTTTCAAATAGGATCGCTTAAGTTTAAAAATCCGAAGTAGGGGAAACACCTCGCACGGATGCTGGTTGGCAAGACGGGCGGGAGAATTGTCTCGGGTTTGCTTGAGCAATAAACGCAACCCTGAAAGCGTGATAGAAGTCAAAAAAACCAGAACAACTCGACAAATTATTGGCATTCAATAAATTACAATAATAGTGGTTGCCGTGTGCCTGAATCCGTCAAAGTTTTATTGGAAGCGAGGATGAAAAAAACAAAGCGGTAATTGAGCAAAGGAACAAAACGCAATGATCGAACATCTCTACCCGCACATGGTTCAGGAATATTATGTTGAAAGAATGCGGCGTTTTTCCCTTGAGCGCGACCATGTGCGCAGGAATATCCGGACAAGAAGCGATGTTATAAAACTCAAAGCAATTATTCGCCGCAAACTTGCGCAATCTTTCGGCAAATTACCGGAAAAGACCCCGCTCAATGCGCGGGTAACCGGCCGGTTTGAACGCCGTCATTATACCGTTGAGAAAATTATTTTTGAGAGCCGGCCTTCTCTGTTTGTAACTGCCAACCTTTATGTTCCGAAAGGCAAACAAGGACCATTGCCTTGTGTTCTGGGAGTATGCGGACATTCTGCCGTCGGTAAAGCAGAGCCGAATTACCAGTTTTTTGCCCAAGGACTAGCAACAAAAGGTTATCTTGTTTTATTGTATGATCCGCTCAGCCAGGGCGAAAGAATTCAGTATCCGGTAAAAGAAGGGGGTATCCATCCGAAAGGCTGCTGTCAGGAACACAATATGATGGGCAATCAAATGTCCCTTATCGGCGAGTTTTTCGGCAAATGGCGACTTTGGGATGGCCTTCGTGCGTTGGATTATCTTTTGTCGCGACCGGAAGCTGACCATACGCGGGTTGGTGTTACCGGTAATTCCGGCGGCGGCACATTAACCACATATTTGAACGCTTTTGATGGTCGTTTTACGATGGCCGCCCCATCCTGTTTTGTTACGACTTATCTCCACAATCTTGAAAATGAACTGCCGGCTGATGCAGAACAAATTCCGCCGAATATTATCAAATACGGATTGGATATGGCCGACTTCTTTGTCGCGCAGATTCCGCGCCCGGTCATTTTACTTGGACAAAACAACGATTATTTTGACCGGCGGGGATTGATCAAAACCTATAGCGAGTTGAAACGCCTCTACACAATTATGGGTGCGGGAAAGAATATAGAACTCTTTATCGGCCCCGGAAATCATGGGTATTTTCTGGAAAACCGGGAAGCAATGTATGCTTTTTTCAATAAACATTCCGGAATTAAAACAGGTTTTAATGAATGCAAGACATTTTCCGATGCTCCTGAGCAACTTGCCGCCAGCCCCGCGGGCCAGGTGCATAAAATGCCGGGGAAAAGAGTCTTTGACTTCACAAAGGAAGATGCGGCAAAGATTAACTTGGCGCGCAAGAGAGTTTCTCCGGCGGCTTTGAAGAATATGATTTGTAAGGTTCTGGCGATCAAAGGGCAATCAACAATACCGCATTATCGTGTCCTCCGTACAAGCCGGGATGCTGCCGGGAAATATGCCTGCCATTCGTCTTTTGCCGTTGAAACCGAGCCGGGCATTCAGGCTATTCTGCATTTGTACGGCAAGATGGACTATTATCATTCCCCGAAACTTTCCAAAGTATTGTTGTATGTTCCGCATATTTCAAGCCAGGAGGATCTAACCGCCGGCGAGGCGCCGCGTAATAATGAACCGCTTTTTGCGCTGGATGTGCGCGGGATGGGGCAGACAAAAGCGCTCACTTGCGCGGACAAAAATTTCTTTACGCTGTATGGAAACGACTATTTTTATGCCAGTTATGCCGATATGTTCGGGAAACCATATCTTGGCCGGCGTGTCCACGATCTCCTGCTGGTCCTTAATTTATTGCGCGGGCAGGGATGCCGGGAGGTTCATCTGATGGGGCGTGGACTGGGGGCGCTGACGGCGACTTTTGCGGCCTGTCTTCACCCGCTTGTAAAACGGGTGACGTTGAAAAACACGTTGCTTTCTTATTATGAATTGACGCAAGTGCCGGTCCAGGACTGGCCGTTCAGTTTTATGGCGAAAAATCTTCTGCATTATTTTGATTTGCCGGACTGTTATCGGGCCTTGGTAAAAAAGCACCTGAAAATTATCGCGCCCTGGACCAGTCAAATGCAGGTTTGGAATAAAAAGGAAATTAAATTTCAGGCGCGATCGTTAGGCGTAAATCTCAAGGATTAAAAAACATAGGGAATAAACAATGCCACCCAATGCCATGGAACCGATCCGCTTTTTAACCAGGCCTGAAATGGAACGCATTCATCAAGTTGCGCTCCGGATATTGGAACGCACCGGGATGACGATTGACCATCTGAAAGCGCTGGAGTACCTGCGCCAGGCTGGGTGCTGTGTGGATATGGACAAGCGGCACGCTCTGTTCCCGTCGGCGGTAGTGGAAGCGGCGGTGGCTCGGATGAAGTCCAATTTTGCCGATCCCAACCGCCGGCCCAAACGCATGTCCGTGCGCTATTCGCAAATCCATTTTTGGCGCGAGCCATTTCAGGTTCATGGCGATTTTTCGGTCAGTAGCGGCGGGTTCTGCTGTTTTATTTGGGATTTGGAGGGCCGGCGCCGATCGGCCACTATGGCGGACGTTCGCCAGGCCCTGAAGCTTGCCGACCGACTGGACCAGATTACCTATACCGGTTTGCCGTGTGCCGCGCAAGAGGTGCCCGTCGCGGCGCGTCCGGTCGTGATGGCGGCCGAATTGGCCAAGGCTACCCGCAAACTGGGTGGGATTGAAACCTTCAAGGCCAAAGACGTCGAATATATCTGCCGCATTGGCGAAATCGTGGCAGGCGGCAAGGAGGCTCACCGCCGAAACCCCGTGTTGGTGGGCTATGCCGAAGCGCGGACGCCGTTGTGTATAGACGCAGTGATGGCCGACGTGATGCTGGCGCATCTGGAGAGAGGATTGCCGCAAAGCCTGGATACCATGCCGAATGCCGGTGCAACCGCGCCGATGACGGCCGCCGGCGCTCTGGCGCTGGGCATTGCCGAAACCCTGGCGGGATTGACACTGGGATTTGCCGTGGATCCTCGGGCCACGATGACCATTGATGTGACGCCCGGTTACTGTGATATGCGCTCCCTGCGGTTTGGCTATGCCGGCGCGGAACGCCTACCGTTGATCGCGGCGCGCATTCAACTGGTATCCGAATTCTACGGCTGTCCTTCGGGCGTTCATGGCGGCAAGACCAATGCCTGTGTTCCCGGCATCCAGGCCGGCGTGGAAAAAGCCGCCTCCATGCTCATGCCGGTGCTGGCGGGCGCCATCGGCTTTGGCACGGTGGGGCATTTGGAAAATGCGCTGACCTTCAGTCCGCTGCAGCTCGTCATTGATAATGAAATTGCCCGGTATGTGCGTCGGTGCGTGCAGGGCATTGAAGTCAGCGCTGAAACCCTGGCGCTGGATGTCATCGAGCAGGCCGGTATTGGCGGGCATACGGTGGATACGGAACACACGGCCAGGCATTTCAAGCACGAGCTGTTATTGTCGCCGTTCTTTGATGTGCCGTCGTGGGGCGTCGGCGATGCTCAGGATAAGGAAAGGTTTGAAAAAATGGCCTTGGATAAAGCGCGCCGTCTTCTCGTGGAAGAAACGGAGCCGATATTATCCCGTAGCCAGCAGGAGGCCATTGACGAAATTGTGGCGGAAGCCAAACGGGATTATGGATGTTGAAAGACATCCTTGTTCGCGCTTTAGCTTGATATCTGATCTCTGTCATTCGGCATCCGGCTTCTGGTCGCTGACTTCAGACGGCTATCATTCAGCGCCAGGGCCGCGATGAATCCCAGCGCCAGAAAGCCGGCGCCGGCGGAAAACGAATAAAAAGAGGCCTGTTGCGTCGCATGGTCCTTGATGAGCGCCACTAATTGCGGGCCGACAATCCCGGCGCAGCCCCAGGCGGTCAGCAATGCGCCATACACCCGCGGCATCAACTGTTGGCCAAACACATCGAGCACAAACGCCGGCATTGTGCCGAACCCGCCGCCATAGCAGAGGAGTACATAACAAACCAGCAGGCCAAACATCCAGGGGCTGATCGTGTTGCCCATAAGCAGGAGCAATTCGAACGCGATAATCTGCGTGCCCAGCAATATCCGGAACGTCGCCGCCCGGTGGAGCTTGTCGGAGAGCCCACCCCAGAAAAACCGCCCGGCCCCGTTAAAGATCGAGCTGACGGCAATGAGCGTGGCTCCGGAAGCTGCCAACTGGGCCACCGTAAGTCCGGCATTGCCAGCTTTGAGGATATCCTGCAACATGGGCGATTGAAATCCGATAAACATGATGCCCGCTACGATATTGCAGAAAAAGACCAGCCACATCAGCGTGAATTTCCAGGACACGATGGCTTGCGCCGCGGTAACATTGTGCGCCGCGATGGATTCTTTACCGGCATCAAATGTTGCCGGTTTATATCCGGGCGGAATATAATTTGCTGGCGGGTTGCGCATCAACGATGCCACCGGCAGGGTGATGACGAGGAAAATAACGCCCAATGCGCCGAACACGATCACCAGGTTTTTGTCGGCCAGGTGCATCAGCGCCGGCGCCAGCACTTTGGACATCAGCAGGGCGCCGAACCCGAACCCCATGACGACCATGCCGGTGACTAATCCTTTCTTATCGGGAAACCATTTGGCTACGGTTGCCACCGGGGTCACGTAGCCCAAGCCAAGACCCGTGCCGCCGATGATGCCGTAGCCCAGGTACAGGAGCGGCAAAGATTGGATGCGCAAGGCCAAGGCCGCCAGCAGATAGCCGAGGCCGAAGCAAGTCCCGCCCAGCATGGCCAGGCGCCGCGGCCCGAACTTGGGCAATAGCGCGCCGCCCAGCGCCGCTGCCAGGCTGAGGAAAAGAATAGCCAGACTGAAAACCCAAGCCACGGGGCTGTTGCCCCAATGATAGGTTTCCACCAGCGGCTTCTGAAAATAACTCCAGGCATAAACCGTGCCCAGGCACAATTGCAGTAACACGCCCATAACGGCAATTAACCAGCGATTGGGGATGGGAGAGGCCATGATCATTTTCGATTTTCGATTGCTGATTTATGATTGCCTGCCCTGAGCGGAGTCGAAGGGCTGATTAGCAAACAACGGCAACATTAGGTAACTGTGTCTTGAAATCAAGCGAATTCCATTCTATGCTCAGCAGTCATGAGTTCTGATCACCCGAGAAAGCCGACGCCATGACCAAGTGGCTGATCATTGACGGTTATAACCTGATCTACCGGTCCGGTGATCACTGGTCAGGTAATTACCTGTCCGGTGCCGCGACTCCCCGGGAGGTCGGGGTGCCGCACGACCTGGCGGCCAAGCGTCGGCGCCTGATTCAACTGATGGACAAAACAGTAGGTATTCTGGCGGAACGCATCACGGTGGTTTTTGACGGACGCTCCGGTGGCGATGGACACTCCGGTGAGGGTCCAAATGAACAAGAGAGTTCGGTGGTGGAGGTGTTGTTCTCGCCACGGGATAAAACGGCCGACACGGTCATTGAACAACTGGTGTTCCAGGCTGGGCCGGCGGGTAAGCCCGCAACCGCGGGCAGGGTCGTGGTGGTCACCTCCGACCGGCTCGAACGCGAAACCACGGAAGCCGCCGGCGCCGAAACCATGGCCTGTTCCGTATTCCTCGATCAATTAAAGGAGGCCTTGGACCGGATCGAGCAGGACCTGCGCTCACGGTCCGCCGCACATCATCCTGCCACACCCTTGGGCAATCCGTTTTCCAGCCTGGTTATCGATAACCCCGGTGTTGGTAATGAGAGACGATAGGATGACTATAGGAAATATTGGGTAATATCCAAGGCTGGCATTTCCAGCTGTTACAGCGGTCACTCAGTGCTTGACTCTCCGCGCCTTTTTTTTATCCTCACCGCCATGAATACATCAAAGACCGCCGTTGGGTTAATGTTCGTCGCCACCATATTGGCATATGCCGCCATGGCGCAGACTGCTCCAAACGTCCTCAATCCGAACGATGCGTCAATGATTGCGGGGTGTGCCGGCGTGGCAAACGCCGGCAACTACTATTATCCCGGGGAACCGCTGGCGACGAACGAGATGCGGATTTCGTTCATGGGCACTTCCTTTTTGCCGCGCCTTTCCCAGGCGGCCAACAGCGTGTTTGTCGAATGTGGCAATGGGGAGAATTTTGTGTTCGACTGCGGATCCGGTGTGATCGAAAAATATGTCGCTATGGGGGTTGCCTATTCGCGCATGGACAAGATATTTCTAACCCATCTGCACGGGGATCACATGAGCGACCTGATGTTCATTTATTGCTTTGGGCCGTCCACGGACCGCAAGACCCCTCTACAGGTATGGGGGCCCACGGGTGATAGTACCAACGAGGGCGTATCCTATTTCTGCGATACCACCAAGGCCATCACCGAGTGGCATCGCGAAAGCTTCAGTTTTCTTTCCACCGGGTTGACCAATGGCCTTGATGGTTACGATCTTGTGGCGCACGAATGTCCCTACACGCTGATTGACAATGTCGTTTACAATACCAATGGCGTGCGGATCACGCATTTTCCGGCAATCCATGACCGGAATGGCGCAATCAGTTTCCGGCTGGAATGGCAGGGAATCGCGATGGTCTTTTCCGGCGATTCTCAGCCGAACACGTTCATGCTTAACCAGGCCACCAATCTGGACGTCCTGATCCACGAGGTAACCTTACCCCCGGAACTCTGGGCCATCAAGAATGGCTCCGGGCTTCTCCCAACCGACCCTACCTATCCCGCCGGGGTTGCCCTGGCCAAGAAGATCCAGGACTGTTCCCATACGCCGGCCAAGGCGCTCGGCTATATGCTCAATCAGCTTAGCCTGAGTAACGTGGCCCCGCGCCTGGCGGTGGCGACCCATTGCCAGTTCGAAGAGGACACCACAAACACCATAATGACGGGTATCCGTTCCTGGTATCCGGGCCCGGTTGCGCTCGTCTCGGATCTGCAAGTGCTCAATATTTCCACGGACAAGAGCCAGCCGATTCGTCAGAGGACGGCGATCGTTTCCAGCGACGCTTTTTATACGAACGCGGCCTATTACGCGGCGTCTGAAATCGCGGCGCCCAAGTATGCTAACAACATGATGCAACTGAGCGATTGGCTTCAAGCGCACATCATTCCCGAGGCATCATATACCAATCCGCCAATCAGTCTGGCGGCCCGTTCCGCTGCCGTTCCGGATAAGCCGGTGTTGCCGAATCCTGCCCGGGCGGCCGGCGCTGAAAATACCGGGTTTGTATTCAATCTCGGCGAGGCGCCGGCGACGAACGAGATGCGGATTTCGTTCATGGGCACTTCCTTTTTGCCGCGCCTTTCCCAGGCGGCCAACAGCGTGTTTGTCGAATGCGGCAACGGTGAAAACTTTGTCTTCGACTGCGGGGCCGGCGTGGTCGAAAAATTTGTCGCGGCGGGCGTGGCCTATTCTCAAATGGACAAGATCTTGCTTACCCATCTGCATGCCGATCACATGAGCGATCTGATGTTTATCTATTGTTTCGGCCCGTCCACCGACCGTTATACCCCTGTATCCGTATGGGGGCCAACGGGCCCCAGCACCAACGCGCCCCAGGGCGCGCAGCCTAATGAAGGTGTCACCAATTTCTGTGCCATCACGCGTGCCATGACCAAGTGGCACCGGGAAAGTTTTAGTTTTCTCTCCACCGGCCTGACCAACGGCCAGGACGGTTATGATTTAGTGCCGTACGAATGTCCGTATGAGCTGATCGGCAACCAGGTTTATAACTCCAATGGCGTGCGGATCACGCATTTCCCGGCCATCCATGACCGGGATGGCGCAATCAGTTTCCGGCTGGAATGGCAGGGCCTTTCGATGGTCTTTTCCGGCGATACGCGGCCGAACACGTTCATGCTGAACCAGGCCACCAACCTGGACGTGTTGATTCATGAAGTTACCTTGTCACCGGAAGTCTGGGCCGCCAAGAACACTGGGCGCGGTCCCGGAGACCCCATCTATTCGAACGCCGTGATTACGGCCAGGACGGTCCAGGACTGCTCGCATACGCCGGCCAAGGCCTTGGGCTACATGCTCAATCAATTAGCCTTAAGTAATGCGGCTCCGCGCCTGGCGGTGGCGACCCATTGCCAATTCGAGGACGACACCACGAACGCTGTCATGACGGATATCAATTCCTGGTATACAGGCCCGGTTGTACTCGTCAAAGACCTGCAAGTGATCTCGATTTCCACGGATAAGAGCCAACCTATTCGCCAAGGCGTTGCTGCGTCCTCAAGCAATGCCTTTTATGCCCACAAGAAATTCTACTCCGCGTCTCAATTGGCTCCGCCCGAATATACCAACAACCTGATGCAACTGAGCGCCTGGCTGCTGGACCATGTTATTCCCGCGCGATTATACTCCACGCTCTATACGGGCGTGGACTATAATAGCGATGGCAAGTCGGATTTGGCCGTTTACCGTGACGGCGTTTGGCAGATCTACCTGATGGCGGGTGGTATTCTCGAAGGCGGTTGGGGCTGGCCGGGCTGGATCCCGGTGTCAGGGGACTATGATGGTGACCGTAAGTCCGACCTGGTCGTGTACCGTGACGGCTATTGGTATATCTACCTGATGGCGGGTGGTACTCTCGAAGGTGGGTGGGGCGCGGCGGGTTGGACTCCCGCGCAAGGGGATTATGATGGAGACCGCAAGTCGGACCTGGCGGTGTACCGTGACGGCGCTTGGCAGATCTACCTGATGGCGGGTGATACTCTCGAAGGCGGGTGGGGCGCGGCGGGTTGGATTCCCGTGTCAGGGGACTATGACGGCGACGGCAAGTCGGACCTGGCGGTGTACCATAACGGCTATTGGCAGATCTACCTGATGGCGGGTGTCATTCTCGAAGGCGGCTGGGGCTGGCCGGGCTGGACCCCCATGTCAGGGGACTATGACGGTGACGGCAAGTCGGACCTGGCCGTGTACCGCGACGGCTATTGGCACATCTACTTGATGACGGGTCGCTCGATTGAAGGTGGCTGGGGCTGGCCGGGCTGGACTCCCGTGTCAGGGGACTATGACGGTGATGGCAAGTCGGACTTGGCCGTTTACCGCGACGGCTATTGGTACATCTACTTGATGGCGGGTAGCGTTCTCGAAGGCGGCTGGGGCGCACCATGCTGGATCCCAGTGCGTTAATATTGTTTGTAAAGGTAATAAAACAGGCTGGAGAGAGGCCGTTGAAAAAGTCATTATAGCCTTGTGAGGGTCATCCCGAGCGAAGTCGAGGGATCTCAAAAATGGCCCAAATCTGCGATTTGGAGATTCATCGCTCCGCTCCCGCCGTCGCCAAGAGACTATGGCGGACAGGTTGAATGACTGGAGAAGCAGTTTTTCAACAGACTGGAGAGTCTTGCTCAAGCCTGTTTGTTTTGTGACGGTACCTGCCATCCACCGTCTGTCGTCCGTTGTAAGCTGCAAAAAGCAGTCTCCAAACTTGCTTTCTTAGCCGTTGCCCCTACACTCCGAGCATGGTCGCATCGCGGAAAAAGTTAAAAATGCGGCCATGAAAAAATACGGTAAAATCGCTACAGATTGTGGTTGCATTATTTTGTTGCCCTTGCTATGGTATGAGAAATTTTAGCCGTTAGTTTCGGCGTGGCCATAAAAATACAAAAACATCAAAAATGGCCACGCCGATAAAATTCCAAATTCCAAGCTCCAAATTCCAGGTAAACGCAACAATTAAAACAAAGCGAATGGAAAAGTTGGATTTATTTTGTCTTCATTAGAATTTGAATATTCCTTGGAATTTGGATTTTGGAACTTGGAATTTTTTAGGTTGCGGGCATATCCCACGTTAGGCTTAAACCATCGGATATTGCGAGGGTTTTGTGCATTTAAAAAGTCTTGAACTGATTGGGTTTAAGAGTTTTGCGGACCGGACGGTGCTTGAATTCGGCGAA